>Ga0105052_10008092_pt1 | contig 10066 bp, 17 predicted proteins | sample FRY03_FD_78094 | JGI IMG/M metagenome (GOLD analysis project Ga0105052, IMG submission 78094) | Freshwater microbial communities from Lake Fryxell liftoff mats and glacier meltwater in Antarctica - FRY-03 | ecosystem: Environmental > Aquatic > Freshwater > Ice > Glacier meltwater ... | reverse complement strand
CAATAGGGATATATGGAATTTTTGCCTCAATACGAATATGAGAAATGTTACTTTTTACCTTGCCTCCAGGGGTATCAAAGGTGGCAAACGCTAATCCAGTTGCAATCTTTTCGTAGCGATGGTTAGCCATAAAAGAAATTGTCCCTTTTTCAGCACACTTCAATTCTCTATTTATCAAACGAGAATATTGTGCCATAGGAAAAGCCCTGCGCCCCATATTAGCATCTCCAATGTCGCCCTCAACCTCAGCAACAGGCGAAATACTAGCTACGCTATCTAATATGGTGATGTATCCTTTGGAAACCTTTTTACATAACTGCCTTAAGAGATGTTCATCAGAGAAATCATCCTTCGCTCTACCATCAGGATTTACCCACAGCCATTCACCATCAAAACCAACAGTGTTCATAATAGCTTCAACGGTTTTAGCGTCTTGATGTTCTAAGTCCAGACAAGCTATGGGAAGATCAAGCTGCCTTCCAACTACCCCAGAGACGCTGTTGATAAAAGTAGATTTTCCGATAGATGTAGGCCCATACACCTCTGTCAATGTGCGAGTAGGCCACCCGATAGTTGAGTAATTCTTTCTTGTGGAAATATCCAAAGAATAGAATTCCGTCTGTACCCAACTAATTTCAGAATGTTTTCCAACAAATTTAACCATTATATTTTCTCCTTTAGATCATCATCTTGGTCTTGCATATGTACTAATAGGCCCGCTAAACTATCTAATAAGCCGTCTCCAATATAATGAGCACCTTGTTTTCCTATTTTTATAGCCACTACAGCTACTTGTCTTGTTGAGAGGGGGAATATTTGTACTATATAGCCAACCTTTAAAAACGTTTCAATATATTTTGTAACAGTGTCATCATCTACAAATGCTTTTTTCATGTTATTTTCTCCTTTATCTTTCAATTAGTCCCATGCCGCTAACGGCACGAGCTTTAGCTTTTTCCAATACTGCATGTTCCAAATCATTCTCAGCCATTTCAGGAAGCCTCAAGTAGCCTACATGAACTCTTGTATCTTGATGCCAATATACGATGTCCCCTGTACGCTCAAGATAACCCACATAAGACGCTTTAGTAGGTGACTTACCTTTTATTTCCCGTAATATTTTAAGAATTTCTGTATTATTTCCTGCGTCTTTCAGCATTTCCAATTGCCCTTCGGAAATTGAATATCCCTGATCTATTGTATCAGCAATAGCTTGCTGATCCTTAATAGGTCGGTTGATAATTTCCTCAGGAAACATTCCCGCATCCCTCTTGTGCCAAATAGAAATGTATCTCCTTGTCGTAGTAGGAGTTATACCGTGAACACTTTCAATATAATCATCAAACGTGTCCCCTTTAATATTATTTTGATCTGTACGTTCCCACCAATTTTGATACCCATATAAAAGGTGAGCAGTAGAGAAGATTGAAATTTTTGATAGGCCAATCATGGTAGTGATTGCGTTGTCTATAACATGCGAATCATTGGTCTTATTCAACTCAGCAAGCTCATATTCAATTCCACTATCAATATTTTCTGGCGTCAGGGTTTCACCATTGATGAACATACGAGCAGGAGATGTTACTTGAATTTCATCAATCATAATCTTCAACCTTTTTTAGCACGATGATCTCATCCAGCTCATAATACCCCCCTGAACCACAGAGTGAAAACCAACCGAGGCCTAAAATCACCTCATATAGGACTATAAAAGAGTTGACAGGGGTGTCCTCCCAAGAACAATCAGGCTCGGTAGCCCAATAATACTTTCCAGTTTCCAGCACAACTTCATCAGCTTTCATTTTTACTACATGCTGCGCCATATGCCTCTCAATTATCCGTTCGATAATCTCTGCTTGCATGCTCCATTCATTTAGCACTCCTTCTTGCAGGCGGTTGCTTAGTTCATTTTCAAATTCGTTCCAAATTGTTTTCCAATTAATTTCCATTTGTCAAGACCTCTATCTCTCTTTCCAATCTGTTTATGAGTTCTTCAATACTAAATAGATTGACAGTTTCTTCGCCAGTCTTGTCGTCAATGGCTATACAGAGAAATTTGCCGTTTACAATTCTGGGTGAACTCTTCCACCATTTGGCAGGTCGTTCTTTACTTTTCATAGTATTCCTTCCTCTAGAATATGTTTTACAAAATTGGATAAAGCGAATCTAATTTCGCCCACGCCTTTAGAACTAAACACAATGCTGGGCTGCAACATTGCATAAATAATTGGAGCAGAAAGCATGTTGCTTTCCACTTGCAATCCACTCACATCACTGACTTTGTAGCCAGTGAAATATTCACAAGTGTCGCTTCCAAGAAGCAAAATTGCTTTCTTTCCTTTTGCTTCTTCTAAACAAGCATTTACGGATGCTTTAAAACAATATTCAATCTTATTAGGTGCGTGATACCATAAATTTGTAAAGCTCATTCGGTATGCGTCTGCTTTTAATAAAGCCAACTCTTGTCTCAATACATTTCCAGCAGCCCCCATAAATAGTCTACCGTTTTCTATTTCTTTATCACTAGGAGCATCTCCAATAATGAGAATATTACTTTTGGAATATCCAGATGCAGGAAATACTTTTGATTCACAAACATAGCAGATGGGATACATTTATTTTTTATCCTCCATATAAAACTGCTAAAACTGCCGAAAATCCTCCAAAGATAAGAAACGAACCAAACAAGGCTGCTCCAAGCATGATGCTGACAGAAATAGATGCAAGCGCAACTTTTATCATCAGCAATACAATTTGACCAAAAGATATATCAAAATCACTTACTACAACTTTCAAAATCTTTTCTTCATTCATGTTGTTTTTCTCCTTTCTAATATCTTATCATTACACGGTGTGAAGTACATTAAATTAGTCTTAGTGTTTTGCATCAGCCCAAGAATTGGCGCATCCAACATCAGCAATTGCAGAAATTCCGGGGTGAAGTTTCTCAGATACAGATACCATAATATCATTCAAAATTCTTGCCATAGTCTGCTCTCCTGATTTATGCACACCAGCTCCTAGTTCATCATGAACAAGTAATTTTAAAGGGGTATTGTCATAAAAATCTTTATCCCATGCTTCACAAACTTTGTAAGCAGATATTTTCATAGCATCACCCGCGCTTGATTGGATTGGGGCATTTAGAACAACTCTTTCCCATTGATAGGAATATTTATTTAGCCAAATTTTGCGCCCACAAACTGACGTTACATAATCTTTTGCCTTGCGCTGTTTATTAATGTAGTCCCTAATCCCAGGATAAGTATTCAAAATAGTGTTTATCATCCTTGATGCGTCATTTTCACTTACTCCAAGCCTTTGAGATAGTCCCTTAGGAGACATGCCATAGAATATGCCCAGGATAGTAGATTTCATATGGGTATATTCTTTATCAGACTTGTTAATGTTAATTCCAAGAGCGTCTCTAGCTATTCTTATGTATAATTTCTCACTCGAATTTAAGGCATCAATTAATTTATTATCTTGTGATAAAAATGCAGCAAATCTAGGTTCTTGACTGCCCCAATCTGCTATACATAATATGCTATCCTCATCATCAGCAATGTAACATTCTCTATACTCTGTATCGCTAATTTGATTTTGTAAATTGGGATTTCTTGAGGAAGTTCTTGCAGTATATGCCCCAATCTGGTAAATGTCAGAATGAATAGTTCCATCATGCTCTACATATTTTTCAATAAAACTAAGCCCATAAGTTGAAGCCCTTTTTGAAAATGTGCGAAAATTTAATACATCATTAGCAAACTCACATTTATCTTTCAAGCCCTCTAATATCTCAACTCCTGTGCTATTAGCCTTATGACCCTGCTTATGCAGTTCTTTCTTTACTTGTGCGGGGGATGCAAGATTTATTTCGGAGTATTTTTCTTGCAACTCATCTGACTTTTCTTTGTTGGATAATGCCAACTTTGTCCACTTATCTACATCCAGCTTTATTCCAGACATGCCAAGAATAGTCCACAAGAAGGGAAGCTCAATTGTAGCCCATACATTCAAATCATCTCTATCAATTTGTTCCCTTTGTTTCTTATACACATGCCATGTTGCCAAACAGTCATATGCAGAATATTTAATAAGATCATCGTTCAATTCTGTTTCATCTTGAAAGTTATCCCGTACATCTTTTGGAATGTAACATTTCAAATATCTGCGCACTACATCCCCCAAAGAAAATTTATCATAGTATCCAGAGAAGCGTATCTGCTCAATTAACATTGTATCCCAAAATTTTTTCAGCCTCTTTGGAAAATACGCCCACCGTCTGATGTGTGTGACATCAAATTTTGCATTATGAAAAACAAGAGTAGCATCTTTTACATTATCAAGAGCCTGCTGTACATCTTTCTCATCGGTTATAAAATAAACATCAATCCCATTCCAACATAAAGTTAAACATGCAAATTTTCCATTTGGGGAGCCGTCCAGCAAGGTGGGGCGGTGTAGGTGGAGATTCTCCATCTTAAACATCTCAAGATCAATGGAACACTTTTCGGATGACGATAATACGGGCGGCATATCAAAAATTATGTTTATCGGGTACTCCGTGATTAGTTTCATTTATCTATCACCTGAAAAACTTTTATGGAAGATCTAAAAAATAATTTTGTTCCACAATTGGGGCACTTTGTAATGTCATCATCATAAATAGATATAATAAATTCCCAAGCGCCGAATTTTTGACCACAAATACACTGTGTAATGGGCAGACTCTCATCACTATAATCGTCAAAATAAACTAAATTTGTGACATCTTTTATCATTTGCTTACTCCTATCCACCAAGCAAAAAACCCATCCGAATTTTTTTGTTGGGTAGAATATTGTATCCTATGCGCTTGCCCATCTATTTCAAGCCTTTTCATCAGCAATTTTACCTGATCATCTGTACGAGCAAGTGTCCAATGGATTTCAAACCACGATGTGTAACCAAGTTTCAAAAATTCTGTGGGGGTCATTTTTTATTTTCTCACTTTCTGAAATCGTTATACTATATTAGTAAATAGTTTACCTTAGATTATAATTAGAATTTAGTGACAATAATCTTTCATTTATTATCTTACAGTATTCTTCGCTAATCTCGATTCCTATATAATTCCTATTATTCTTTTTAGCCATTTTTAGCGTAGTGCCACTTCCAGCAAACGGGTCTAAAACTATGTCCCCATCATTTGACCAGCTAATGATGTGGTCTTCTGCTAGTTGTTCGGGGAATGGTGCGGGGTGGCCGCCTTTTTGTCTTTGGGGAGATTGTTTCCATATATTAAATCTTTGTCCGTACTCGTTTATTACCATTACTTTTGACATTAGTTTCATTGTTCCATCTATTTGTCTAATTGTACCGCTCACTTTTTTTCCTGCATGTTTATTTTTTCTGTCCTTGATCGGGTTAAATGTCTTTGGATAACCTTTCGTTAGTACAAACATATACTCAAATACTGGAGCATAACGATTCTGTAACGCACCCACAGCTGAAAATCCCCCCTTATTCCATATCATTGTATCGTGCAAATTAAACCCTATCTCTTTAAAGTACAATGCTTGTTTAAATGAAGTACCAGTTTCGCTTCCTTTGATTGTGGCATCACCAACTACCCACACAACTACGCCACCTTGTTTTGTAACTCTAAACAATTCTTTAGCAATCTCTTCAAAGTCAAACGTGTAGCCGTTATATATGCGAAGTGAATCGTATGGAGGAGATGTAACAGTAAGGTCAATAGAATTATCTTCTAGTGTTTTTAATACATCTAAACAATTTCCCAAATAAACTTTATTTAATTCCATCTTTCAATCCTCATCTCTCTTTTTTATTCTGTTACTCTTATACCCCCCAACCGGCTTTCCTGCCCCCACTCTCCATAAAGTAGGAGCATTTTTACCGTTCATACTTTGACCATAGGCCTGCCCTCCCCATAAAACACGTGAACCGTTGATATATTCAGCTTCATCCGGCCTGAAAATAACTGCTCCAGGCCCATCCTGTGCTTCTCTCCAGCCCTCTCTTTGTAACCAGGAGATCATGTAATAAGTATCATCGAACACGGGGAAACGAGTATCTTCAAAATCACTAGCAAATTGAATATGTTGTAGAGCAAATAGTTGCTCCGCCGCATTTTCAGCCCCTCCACTCCATTCGATAGAGTATCTCTCTAAAAATGTTTTATTAGCCAACCACTTCCCTGTTCTATTAGGCTGTGCTGTGACCACCACCGGAATTTCCATTACAACCCCAAGCTCAATTATTCCAGACCAAGCACGGGCAAAAGTTCCCGCTGAATAATCCCCTTTTACCATTCCATCAACCCCATCAATTACAACAATGTCACATTCTTTGGTACTCACATCCGCCGTGATTCCTTCAATGGTTCTAGTTTTGTGGGTAATAAAAAGTCTCCCCTCCTCATGAGGCTTTAAAAGTTTTGGATACATTTCAAAACTGCGCTTTAATTGGCGATCACTCGCCATTTCTAATGAAAATACAGCCGCAGTTTTTTCGGGATAATAATTCAAATACTCACTTAGCAGCTTGAAAGTCCAAAAGGATTTTCCCGTTTTAGTTGCCGCAAATGCAATAATAGGCCCACTTTCTGCAATCCCTCCTACAGTCAAATCAATAGCATCCCAACCCGATTTTTGTAAACCTTTAGCTGATTGCCAATCAATATCTCTAGATGACTGTAATCCAGTTGTCGCATTGACAGAAAAACTGCGCAACTTACCCATTAAAGGCAAAATATCCGGCAAATTTCCTTTTTTACCACTTCTACCCACTTTTTCCAATTCATCAGAAATTTCATATTTAGAACGAGCCTGCCTAAGAATAGCAGGCCAATCCACGTCAATAGATGAGCCATTAAGACTAGCTACAGCATGCAAAGCTGCATCTAAATCAGATGGTGACCAGGCTGCGTATAGCCCGTTCTTTAAATCATCTGCCGTTATCGTTTCTTTATCCAAAAGAGATTGATGAAATCCGCTATAAGGAGGAAAAAAATCGTCGGGAGAATAGGCCTGCGGAGGCCTAATTCCTCTCATTACTAACCCGAAGTTTATTTGTGAAGCCTCATACCAAGTTTTGTCCGCCATAGTTTACTCCTATAAGTTCTGCTAAAAAGGATTCTCCATACTTTGTTCTTACATCATCTAAATCAGATGTATTATCGGGCCACGATATTAGTTTTAATTTTCCTCTCCATCCTAGATTATTGACCAATTTTGCCCCATCTCTTTCCTCATTGTAATCAGGAATAACCGTAATAGGGACTTGAAAATCTTTGAGAAGGTCGGCATTTAGAGACTTGCCGGTTATACCTGTCACACAAGGCTCACCAATTGCTTCTAAAGCCCAAGCTGTCACTATCCCATATACAATGTAAATATGATCAGCCTTATTTACACGTTCCCAATTTGGAACATAAAGAGGGCGAGCTTCATCCCCTAAATAGGGCCGAATAACATATTTCACCCCCCTTTGTCGAATTCCTCTAACCACAATATCAATTACATTGCCATTTTTGTCTAGTATGGGAAATAGCGCCCATTGATCTAAAATTCCAAATTTTCCCTGTTTAATGAATTGGTTAATTTTCCTATTTTTGAAATAAATGTCACCCCCTTTAATGACCTTATTATTAGCTGCTTGAGCAATTCCTTCCATATCACCATAACGCTTTTCCCAGTTTTTCCAGCGAGGGAGGATTTTTGATTTGTATTGAGGGGGCTTTAAAGGCAAGTTTGTGATATTTTTTTCAAGATATTCTAATGAACCGCGTTTTCCACAGGACATACAAAAAAATCCATCTTAATAACAAAGTAACGCTGGTTTCTCGTGTGATTCAAAGCAACATTCACACGAGAAATAATTCCCGTGCCATACACCGTGTAATTTGTCTGCTAACCGTTGTTGTAAAATCATTTCTTCAACCAGCTTGCTTTAATATTTCTTTCCCAAGCCGATGAACTTTCAGATGGGTCGCCTCTAAACCCCTCTTCATAAGCGCACTTTTCACACCATTCCCCCAACTCTTGATAATAAGCATTATACACGCCTCTCCAATCTTTACCGTGTTCACAACTATTACATACCCCCCCGTGAAAAGTGTGAGGAAAAGAATAAGCATGGCAATAACAAGGTGGTTTTTTAGTTTTAGTCATTTTAGTAATATCCTCACTATTTTTTGTTCTAGGTGTTGAGACTCTTTGTATCCAACCGCGCTGACAGCAGCGGGCTTTAATAAATGCAAAATGGGTCTAATCACCATTGCAGGAGCATTCTCTAAGACTTCTTTCTGATATTTGGATGGTAAATTTTTAATGAATGTTTCTAGTTGCAGATGGTCTAAAATGTCTTTTTGAGTTGTGGGAGTGCTAGTTCTAAACCAACTCCAAAACTGATGCCACTCCATTTTTATCTCCTAAAAGTGAGAGGGAGACAATTTAAGCCTCCCTCTAATTTTATCCTATGTGGTCAGGCTTTACCAATTATCCTCATCTTCATCGACTGCTTCATCAACAAATCCAGGAAGTTCTGTATCTACCTTTTCAATAGATTCAACGGCTTTAATGGGAGCTTTAATCATCATTTCGCTAATGGAGCCGTATTTTCCGCCTCCAGAAGTTTCTACAACTACGGCGGCGGCCAACATGCGGCCCAATAGTTCAGGAAGAATATTCTCATCCCCCGGCCATTCAATAGCCTCTGAAACTGCTCCAAGCATTGTGAGGTGATCAACCACCCGATGTAAAGTAGTAGCTTTAGGATTATCATAATCTCCCTTCCAACGAGTAAAGCCGGGATTGTCTGGGTCTTGCTCAAACTTGTAGTTATACTTATTCGGAAAACGTACACCAAAGAATTCATCCTCAGGGTCTACACACTCATAAAAAATGTAAAAAGATGTTACATCTACGTCTTTACCATTGAAATTGGCAGTATATGTATATGGAGCCGGTTCACCAGTTTCTCGGTCACGAGTGACATCAACAACTTTCATTTTCAATCCCATCCATTTAGCGGGACGGATATTAATGAATTCTTCGATTCCGCCATCATCATCAACCCGAAACTCTACAAAATACTCTGTCTCTGGATCAACAACTTTAGGAAATTCGGGTAGCATGCTCTCAGGAAACTTGTAGGATTCCTTGTCCATGATAACTTTGAACATCTTACCCTTGCTTTCAAATCTAGCAAGGCCCTTTTTCCAACTACTTTGAACATTTATCCCAAACTCTAGTGCATTATTTGTGCTAGCCATTTTTTATCTCCTTATTTATTATGATAGTTTGGCTTTAATGAAGTTATTTTATCGAACAGATAGCTATTAATTGAGTGTGTATTTTGAATCTCTACCTCCTGTTCCTGGACATCCATTTTGTCTCCCATCAGACGATAAGAAACTGCGAAGGGGGGAGTGACAATCAAACTGTAAACTGTTCCACCCTCTGAAATCACCCTAAATTCTCTCATATCATCTGTCATCCAGTGTTTCTTTTCCAAAACAGGATGAGGGTCTGACAATAAGTATGAGTGATCTCTCCAAAAAAGTTGCCCCGCGATTTGAGCTTTCATATATATATACTCCTTGTAAATTTTTATTTTATTACTCACAAATTTATCTTGTGGTCTGCCCAACGATTTATGTTATCCTAACAAAATGGCCATTTCTTTGCCAATAGTATTCGATGTCTCTACTAATCCGCTTTTATACGTCCAAGACCTATCATTTGGTATATTGTTCCAACTCTGATAGGGTATATTCTTTGCATTGAATCCACTATGCTGTATCAAATACACAACACGAAACTCTACATTCTCTTCGTCTACAGAATACCAATACTCTTCTCCCTTTATAAGCACTTCTGTATTGGGAGGATATTTGCTTAGTACATCAATGAGTTCCTTTGCTGTCATTTTTATTTACTCCTTGTAAATTTATCTTATCATCTTCTCTAGATATGTACCTTAGATTAGAATTAGAGATTAACCAACTTTTGCACGCCGCCAATGTTCACAATATTCTCCACGTAAGCATGGTACACAT
>Ga0105052_10008083_pt1 | contig 10076 bp, 11 predicted proteins | sample FRY03_FD_78094 | JGI IMG/M metagenome (GOLD analysis project Ga0105052, IMG submission 78094) | Freshwater microbial communities from Lake Fryxell liftoff mats and glacier meltwater in Antarctica - FRY-03 | ecosystem: Environmental > Aquatic > Freshwater > Ice > Glacier meltwater ... | reverse complement strand
TTTCGATGAGTTGAGGCATATATAAATATTAAATATAAATTTTTGAAGTAATAAATGTATATAAATGAAAATAAAATCACCATAATAAATAATGAATACATCGTTAATCTCTCCGCCTAGATTAATAGAACCGGGCGTTCGATATTTTTTAAGTAGCACACTTAAGGAATGTAGAAAACTTAAAGATAATCATATGAGTATTTTTTTTAATTTATATATGACATGTATATTTATTATATTTATTGGGGGGTTTTTAGCATATAAGTATAAAGGGAAATTAACACCTGCTGAAATTGAAATAAAGAATATAAAAAAACAAGAATATATAGTATCAAAATTGCATCAATTAGCATATTTACGGAAAACACAGGGAAATGAAAATGGGTTAATAACATCACTACCTCAATGGTAAAATATTTATTTCTAAATATGTAAAATTAAATAATTATGTAATTATATGGATAACTACGCCGATACATTACGTAATTACTATGAAATTAAGGAAAAATATGATAACCAAATAAAAAAACGCAAATCTACAATTAAGGAAAATCCGAAATATACATTCAAAGAAAAGAAAACGAATTTAAAAAAAATAATAGGGAATTGTGTTAATTGTAATCAAAAGGGCGGGACAATATTTGAAGAAAAAAATGGAATGTTGAAAGCGGTTTGCGGTAGTAAATCTCAGTGTAAATTAAATATAAATATAAAACGAAAATATTATGATAATGCACGTGAGTTAGAAATAAAATATAATAAAACAACTGAAAATTTAAAGATGAGAATAATAATGACGAAATTAGACCACTTATTTCAAATAAATAATTCAAAGGAAGAAACGATCGATAAATTTAATACATTAAAGGAAGAACTAGGAAACGTTACCGAGTTGTTGATGATAAATACAAAAAAATATGGAGATATAATAAATGATAATTATAATGTTCCATTAGTGAATAATGAAAACATTGTTCTGGCAAATGAAGTCGATGAGTTAAAAAAAATGTATAAGGAGTATTTAGAGAACTCGTCTTCTGCTTACATAACTTCAATGATGGAAAAACATGTTACAATAATAATTCCCCTTTTGGAAAAGATTAGAAATATGAAATATAGTTATATTGCTATTGAAACCAATGATGAAGAAAAAATAGATAAGATGGAATATAAATATATTGCAAGGCCTTATTTACTAGAACAAATAGAACAAGAACGCCAATAAATATATAGTAAATAATAATTATATGCGTATTATGTATATGTTTTTTCAATATATTTCGTTTAAGGTATTTTTTGTTAGTTTGTCGATAGGATTATTATTTGCTTATTTATCTTCGCCGTCTCCAACAATAATTCATGTATATCCGACGCCGGAAAACGCATCTCAGATTGAATACATTGATAAAGCAAATAATTGTTTTATGTTTGATGCGAATGAAGTAAAGTGTCCTACCGATGTTAGTTTAATTCATAGTATACCGATACAAGAATAATTTATATTGTTAATATATAATGAAAGCGAAAAGAGGTATGATGAGATTACTTCATACAAATAATGGAAAATATGCGATTTCTTTTATACTAGGTATGGGACTGGCTAGCTTATTTAGAAAAGTATGCAATGATCGAAATTGTATAATATTTAAAGCAGCGCCGATGGATGAAGTTAGTAAAAATATTTATGGACATGGTGATAAATGTTATACGTTTAAGGAAAAGATTGTGAAATGTAATCCGAATAACAAAGAGAAGGTCTCTTTTTAATGTTATTAAGTAGTAATTAAGTAAATGCGTCTATTATGTTAATTATAAATGAAATTAATATAATAATGAGCACTATTGGAACAACTAGTATTGATTCGCTTCCTATGTCGCCGCAATCCGAACATAATATTCAAATGCAAACATATGAAAAAAACGTTCAGATACAAAATTTTCCACAGGAAGGAAACTATAGCCGCGACGTAGACCCTACACTAGACCAGAAACATTTGAATCAGTTTGTAACCGGATTACAGCAAGCTAGTGCCGCAGGGATGACTTCATTGCCGTCGAGAGATATACCACAAAATCAACAACATATAATACAGGACGTTCATACAAAGCCAAACTATATTCCTCAGAATGAAACTATTGATTATATTCAACAACATCAAACGAATGAAGAAATTATTAATTCACAGGCGTTAAAACAAGAAAAAAAAAATGTATTTGATTCAGTATTTGATGAGTTTCAAATACCGATATTAATTGGTGTTTTATATTTTCTATTTCAATTGCCGGTTGTTGAAAAACAATTAGCTAAGATTTTGCCATCTCTCTTCAAAAAAGATGGAAATCCCAGTTTATCTGGATATATATTTACAAGTGTAGCTTTTTCATGTATTTATTACTTTATAATGAAAGGAATGTTATTTTTAGAAAAATAATATTAGCGTACTATTGGATTAGCGTAGTATTGGATTAGCGTAATTAGTATAAATTAATTATCACATGTGATTTTATGGATATAAGTGATAATACTATTAATCAAGAATATGTATCCAGTCCTACTCCTTTATATAATATCAATTTATTAGACCAATACATTAACGCATTGATTGTTAATGTAAATTCCAAAATTCTACCAAACCAAATGAATTTAATATTTGATAGTGGCGCAATTAATGGTTTATTGGGGATCGGGGCCGCGTTGTATATACACCGGTTAGAGGAGAAAAAATATATAAAAATTAATAAAATTTCTGGGTGTAGTATTGGGTCGTTAATTGCAGTGTGGTATATAAAAGGATGTTCAAATCAAATATACGATAATTTGAATATTCTTTTTTCACATTATAAAACTCATAAAAATTTTTATATATATGAAACTATAGTAAAAAACGTTATATATAAACTCTTTGATACAGATGACATGGCATCAATAAATGATAAATTATATATTAATTATTATAATACGAAACTTCATAAAGAAGTTATTGTTTCAAATTTTAAAAATAGAAATCACCTAATAACATCTATATTAAGATCATCTCATATCCCTTTCATTACAAACGAATTACACAAGTATGATAAACATTATATAGATGGAGTCGCTCCTTATATTTTTAAAATCGACGATGATAAAATATGTAAAAATTTATTTATAAAACTTATTGATTTACATAATCCAGTTAAATCATTAAATATACAAAAGGAAGAAAATATTTATACACGATTACTAAAAGGCGTAAGTGATACAAATGATTTTTTTGTAAATGGAAACACAAAACTATGTATGTATACAAATTCGGTTGTAATTGTTCAATTATATATACGGAAAACGTTCGTTTTATTCGTTATGTTATTAATTGACTACATTATTATTATGAAAAATAATATGCCAGAATGTATATGCGAGTGTTTTATTTATAAAACATTTTTACAAATTTGCAAAAAATACTGGCTATATTTATTAGATAAATTAGCATAATTGAAAATCGAGTTATAATGGAAATGTATTAAATTGCTTTACTTGAAATGATCCTACTGGGCAATTATGTATACAAGATTGGACTGGCACTCTTTTACAGAATTCAGGTGGATAGCCTTGATTTAAACAAAATGTCAATGATTCAAATCCTTCTTTTTTATTATATGAATATGCGAATACGATTGTTAATATTACAAAAAATAATATATGCTGGTACAAATTCATTATATATTATTGTATCACTAAAAATTACCAAAATTTATTCCATTTTGTTTTCGTCCTTTTTTTTTGTGTCATGTTATTATTCGTCTTATTATCTTTACGTGTTTGGGTTTTAATATAGTTTTTATTTTTTTTTGAAGGAACATATTTGTAAAAAAATTTATCAAATTCTTTTGTATTTTTCATATTTTTTAATTCTTCGTATTTTTCTGCCTTTTCACTTCGCAATTCAATAATTGTTTTTTCTTTTCCATAGCAATTTACATTAAATCGTTTTAATAAACCCTTTTGTTCCAATCTATTTTTAGATTGGACGTTGATTAAATATTGAGCCATACACATAATGCGTTCATTATCATAATAAGGACGATCCGAAAACATAAATGATAATAAAAATAGTAACATAGTTTCTATTGTAGCAACCTTGATTGTTTTTTTATTCAAGGTTATTTCATTAAAACTATAACAACCAGAGACACCATAAATAAAACAAAGTGTATCGTTATTTACGAGCACTTCATAATGAGTCATAATAATACCATCGCCAACACTAGGCTTTGTAGCAATTCTAATATTTTTAAACTCGGCTTCTTCTAATTTATTCTTTAAAGTGTAAGCAATTTCTTTTGGATTTTCGGCTAATACGTCAAAATCCGGTACATGCTGTAATTGTTTTTTTTGCGTTTCTGGCATATATTTTCCGTACAAACTACTAGCATATCCGCCAATAAATATAACGCCTTCATTTATCATGGTATCCTTAACAATATTATATAAAGTCTTATTTTCATAATCCGTTCCCGCAAAATCTCTCATAAAATTTATTTCCGAACATTTTGGATCTTCGCGCATGGGGAAATGTTCGTTCAATAATACCAACCTTTTATATACCTTTTCCCAACGGCTAACATCTCCGTCAGGCCGAGATAATTCATTATACATGCTTAATCGTAAAAAATCGGGCGGAGCATAAAATATGCCATCTTTTTTTATACTTTTTTTTAATAATACTTTAAACAATTTTGGATCCATTTGTGTAATATCTGCAATCGGTATAAAATTAACAAAAACTTTATATGTTCCTTCGTGCATTCCTGCGCGAACTACAATTTCATCATATCCGTTATTTGAATAAATGTCTGCTAATTCTGTTGCATATGAAATTGCGTTCGAAGAATAAAAATCATAGTCGGGTATTTCAGCGTCTCTATTGTAAAATTGGTAATTCGCTGGTAAAATATTATTAATAGCAGTGCCTCCATAACAAATTAATTTTTTATGTCTTAAAAAATCTTCTAATATTTTAATAATAGCTTCAATGTGATTGGATTGGTTAATCTTCTTACCAACTTTAATTTCAGCTCTATCCACGGCATTTCTTAATATTTCTAATTCCTTGTCTTCAAATGCAATCTTTTTGTTCTTTACCATTTATAATAAATATATATTAAAATTTTTGATGTGGTAAACCAGGATTTACAGACAGGGATTTATTTCCAAATGTAACATCTGGGTCTTGGCATTTTGGTTTAGGAATAAATACTGGAACGTATCTGTAACGTTCTGGTCTTAATACAAACGCCGAACCAGCATCATCAAAATACTTGGTATAATATTTTAAATTATTATCAAAATTTTGAAATGACATACCAATCATTTGACACCCATACGTCATTACCAACGCGGATGAATAGTTTTTATTATTTCCCGATAAATTAGGGAGAGTTATAGTCATATTTTCTTTATTGTAATACAATAATTCTTCCTTGTCATGATTATAAGCTACTTCTTTATACCGGAGTAAACGAACGAATGCAGAATTACTTGTTATATTTACATATTCATTTAATAATGTATTAGTAAATAAAGGGTTTGTTTTATCAACCATTATAATAATCTTACCCATTAATTTACTAATTGGGTAACTGCCTATATTTAATCCATAATTTTCATAACTGAATTTTTTACCTAATATGCGGTCTTGTAATGTGTCATATAATTGTCTGGCAATTTCATCGTGAACATTTTTACTATTAGTCATAATTCTAAAATGAAGAATTAAAGGGTCATCTGGGTTTGGCGAACTTTTTCCGGAGAAAGCATATATTGATATAGCTTCTAGGACCTTTACCAACGCAATATCATTGTATGATTCTTTTACGTGAAAATCATCGGTTGATGATACTGCAACGACTGGACTATTATTTACTGAATATATTTCAAAATCCAAACAACGCGCTCCTTGTTTAATACAATTACGTAAAGCACAAATATTTACAAAATCATTTTTAAGATTTCCACTCGCACAACAATTATAAGCAGTTTTTATGTAATAATCGCGTAATTTATATTGAAAAACCGGATTATTTGTATCCATACTACTTATCATAGGGAATGAATCATATACATCTTCTATAGTTTTACAATTTTTTTCATTTAAACTAATCTTATTAAAACTCCAAAAAAATATAATAAAAAATAATAATAAAATAATAATTGTCATTATCTGTGTAATACTATCTGCGTTAGTTAAATCCTGCATTAGTTTGGTAGTTCCGGCACTAACCCCAGCGGTAAACCTAGTTGCTGGACCCATGCGTATTCTACTATTTAAAACAGCGGTTTTATTAGAGATACTAGCTGCCAATGAATTATTTGTCATCATTTTTAGAACTGACGCCATTACTTATATTAACAACTCATTTTTTTTACTATAATTATTTATAATAAGATTATTAAAATAGTTAAAAGTATTATTAATATATACAAAAGGAATGGCTGGCGGTTTATTGAACCTAATTTCATATGGAAATCAAAATGTTATTTTAAATGGTAATCCATCAAAGACAATGTTTAAATTTAAGTATGCTAAATATACAAATTTTGGGTTACAAAAGTTCCGTACCGATTTTGATGGATTGCGGACACTTCGAGTTAATGAATCATCTAATTTTAAATTTAAAATATCACGTTATGCGGATTTATTGATGGATACATATTTAGTTGTTAATTTGCCTAATATATGGAGCCCAATATTACCACCAGATTGTTCATCACGCCACCAGTGGCGTCCATATGAATTTAAATGGATTAAAAATCTTGGTTCCCAAATGATTAAAGAAGTAAAATTTACAATTGGTGGTCAAATTATTCAAAAATTTTCAGGGCAATATTTACAGAATTTAGTAGAGCGTGATTTCAATGAAACGAAAAAACATCTTTATTACAATATGACTGGAAATGTTGCGGAAATAAATGATCCAGCTAATTCTGGCACACGTGTTAATGTATATCCTAGTGCCTATTATGATAGCTCTGATTTAGGGCCTGAGCCTTCTATTAGGTCTAGAAAATTATATATTCCATTGAATGTTTGGTTTACATTAGCAGTTAAAATGGCATTTCCTTTAATCAGCTTACAATATAATGAGTTACATATAGACATTGAAATGAGACCGATTAATGAGCTGTATGTGGTACGTGATGTTACAAGTAGTGACATGAATTATCAACAAGCGAATCAAACTGATATTTTTTTTCAATTTTACAAATTTATTCAACCGCCGCCTAATGTAGAATTAGATTATACTAATTCTGATAAACGTACAAATTGGGCTGCTGACGTCCATTTAATTAGTACATATGCTTTTTTATCTGAAGATGAAATGAAAATATTTGCATCACAACATCAGCAATATTTAATAAAAGAAGTATATGAATATAAATTTACAAATGTTACTGGAACAAAGAAAGTATCACTTGATAGTTTAAGTATGGTAGCAAATTGGATGTGGTATTTTCAAAGAAGTGACGCTTACTTGCGGAATGAATGGTCGAACTATAGTAATTGGCCATATGATTACTTACCATCTGATTTGAAACATCCATCTCAGGAAAATGGGTTTGCTGTTTTAGAAAGTAGTTGTGGGAATTATACACCATCTATAGACCCAATCGGAACAGGGTGTTTTCATGGACAACCTAGTGCTCCTACGAATATTTACGTTACTGGTAGATATTCAATAAATAATCAAAAAGATATTATGCAAAGGTGGGCATTATTACTTGATGGTAAGTATCGAGAAAATGATTTTGACGCTGGTGTTTTTAATTATGTTGAAAAATATGCTCGTTCTACTGGAAATTCACCAGATGGATTATATTGTTATAATTTTAATTTAAATACAAATCCTTTTGACTTTCAACCAAGTGGAGCAATTAATTTAAGTAAATTTAAAGAAATACAATTTGAGTTCAACACATTTCAGCCTCCATTGGATCCATCCGCCCAAGTGCTTACAATATGTAATCAATTAACTGGCGACATCATTGGTATTAATAAGCCAACGTGGCGAGTATATGATTACAATTACGATATGATTGTGTTTGAAGAGAGATTTAATTTATTGACATTTACTTCAGGGAACGCTGCCTTAATGTATGCACGTTAATTACTATACCCAATCAGATTAATTATAATAAAATAGTTACTACTTTATTATATGAGATAAAAATTACATTTACTTGGCCGAGGCACCCTTTGCCGCCGACGCGGCCTTGGAAGCCGAAGCAGCAGCCGACGCGGCCTTAGCAGCCGAAGCAGCAGCCGACGCGGCCTTAGCAGCGCCCTTAGCAGCCGAAGCCGCCTTAGAAGCAGATGCGGAACGAGAGGCAGCTGCCGCCTTGCTTGCTGCACTGGACGCCGCCTTAGCAGCACCTCTAGCAGCCGAAGCAGCTGCTTTGTTAGCTCTGCGAACAACTAGTTTGGCAGTTTTAACGCGTTTTGTGTATGCAGCCTTTGCCGATTTTGCCATTTTACGTGATCCTTTTCTGCGAGTTCGTCTTCCAGGCATTTATATATATATCAAATAAAAAAATATTTTATTATGGATTGGATACGTATTTTATTATATTTCATATAATATTATAATAGTCTAAGTTATAATATAAATAATAGTCTAAATAATAATAGTCTAAATTATAATATAAATAATAGTCTAAATAATAATAGTCTAAATAATAATAGTCTAAAATATAATAGTCTAAAATATAATATAAATTATAATATAAATTATAATAGTCTAAATAATAATATAAATAATAGTCTAAATTATAATATAAATAATAGTCTAAATTATACTATAAATAATAAACCTATCTATTAATTTCAATTTTACCAAATAACGTCGTTATTCCACCACATACCATCCCCTTTTTTTATTCCATACATTTCCTTAAATAATTCTAAACGTGCTAATGAGCAATTTACTCTATATTTCTCTAAAGGATGTGGATTCATTTTTAATTGGGCTTTTACTGCTTTTTTGTAAATTTGTTGCTGTCCCTGAACGGCAAGATTCATATATAGTTTTGCTAAATTCATCTTTTTAATTTTAGTCAACTCATTATTCGCAATTTGATTGTCCAATAAATATGCTTCGACCAAAGCCATTCCTGAAATATCTGCTAAATCTTCACCCACGCTCATTTCCGCATCAAATTTAATTCCATCGCGCGCCGCAAACGTTTCATATTGGTTAATTACATCGCTAACCTTCTTTTTAAATTCTATTCTATCTGCGTCAGTCCACCAATTATTTAAATTGCCATCTGCGTCGAATTTACTTCCAGTATCATCAAGCGCATGTGATAATTCATGTCCAAGTGTGTAACCGATGTAAACCAAGTTATATTCTAATCCACGTTGTTCTAAATCAATGAAGGGTTTTTGTAAATATGCTAAAGGAACATAAATTGAATTACTATTTGGTCGATAATACGCATTTACCATATAACATTGAGTTCCGACCAATTTAAAAACATTCCAATCAAAATCCGGTATATCAATAACCGCCTTGCCTTCTAATTCAATAAATTTTTTGTGCTTCCACCGAATTAATGTTCCTATATTAAACAAAGGGTCGTCGCTTTTATAATCAAAAATAGGGTCATTGCGTAAATTCTGAGGTTTACCAACCATAATTGTCAATTTGTGTAATTTGTCCAAAGCTGCTTTTTTTGTAACAGGCGATAACCATGTGTTTGCATTAATTCTTTTTATAAATAATTCCTTTAAATCATCCACTAAATGTTTTACATAATTTACATATAATGAATTGTAATTATGTTCGATGTATTGTTCGGATAAAAATGTGTTAAATAAAAGTGATAATCCAAATATAGGATAAATTTCACGTGGCATTTGATTTGGCTGTCCTTCAAGGAATTTATGGTAAAAATTATAATGTATATGTCTAGATGATTCTTCAAACCGAACCATTTGTTTAAACTGAATGAATAAGAAATAAGTTTGCCATTTTGGCGAGTTCCAATTTGCCTTAAAAAGACGAATCATACATTTTAATCCATTCAAATTACT
>Ga0105052_10008081_pt1 | contig 10079 bp, 10 predicted proteins | sample FRY03_FD_78094 | JGI IMG/M metagenome (GOLD analysis project Ga0105052, IMG submission 78094) | Freshwater microbial communities from Lake Fryxell liftoff mats and glacier meltwater in Antarctica - FRY-03 | ecosystem: Environmental > Aquatic > Freshwater > Ice > Glacier meltwater ... | reverse complement strand
TTTCTCGGTGGAGAGTTTCACGACGGAACTTTCCACGGCGGATATTTTCACGGCGGGGAGTTTCGTGGCGGGTATTTCTACGGTGGCTTTTTTTACGACGGGTATTTTCACGACGGGTATTTCTACGGTGGGTCTTTTCACGGTGGAGAGTTTCACAGCGGGTATTTCTACGGCGGAGAGTTTCGCGGCGGGGTTTTCTACGGCGGAGAGTTTCACCGAGGGATTTTTCACGGCGGAGAGTTTTACAAAGGGATTTTCTACGGCGGTTCTTAAACCAGCGGCGACAAATGAGCTTGCTATCCCTAAACCACGTAGCGCCATTTATTGAATCGCCTGAATGAATCTCCTGTACGCTTCGACTGAAGTGTGTTCTCCGTCAGGCATTAGGATGGTTTCGAGAAGTACGATCCTGCCTGATGACTTGCTCTTAACTCCGCTTCTGGAGTAATCACGAAGCCTCGTGTACGACTTGTCTATCTTTGGGTTCGAGTGCGCTCTGGATAGAAGAACCAGCGTCTCGTCGATCAGGTTGTTGGTGATCATGGATGATGGATAGTGAAACGGCGTTACCGATTTCATTCGAGATACATGATCAACAATCTTTGGTGTCTCCAAGTACCAGTGATTTTGGACATGATACATCGATATTGAATCAGTGAACTCATCAATCTCTTTCTTCGACGCATCTCCTTCGAATGCGATTGACAGTGGTCCTGGGCACCACATCTCAGCTTGCTTCTGCGAGTAGTTTGTTCCAGCAAACATTAAGCCGATCGATCTTGCGATAGCGCAAGTTAGTTTTGGCATGAATCCTTTCCTTTTGTGCGTCACTCCTTAATTTTTTCTATTGTACATGGTGGTGTGCGAAACCAAAGTACACCACCTGTCACTATTTCGGGAAAACAGGCTGACGGCTACGCGGTGCGTGTTGTAGATTCGCGGCAGAAGTTCATGCCGACATACACATATCAGCACGAAAATATGGTTGACAAAACCAAGCCAACACACAAGCTGTTCAGCAAAAGCGCGATGTCTATCGGGACTTATCAAAGTCCGGACGGGGAGATCGATATCACTGAAGACCGTCTGAAGCGTTGGGAGAGTACGGTTCGTAGGGTGCAAGACCTTGGGTACAAGATACCGGTCCACTTCAATCATTCTGATGACCCAGACAACTCGAAGCCCGTGAAGGAAAAAGAGTTCTCGGTCGCTATGTCAGCCGGTGGCGCGAGCGACACAGTTGGGTTCCTAGACAGCTTTCGATACCAGGACGGCAAGGCCGAGGTGGTTCTGTCTGTCAGTGGCGACAAGGCGATTGATGCCGTCGCGAAAAACAACGTATTCATTTCTCCAGTGCTGTTCGACCAGTGGATGGCTGGCAATGGCGATGTGATCACAGACACGATCGGTGCTGTGGACTTGGTGGATTACCCGGTCGATTACAAGCAGGGTGATTTCATTCCTATTCAGGCAATGTCTCTGGTTCGGATGAGCACAAATGGCGGCAAGGTTGTGACCATGTCGTGCGCTCCACCGGCTCTGAAAGAAAAGGCGATGAGGATGGCATCCAAGATCGACGAAGAGCTGGACGATGACGACGACGACCTAGACGAAGAGCTGGACGAAGAGCTGGACGAAGAGCTGGACGAGGAACTTGATGACGACGTTGATGACGACGTTGATGACGATGACGCATTTGTCGATGACGTGATTTCTGATGATGTCGTTACCGACGACGTTGTTCAGTATGACGCCGAGATTGATGGTATCGACGACCAGATTTCCGACGAAGGCTTTGATGACCTGTCCGACGAAGTGATCTCGTACGATTCCGTCCCAGCGGAGATGGAAGACACGTCCATGGACTTCGATTCAATCGACAGCACGCTTGACGACCCGATGGTGTACGACCAAGAGTTGGAAGCGATGGCTGGCGAGATGGCTGGCGAGATGGATGGAGACATCCCTGGCGAAGATGCCGTTGATATCGATATCGACCTTGGATCATTGCTTGATTCAACAGACCCTATGGATGGTGGTGAAGTCATGGATGACGAGTACGCAGAAGAAGGTGCGATGCGAATGGAGCAGGAGTCTGATGTTGGCGGTGAACAAATCCGCGACCAGATCAGCACCGACCTTGAGTCTGTCGGAATCGCAGCCCCGCAGGGCGTGGACCCTATCAAAAACCCACTCGAATATTTGAGCCAACTCTGCGCTGCATTGCGTCAGAAGCGAATGGATGAAGGTGATGAAGAGTCGCCAGAGCCTGAGTCCGACAACATGTTGTACCCCGTAAGCGACGGATTTGGTGGTGATGATGACATTCAGGAAGAGAGTCCTGGTGTCGCAACCATGTCAACAACAAGGGACCGAACAATGGCAGGCGTAGATAAACGAAAATCAGGCAAGGCTGCACCGAAAGCTGCGCCGAAAGTTCGTCGGATGAGTGCGGTTGAAATGAACGTTGTCCGAAACGGAAAGTCGCAATTGAAAAAGCACCTTGACGGGCTACTGAAGACGGGCCGGTGCAGTCCTCACGAGCACAGGACTCAGGTCAAGTTTCTTGGTAGCGCCAGAATGTCGATCACCTCCAACGGATCGTTGTCTCGCACATCGATTCAGGCGTTCATTGACAATCGTCGCGTACTGAAGGCTGGTGTTTGCTGGGACAGCAAAACTCGCATGAGCGCATTGAGTTCCGTGAACGGCAACTCCAAGGTTGGCGGAGAAGTTTCTGCGGCTGACGCCAAGGCTGAAGTTGATCAGATGGAATCGCGGCATCCTGGTCGTTTTGCGAAGCGGTAGTGACTGGTTGATCCACTCACGATTTTGATTCACGGTTTTTGAAGTAACACGTTCGAAGTACACGTTAAGGAAGACATTCGATGGTTTATCCAACATACGGCTCGCTGCCAGGTAGTTATTCAGCGTCTGAGACCAGCGAAAAGGTCGTTTGGTTTGGTCGTCAAGAGCACAATGCTTACGGCGAGCAGGCTGTGATTGTTTCGACGGCTGTTGATGCCGGGAACACTCCGACAACAAGTCTTCGTGCAGGACTCACGCTCGGAAGAATAACTACGACCAACAAGCTCGTTCAGTTCGACGCCTCCGCGACAAACGGCAGTCAGTTCATTGAGGCAGTGTTGCTTCGCGACATCGACATGCTGAATGGCTCTGGCGTTGCCGAAGACAAGTCATCGCACGTCATCCTTCGCGGTGGACTTCGGGTTTCCGACTTGCTTGTTCTTGGTGCGGCCTTCAGCGGTCACGCTGGTGAGCACGTGATTCGACGCCAGACCCTCAGTCGATTCTGGTTCGATGACGACACAGACAATGCCTTGCAGGCGACTGGTCAACGAACAGAGCGTCACGCGGCAAGCTATGCGGTCCTCGTGACCGACAGCGGCAAGACCATGATTGCGACCGCTGCTGCCACGTTCACGCTTCCGACAATCAAAGCTGGATTGGTGTTTGAGTTTTTGCAGACTGCCGACGCAAACATGATTATCGATGGTGGTGCCACGAGCATCATCGCGGTGAACTCGGTTGGTGGCTCGTCAGTGACGTTCAGTACGTCAAGTCAGAAGATTGGTGCGAACGCAAAGTTCGAAGCGATTTACACTGGCGCTGCGACGTTGAAGTGGAAGTACAGCTTGCTTTCGACCGGCACCACTGGAACTGTTGCCTAATCCTGAGTGGTTGATGAACCAACCATTTACCGGGTTTTGAGGAATTGTTTTGAGTAGGAAAAGAAACAAGTCGAGTTCGCTTTTTGCGGGCGCAGATCAGAAGGAAGATCAGTTGTCAAATCAATCAAAGTCAGACAAGGATGCTCTGACCGAACGATTCAGCAAGGAAGCTTTGGATAAAACCGCTGACAGCGGGATTACAAAGGATTCCACTGAGCGTTTAGTGGACCCTGTCGCTAAGGTTGATGTGACACTGCTGAATCATCCGACTGACGGAAAGAAGAACGAACTGTCGATGGGTCAGGAGATTGCTCAGGGTTTGATTGCGGGCTTGAAAGAGTCCGGGTTCAATCAGCAGCAGCAAGATTCATTGAGACCGATTTACGGTCAGTTGACTGGAAATGTTACAAGCCTTCGGCCTGGCGACACGGTTGGTTACTTCCCGCTTCGAGGCGGAAAGAATCGTTATCGTGGCGGATGGTTCAAGGTTCCTGCTGACACGAAGGTTGACTTGAACATGACGATACTTGCGGCTGTTAAAAGCCCGGTGTCGTACGATGATGGTCAGGGTGTTTTGTATCACGACCTGAAGTTTGTGGTCGCTACCAGATGGTCTGACCATGATGGAGCGATCGTGAAGTTTCCGGTTGAGACCGCCATCCTAAAGGCGAGCACGGTACTGCACATTCCTGGTTAAGTTTTCAAATTTGTTTTTGGTTTTGACGTACAGTTGGCTTTCAAGGCCATGTTAAAAACGGAGTTTTAGTCGATGGCTACCCCACTACCACGCATCCTTCAGCCTCTGATCGTCAACGAGCGGGTAAACCGCCTGAATGTTATCAACGACACGTTCCAACGTGCGTTCGGTATGCAGAAGGGTGGGTCTGCCGTCCGGACTCAGCCGGTTCGACGCGGCATTTACGACATCTTTGATTCGACTCGGCAGATTGCCAGTGCGAATCATCCCGGCACTGAAGCGAAGACGATCGCAAGGTTCCCGGTTGGTTCGGTGCCATACGTGATTCCACGAACGGCAGAGAAGATGCCGATCCCAATCGAAGAGCTGAACCAGCTCCGTCCTATCGGTGGTCCAGCCACGACAATTGATGTTGGCGGTGAGCAGTACCTGCTGGACCAGGAAACAAACATGAAGCAGACCCTCACGAACCTTCGTGAGTTTCAGATTGCTGCCATGTTGCGAGGTTCATACGGGTGGACAGCGAACGGTTCGGATGGATTCACCCATGCGTTCACGGGCGGCACGATCACGATTAACTTCCTGATCCCTGCCGGAAACCTGTCTCAGTTGAACATGCTTGGCGCTGGCGACATTGTCGGAACGGCCTGGGACAATTCTGCGGCACCAATCATTCGCGACCTGTTCGCGATCAATCAGGCATTTTCCGCACTGTGTGGTCTTGGCTTGACTGATGTGTGGCTCAACAGCACGGTTTGGGGATTCGTCATCACCAACACGGAAGTCCAGAACCTTGGTGGAACATCAAGCAACCCTGTCAAGTCTCTAGTGCGCGATGAAGAGCGAAATGAGTTCGTTGGGATTCTTGAAGCAGCTCCGTGGGTGACCTTCCACATCACAGATAACGGTCTGGATGTTGGCGGCACGTTCACGCGACTGCTGGCCGACACCCAAGCGACTTTCACATGCCGCATGACCTCGGAGATCGTCTCGTACTACGAGTGCCCTGAGCCGGTTGTGAACCCGACGAACAACAAGCTGACTCACGAGGTTGGCGAGTATTACTATTACAAAATGATCGATGACCCAGTCGTTGTCGAGCTGCACACGCGGTTCAACGGACTGCCGGTCGTGAAGATTCCGAAAGCGATTGCCACCGGGACGGTGGACTTCTAGGATTGATTTTTTGGAGCGGCGTTGTCCGCAGACATCGGAATGGACGCCAGCTTTTCACGAGGCTGGCGTTTTTTTTTGAAACACACCTGACGAACTTCCGGAACAAGACATGCCACCAATCGCACTCACGACAGCCGCAAGGATGCAGCGAGAGATCGGTGCCCAGGCGATGATCGACTGGTCGGACCATGACGACGAAAACGAATACGACGAAGACGTTGTGAACGATGCGATTTACGAAGGGTCTGAAGAACTGCTGTTTGGCTTGAATGGAATTTATTCTGTTACGAGCCTGCTAACGAGTGAGCTTGCCCAAAAGTGGGCGACCCAGTTGGCGTGTTGTAGTCTCTGCAACAACCGTGGAAATGAAATGCCCGCTTCGCTTGAGAAGAAGTGCGAGCAGATCATGGAGAACCTAAAGAAGATTCGCGAAGGAAACGCAACGATACCTGGGATAGCCGCGCAGGGTAATGCAATAGCAACGGCAACGAATGTTGTGATTGATCGTCGGTTTCGTGACCGCACAGTTCGGGTTCGGAAACGGAGTTCGACTGGTGAGCAGGGAAGCGCTTTGGGCAGAGACTTTTTTGAGGATCAGGGCGAATGGTCGTAGTTCTGGCGTTTGTGGTGAATCATGTTTTTATGGAAAGGAACAAAAGAGCAAGTCGTTCAGGTTCTCGGTAGCCTCGGACAAGTCGCAGGATCGTTTGATGGCGCTGACAAATATGGAATCGGGACATCATTCAGGATTGTGATTGGATACGTTTTGCTGGCTGACATCTACGATGCGTTCGTAACGAAGTCAGATGGCGGGACAGACGAGATGGGCATCAAGTGGGAGCCGTTGGCGGAAAGCACGATCTCGCAGAGAAGAGTCGGACCAAAAGACCTGAAAGACAAGGATATTAAGGAGCGAGTTAAGATTGTTGAGCGTGAACGAAAGAAGTTGATCGACGTGTATCGCATGTCGATGACTGAAAGCGAAGCACAGTCAAACGCAAAGAGACGGGCGAATGAGATTGCAACGAAACAGACAGGAAAAACGAAGGTAGAAACACTTGGGCATCGTCAAGTCAAGATTCTGCAAGACTATGGCTTCCTGCTTGGTTCGTTGTCACCAGGCCAGTTGTCAAGCACGCAGGGGATTGCGGCTTACACGAAGCCAGGGATACCGGGAGGGTCGGATCAGGTATTCGAGGTTCCAGTTGGTGAAATTATTTTCGGCTCTGACACGATGTACGCTGGTTTTCATCAGTACGGGACAAAAAATATGCCAGCAAGGCCGATATTTCCGCCGAAAGGGGTGGAGGTGCCACAGCAGTGGATCGAAGACATGAATGACGCGGCGGTAAGATTTTGGATGGATGCGATCGAATACTTTTTGACACGAGAGATGGCGGAGTTGTAATTTGGCGACAGACTTGCTTGTACCAGGAACGACCGACCCGACTGAGGTGGTAGCCATCCAGTGCGTTCGTGATTACCTGCGCATACACACGAGCCTGAACTATCAAGGGATACAGGTTGAATACGACGAGCTGCCGCCAAACCTGTCGGGGAACTGGCATGTGGTGGTGATCGGAACAGGATTCAGCGTCGGGAACTACAGTAAGGCGAACACGTTAATCAATGACCACAGCATCAATTTTGACATAGCGATCATTCGGCGGGTGTCGGAAACACCAAAAGACAGAGTGCGGGACAAGTTTGTTTTGAACCAAAGTTCTCTGAAAAATGCGGCGGCGCAGGTGAATTTGCTACTCGATAGGGAATATGGTTTGCTACAATACTGCAACGCCACACTTGCTTCGGAGTACCCTTGGCAGGCCGCGTATGGGTTTATTGAGCCAGCGATTCTTCGGTCACCCGGACAGGTTCGGGCGGCAGGGAGTGGGTTGTTTGGTGGAGCCAACAACGAGAAGGTGGCTGCGATAGTTTGTCGTTACCAGTACACAGGACTCAGACGGATTTGGCCGAAGTCGTTGAAGACGATTCCGGAAGTGACTTAAAGGATTCAGGCAGGAGTGCCGCAACATTATGTCAGACAAAGCATTCAGGTTCACCGAACAAACGACAAAGCAGCCCGTGCGGTTCAGGTGCATGAATGAGCCATGTAAGACAAGCACTGGTCGTCGGGATTGGTTCATATTTGTCGGAGACGAGCCGATTTGCCCGAAGTGCAAGGGCGGGTGGCCGATGGTTGACAAGCTCTCCCTGATTCACTTCCTGATCCCGAATCCAAAAGGCCACATCAATGGAAATAACGATGGGATGCTTGTTCGTTACTCGATGTGCTGCGATGTTCGCAGGTACGATCTTGCGACACTGAATAATGGCGAAGCAGCAACTGGAGATGTTAATTGCGTGAACTGTTTGGGGTGTCTGATTAACATCAAGGCGTTGCGGATGGCGTTGAATATCGATCAGGAAAAACTGATCCAGGTTTGATTATGTTTTTTTGAAATGGAGTTCATAAGATGGCATTCGTAGCAGGTCAATACACGGCAACACTTGTAGCAGCAACTGTTGGTCAGATTGAGCAGGGAATTAACATTTCTCACTCGTTCAACAAGCAGATGATTGTTGGCAACAACATGGGTTCAACGATCCAGGACGGTTGCTTCCAGGGTGCGGACATGACGCTTGAATACAGGCTCATGGAGTACAACGCTGCGTCAGCCCGCGCAGCGTTCTGGCCGTACGGCACGACGTACATGAAGGTCGTCACGCTTCCTGGAATGTTTGATGTGCAGAACTCACTGTTCGGGGCGTTGATCCTAACGGCATTGACTGGAACGCCAGCAGCAACACTCGGTCCTGCGTCGATCACAATTCCTCGCTCGATAATTCGCGAGAATTTCAACGTGCAGATGTTGCTGGACACAACGCTTCGCGTGATCCCGATCCAGATGAGGGCGTACCCTGCATTCGGAACTGGCGCTGAAGCGGCAACGTTGATTTTTGGAACGCTTACTTAATCACTGATTTAGTTTGGAACAAAGTATTCCGTGAGTGCTGAATTTCGTATACGGATCATCGACGAAACGAGTCCGTCATCTGGCGGCGCTCCGGGCGGTAACGCGCCATCAACGGGAAGTGGATCGACGGTTGGGCCACCGCCAAGCAATAGCCCTAACGCAACCCCGCAGACACCGGGATCGCCTCCAAGTAACGTCAGTCCTGGAGATCTTCCGGCACCGTCTCCGGCAAGTACGACGACGCCGACGAGTCCATCGACAACACCAGATCCACTTGATAACGATTTCGATTTCGATCTTGACGCGGAACCAGCTTCAGGACGCAGGAGACGGAGACGGCGACGAGGCGGCGGGTCCGGTGGAGGATCAGGTGGTGGTTCAGGAGGCGGCGGTCGCGGACGCTCTTCGTCAGGTGGTTCATCAGGCGGTGGATCATCAAGTGGTTTTCTGGACTGGATTAGCGGACTGGGTGAGGGGATAGGAAAGACTGCCCAGTCAGTTGTTGGTACGGTATCGAGCGTTGTTGGTGGCTCTCCATTGGGAATGCTCAAAAACCTAAAGGGCGTTGGTGATGGGCTTGGTAAGTTTGCATCATCCACGCTTCAGTCTATCCGTGGCTCTGTTGGTGGTTCCGGTGGTTCCGGTGGTGGCGGTTCCGGTGGTGGAGTTGGTGGTGGTCGATATGGAGACATCACAATCACGGCTGCGAGAGTTATAGTAAACGGACCCCAGGCCGGACGGCGTGACTTTGGACCGGATTCTGACGCGACACGTCACGGTGGTCGCGCTCGACAGGCTCGACAGGCTCCACAGACAATTCGCGGAGCCATTGGCAACGCCATGCAGTCTATCCGCCGAGGTGCTAGCGGAATGGCTGACAGGTTTTCACGAACCAGGCTTGGGAGGGGCGTTGGGGGGTTGGTTGGCCGTGTTGGTGATTCAGCGAGAGGGAGGTGGCTTGCAGGAAAGGTTGGTCTTGGGAATCATCTAAGCAGATTCATGTCCAGTAGGGGCAAGAGGATTGCTGCAATCCAGGCATCGAATAAAGTCAAGAGAGCGTACAGTGCCGCCAGCAAGTCAGGGATGTTTGCTGGCGCACGAAGTGTTCGTCCGTTGGGGTATGCAGTGTCTCAGGTGGCTAAACGCGCGGCACTGGGTGTTGCCGCCTCAACTATTGCTGGATCAGTCGGCGGCCCGGTCGCTGCTGGGGCTCGCGGCGCAGTTGCTGCTGTCGGTGCTGCTGGGGCTGCGGGAGTTGGGGCTGGCGGCGCAGCTGCTGGTGTCGGTACTGCTGTCGGTACTGCTGGGGTCGGTGCTACCTTGTTATCAAATCCAGTGACGATAGGAATTGCTGCGTTTGTTATTGCGCTTGGCGCGGGTGCAGCGGCGGTGATTGGTTTTCAGAAATCACTCGAATGGATGACCGGAAACCTAAAAGGATTTTCTGGTGACCTTGCTGTGTCTCTGTCGAAGCGAAAAGCATCCGAAAACAAATTGATGATCGAGCGTGGCAGAAGAATAGGAAAGAGAGTCGCC
>Ga0105052_10008077_pt1 | contig 10082 bp, 10 predicted proteins | sample FRY03_FD_78094 | JGI IMG/M metagenome (GOLD analysis project Ga0105052, IMG submission 78094) | Freshwater microbial communities from Lake Fryxell liftoff mats and glacier meltwater in Antarctica - FRY-03 | ecosystem: Environmental > Aquatic > Freshwater > Ice > Glacier meltwater ... | reverse complement strand
CAATTCCTCCGATAATTTCCTAATATCATCATAATGGATATCCTTATTATCCAATAACACATTGATCTCATCTTTTCTCGCCTCCAGCGTCAACAAATCTTTCATCAACAAATCCAACTCACGTTTCTCCATATAGGATAATTTTTTCTTTGTTGAAGTCTCTTCATCAGGTTCAATAGCGACTGTTTTTTTAGTTTTCTTTTTGGCAGTTTCTTCTTTCTCTTTGCTATACTCCGAATACGTCCCCCAAAAATCATTGACCACTCCATCACCCTCAAACACAAACAAATAATCCGTTATCCTATCCATAAAAAATCTATCATGAGAGACTACCAACAAACATCCTTCATACTGCAACAAAAACTCTTCCAATACCGCTATTGTAACCAAATCCAAATCATTGGTTGGCTCATCCAATATCAGAAAATTAGGGTTATTGACGAGAATAGAAAGTAAGTGCAATCTTCTTTTTTCACCACCACTAAGATTGTTCGCTAGCACATGATGTTGATTGATAGGAAAAAGAAACTGCTCCAACAGTTTGCGATTATCGACAACGTCCGAGATCCTCTTATCATCAGGAAATTGTATATCTTTCTGTTGATAATGTCAAAAGACCACAGTCTCTCCAGTCTGCATCTTTCCGCTATCTATTGATTCTTCACCAAGTAGCATACGAACAAAAGTCGACTTCCCTACCCCATTTTTTCCAATAATACCAATGCGCTCGTTATGCCTAAACTCATGCGAAAATTCTGCCAATATTTTTTTCTCCCCAAATGATTTTTTGATTTTATGAAGATTGATAATTTTACCTCCAAGTTGCCTTTTTTCAACTGACAAGACAAGTTTTGCTTGTTCATGAAAAAGTATATCTTTGTTATCTTCGTAGCTATCCTCTATCCCTGCAAACCTACCCTCTCTGGCTGTCGACTTGGTCTGTCTTCCACTTGGAGCTCTCTTCATCCAACTCAACTCATGCCTATAGACTTGTTTGAGTTTGTGCAATTGTTGCTGCTCATGTTCTTCACGTGCAGCTTTCTTTTCTAAGTAATAAGAATAATTTCCCGGAAATGCAACAATTTTTCCTCTATGCAATTCAAAAATATCCGTACAAACTCTTTCAAGAAAATATCTATCATGCGTCACCATCAACAACGTCATATGACTTTTTTTCAAATACCGTTCCAACCATTCGATCATCGATAAATCAAGATGATTGGTTGGTTCATCAAGGATGAGTATATCAGGGTTCCCCATTAAGACTTTAGCTAACGCAACACGTTTTTTTTCACCACCAGACAACGATCCAACTATTTGATCCAAGTATGGCATAATATTAAGTTTATTAACTGCAATATCCAACTCAACAGTCTGCTCCCAATCAACATCAACATCAAAATTATAGAGAACATCACGCACTGTTTGCGTATCATCAAGACGATTATCCTGTGCAAGATATGCAATACGCAATCCATCTCTTCGCTCTATCGTTCCATCACTAGGATGTTCTTCGTCCAACAAAAGTTTAAGAAATGTCGATTTTCCCGCACCATTTTTGGCAACAAGAGCAATCTTCTGTCACTTGGATATCGTGCAATCAACACCATCGATCAATATTTTTGCTGTATATGATTTTTTAAGATCAGTAACTTTGAGATATAACATATGATCAAACAAATAAATTAATTCTTTTTCTTTATATATACTGACATACCATAAAGCAAATCATAAGTAGCCGCAGAAATAATACGATCCAACGAAATATCCGGATTTGATTTATACAACGCTATATCCTCGGATATAGAATCTTCAATCTTACGGGCAATAAGATACGGATCATATGTTGTATTGTACAGTGACTTATGAAGAAGAAACATATCAGCACTTGATTTGGCAATAGTACTCAATTGCACAAAAGTATCATCTATACCGTACTCCACAAAAAGTCTATACAACTGCTCCATAGGAGATTCGTAGCCATTACTAGACAAGTCTACATATTGGTGTCACATATATACCTCATTCACCTTCCAATTTTTTCTAGCAACACCATCAAACACATATCTATTGAGATATCATTTGTGAAGAAATCAAGGAAGACAACGAAAACGATACTTATGATCAGTAGCATAAGTCATAACTACTTGCAGTGAATTTATGTCATCAGACCAACCTGTATAACAACGCATAACTCTACAAATTAATATAAAGACATACAAGACTATATGATTGATTACCCATAATTACATAGTTTACCCACACATCCCTGAAGCTAATGTTTCTATATATGACAAAATATTGTCTCTTCCCCTATTCTTCTTACTCGATGACAAAAAAATCTGCGGCAATGTAGGAAAATGTATCTGTAGTTCTTTTTTTAATCACTCCATATTGTGATGTATTTCACGTTGTGTTGCCTTATCCATCTTGGTAATAACAATAGAAAATGGGATCTCTTCTTCTTGCAATGTTGTACAAAACTCAATATCTATCCCTTGCGTAGGTATACTCCCATCAATCAAGACAAAGACATGTAACAAACAAGGTCTATTAAGGAAGTAATCCTGCGTCCTATCGATCCATTTTTTCCTCTCAGTGACTTTAGACTTCGCATAGCCATATCCAGGCAAATCAACAAAAAACCATGCATCATTGATACAAAAGAAATTGATTAATTGCGTTTTTCCAGGGGTACGAGATGCCTTAGCAAGACCATTACGTTGGACGATCATATTAATCAGGGATGATTTTCCTACATTCGATCTTCCAATAAAAGCAAATTCTGGAAGTAGCTGCTCAGGACACTCAGTCCACGATGAAGCACTTTTAACAAAAGCAGCCTTAGAAATATGCATGAGAAATATAATAAGACAAAAACTATAGCTACAGCATAGCGATTACAACACAAAATACCATAGAAAAAAATACACTATAAAAATAAATGGACTTTATATTCTCTGAGTAAAAAAAAAGTCTAGTCAATCTAGTATAAACAATCAAAACAAGAATCACTGGAAAGATAACTTCGACTAAGTAAGCATACCGACCAAACTCGCGACTGTTTGTTAGTAAGCACAGATCCAGACACTTTATATGTCACTTCGAGCGTAGCAAGAAGTATAGGGCTTATTTAAAAAAAAATAATTTTTATACTTCTGGTAGATACGCTCACCTGAAGTGACAACAGAAAAAATCTTCACCCGATCGATTCAATCTACAAAAAAATAGACAGCTACCCCACCATAAATCTCTCAATTGGATCCACAAAATCATGAAAATTTAGTGCCCATTCTTCATCGGTAACCAAGGCACTATCCAACAACTGCTCCAAAGTTTCTCTATCATAATCTATCCCTATAATAACCATCTCAGTCTTTCTATCTCCATGCTGATTGTGTTTGACTGATTCCCATGCTTCACAATAGCCAAAACTTTCGCGTTCTTCTTGCGATAATGCAGCCAACCATCTTCCCGCAGCACTTATAGCAATATGCCCACCTGCTTGCGACCGATTACCTGCAATCGACGGATTGGATACCAACCAAAAAAATCACTTAGACCTAATAACGCCAGGCAAACCCATTTGTACCAAGTGATACAGTCTTTCTGGATGAAAAGGCTTATGTCTTCTATAGACAAAGGATGTAATACCATATTCTTCTGTCTCTGGTGTATGTGCAGCATGTCATTGATGATATTCTTTTATCCAACCAGCTCATTGACTTGCCTTATCAAAATCAAACAACTTCGTAGAAACAATAGTACCAAAATCTACCTTCCCATAATTTGTTTCAATATATTTGGCAGTCGGCTGTAGCCCACGTAAGATAGATCTCAAGGTTTTTTTATCTGTCTCAGACAGCATATCTATCTTATTGACAATCAATACATCACAAAACTCTATCTGATCAGTAATCAAATGTGCAATAGTCCTGTGATCAGTCTCATCGGTTCCGATATCTCTATCTTGCAATGATTGACGCGAGTCAAAATCATCAAAAAATTGCACTGCATCCACGACTGTAACCATAGTATCCATATAACAATATTGCCCTAGATCAATACCCGACTCTTCATCTTGATAAGAAAATGTCTGTGCAACTGGAATTGGTTCAGATATACCAGTTGATTCTATAACAATAGCATCATACTCTCACTCCTCTGCCAATTTTTTAACCGATTCAATCAAATCTCATCTCAATGTACAACAAATACAACCATTAGACAATTCTATCAATTTTTCTTCTGTCTGATCAAACTTGACACCTTTCTTAATAAGTGATGCATCGATATTGATTTCTGACATATCATTAACAATCACAGCAAGTTTACGCCCTTCTCTATTTTCCAACAAATGTTTGAGTAATGTCGTCTTCCCTGCTCCCAAAAATCATGACAAAACCGTAACTGGCATCTTCTTTTTCATAAAACACATACATAAATAAACACCTATAACAATAACTAATTGCAATAGTATTGCAATAAGAGTTGCTTGCAAAATATATATATTTAAGTAATATAAGGCTATACTTATAAGTAAAGATAAAATTTGTAGTAAAAGAATAGATAAAATATCAAAAACAATAATTTAAAAATAATGTTACATATGACATTTACTGCCACAGCTATTCAAACACTCACAACACACAAATACAAACTCACGACACAACGTAGGCAAATAATAGATATTTTGGCAAAAAACAAAAAACCACTCAATCCCTATGACATAGCAAAGCAAACAAGCAACACGATCAATGTAGCAACTGTCTATAGAACCATGCAACTATTTGAAGAACTATGACTTGTCCACAAAATACGATCAATAGATGGATATATCGCCTGCACAGCAAGTTGTCATCCTGAGCAAAGCGAAGGATCCAGGAAACAAAACACAAAACATTGTCACCACTATGCAGTATGCACCAACTGTCATTGTGTGCAAGAAATGCACAATCTATCGACCGAAGGTGGACATCATCATACACACCCACTCCCTGAAAATTTTCATAGCGACAATCAAGTTTTTGAGTTGACAGGAAAATGTAAAAAATGTCTATAAAACAAAAAATACCATCTAAATGAAAAATCACAGAAAAAGAGGCAGTCAATCCATAGAATGCAATCCAAACAAGAAGTGCTGAAAAGATCGCATTGATTTCAAGTTTGCCGACCAAACTCGCGGGTTTTGGTCGGCTAGATTTTTTTGTTACTTTTTGTAGCAATGACAAAAAGTAAAAAAATAGATTATAGTGTTAAATATCCTTTAAGTAATTGTTGTTCATATTTCTTATTCTGTAACAACAATAACACCAAAAGAGTCGCTTTCAATATATTCAATGTCTTGAGCTCTAGTAACTCATATAATATCATCTTCCACAGATTGAATCACAGCCAACTCTTCAACTGAAGCAGTGATAGTCAATTTCTCAATCTCAGCACCCAAAGAAATCTGTTGACCTGTCTTATATTTTCTTACCTGCTCTACTACTTGCAGTACAACATCAAATGACTGTCATTCTGAGTGCGCTGTGAGCAATAGCGAGGAATTGCCCTTGGTGTGTAGCGAAGAATCCAGGAGACTCTTTTCTGGATCCTTCGTTGCGTTTCACTCCACTCAGGATGACGAAGGAAATGGTGTTATATGCAAACTCGTATGTTTTTCAAATTCTTTAAAATATCCTTGATAAATCTCCTCAGTAACATGAGGAATATATGGAGCAAGAAGTCTAATAATCGCATACATTACTGTATAGAGCGTGTATTGCCCTGATTCCTTTTTCGCTTGTCCATTTGTAAATCTTTCAGGTTGATATACTCTTGTTTTTACCATCTCCAAATACGTATCACAAAAATCTTTCCAGAAAAACTCTTCAAAATGGATCTTGGCCAATCCTATTTCATATGATTCAAAATTCTTCTGCATCTTCTCGATAGTCTGATCTAGTCTAGACAATATCCATTGATCTGTTCCATACACAAGCTCGTCATTGCGAGAAGCTTGCGACGAAGCAATCCAGGACAATGGATTGGCATCTTCAAGTTGCATCGTCACAAAATTGGCTGCATTCCACAACTTCGTTACAAGTTTCTGTCCACTCTTAACAGCCTCTCCATCAAAAGCCATATCTTTTCCGAGTTGTCCACTCAACGCCCAATATCTCGTTGCATCAGCACCAAATGTATCCAATAACGTCACAGGTTCAAACTTTGCATTACCTTTAGATTTAGAAATTTTTTCTCATTTTCCAGCCAAAACATGACCAGACATCATAATATCTTTAAATGGCGCTGTCCCTGTTTTATGATAGTTTTGCAGCGTCGTATACAACAACCGTGTACGGATAATATCATGCGCTTGTGGTCTCAAACTCATCGGCAATATACTAATATTTGATCCAGCAGCACGCAAAAATTCTTGATTAATATGTGGTGTCAAGCCTGATGTAAACCAAGTATCCATAACCATTTCATCACCAAAAATATCATCTGCAGTATGTCATTCGGGCAATATTTTTGGCATATCACTCAATGGATCAACAGGAAATTGATCAGTCGATGGCAATATAAGTTCTCCTGTTTTTTTACTATATCGTACAGGAATTGGTATCCCAAATTTTCTATTACGAGAGATATTCCAATCCCATTGCAATCTATCTACCCAGTCAAACAATCTTTTTTTCATATGATCCGGATGCCAAGACATAGCATCAGCCATTTCTTTAACCGCAGGAACATCATCAAGTATACGCACAAACCATTGTGGGACAGGGATAATTTCCACAGGTACTTTTCCTCTTTCTGAGATCATTTTTGATTGAACGATAGCTTCTCTTTTAAGGAGAGCACCTTTCTGTTCCAACAATGGAATGATAGCATTTCTTGCATCAGCAACCTTCAATCCATCAAGTTCCGTAAGTCCAGAATTTTGTATTTTTCCATATTTATTGATGATGATTTTTTCAGGTAAATTATGTTTTTTAATCCAGTACATATCAACATCATCACCATAACTACAACACATTACAGCCCCAGTTCCTTTATCCATTTTCACTTTATCATCAGTCAATATAGGGACTTGCACACCAAATGGTGTCGTTGCGGTCTGACCAACATATGATGTATATCTTTCGTCTTCTGGATGGACAAAAACTGCCACACACGCTGGTATCATCTCAGGCCTCGTTGTTGCTATCACCAAATGTATACTATCGTCGTTGCGAGGAGTCGCAGACGACGGGGCAATCTTAGTATCCACAAGATCGCCACGCTCCGCTCGCGATGACAAATCATTGAGATCAAATTGTATATCATTGAAAAACTCATTAAATTCTTGATCTTCTGTTTCTGCTTGTGCGATAGTTGTTTGATTTTTAGTACACCACAAAGCAGGAAACTCTTTTTTATAGATAGCTCATTTTTGTAACAGATCAACAAAATGCTTTTGCGAAATAGCTTGTACTTCAGGAAGAATAGTCGCATAACTACGCTCTCGATCTACAGACATACCAAGAGACTGCCAGAGTCATTTGTAGATATCTCTATATTTTTGATTGACCTCCAAACATTTTGCCACAAAATCCTTTCTTTCTGTCTCCTTAATATTAATCCCCAACTCCTTCTCAACCAATATTTCCGTAGGAATACCATTATCATCATAACCCATAGGATAGAAAACATTGTGTCCAGTCATCCTTTTATATCTAGCAATACATTCTGCTTGTGTGTATGAGAAAATATGTCCAATATGCAATTTTCCAGAAACTGTCGGTGGAGGCGTATCAATACTATACACAGGTCTAGTTGTATCATGCAAATCAAAAGCATATATTCTTTCTTGTTCCCATCGATCCTGCCACTTTTTTTCTGAATCTTTCGTACTATATTTCCCCGCCATCCATAATTAGATCAAAATAAATCGTCATTCTGAGTATAGCGAAGAATCCAGGATATCCCATAAAACTTCCTATATAAAAAACTCCCAATACCATAGTGATATGAGAAGTTTTTACAAGCAAACTATAACACTATATTATTGTCCAGCTCTATACAACATCACAGCTATATCTCATCTCATGATAGTGTTGTTAGCATTAACTGTACTCGATGATCAAATAATTCATGCTGATGCAGCTACAGTAAAGTAACCAGTATACCATGGATCAGTAGTTGCAACAGACACTCACAAAGCTCTCACAACAAAAGTAACAGCCTCAGCTCTTGTGACGAGATCTGTCGGTCTAAATTTCCCACCAGATATAATACCATGCCAACACAATTGTCTTACATAAGGAAGCAATGTACTAGTCACCTGATCAACATCACTAAAACTACATAAAGGATCCATTTTTGGTTGGATACCTCTCACATTTTCCATAAATTGTGCACCAAATTTAGCCGCCTGTTCTCTGGTTATAGTATCATTGGGACGGAAACTTGCGCGCGTACCAAAACTCGTCAACCCATTAGCATGCAAAAACGCTATCGCATCATCCAACTCAGTAGGATTGTCTGCTGGAACTGGAGCAGATGACAGTGTTTTTCAAGCAGAAACCCCAGCTACTGAAGATGCGTTTTTCAATGTACGCACGATAGAACCAAAACTACCTACCAACTCAGCAGCAACACTTTTGTCACCCAGTTCTGCGTATGTATATAAAGCCTGCATCATAGTATTGAAAGATTCGACTACTCCATCCAAGGTAGATCAACGCACTCCTTTTTGTCCAGCCTGTTGTGCTATCCATGTTGTGAGAACTGTACTTAAGTTAGTAAATCTTGGCTGTGAGAATGTTGGCACCAAGAAAGATACCTTTTCTCCATTGATAGTTTTTTCTACCTGTGTAACATCAGCAGCAAAATGTTCTAATTGTATATCTCCAGTTTTTGTACCTGTTCATGATAACAAACACTGTTGGTTAGTAAGCTTATATCATGTAGTACAAGTAATCTGACAAGAAGACGAATTGACACTACCATTAACCACTGATGATGGATTACAAGACGATCAACCAGTAGGTCAATCTCATCCACTTGGATTGACTGGAGCACTTTGTGTTGTAACATTCCAAGTAGCCGTAAGAGTACCGATAGTTACGGTAGCAGCAGAAAGTGTACTATAATTTGCTGATGAAGTAAGTTTTAATTGGACAGTATCACCACTAAACGTAGTTCATGGAGTAGACGTAAAGCTTCCAGTATTAACTTTATATTGTCCACCAACAACACTAATAGGAACTCATACATCAATACCAGCAAGAGTAATAGTATTAGACTCCACAGCCGTTGAACGAGCCACAGAAGTTTGTGAAGCAAAGGTAAATGCATTTGGGGTTCTATCACTGAGATCAACAACAACACTAATAGGAACAATATTGAGATTGCCTGCCTTGTCATGCAAATACAGGAGAATAGTAAAGTCACCTGATTGTACTCAAACCGTTCCGCTAAATGCACAACTGGTTACATCTACAGTAGTATAATTACACCCTACATCAAGACCAGTAATATCTCATAAAGCAAAATCATCAGATACTATTCCAGAAACAGAGACACTCGTACCATAAAGTATGGCACCATGAGAAAGTGAAAACGATTGCAACACCGGTGGAGTATTATCATAGATAATATAATCACTATAATACGTTGGAGTAATCCCATCATCAAAAACAACACCAATATAACTGATTCATGTTGTGCCCGCAAGAATTACAGGAATTGTATTCTGCCCTGATACTAGAGTACCAGTATACTCAGTAAGCAATTTTTCACCAAAGATACGGTAATCGGTTCCATTCGCAGCTTCTAAAATAAGAGATAATCATGTTGTTGACTTATAATGACGTCAGTCAGGAAATTCTACACTTTGATCAATATGCAATACAGAATCCATGGTTGCTACAAGAAAATTAACTCCATAAGCACCCACAGCAAGATAAATCCCATCAGTAAGCAATGGTTCCCAAGGAGAGATCGTTCTTACTTGAAGAGTATCTCATGAATAAATAGTGCCCGTTACAGATGTCCAGGAATCACCGTTAATACGATATTCTCATCCATCGTACACAACGACTGATACTCAT
>Ga0105052_10008074_pt1 | contig 10087 bp, 9 predicted proteins | sample FRY03_FD_78094 | JGI IMG/M metagenome (GOLD analysis project Ga0105052, IMG submission 78094) | Freshwater microbial communities from Lake Fryxell liftoff mats and glacier meltwater in Antarctica - FRY-03 | ecosystem: Environmental > Aquatic > Freshwater > Ice > Glacier meltwater ... | reverse complement strand
TGCCCCTTGAGTTGTGGATGGGCATCAACACCGATTTTGATGAAGCGGAGCGTGTCAGATGGCAGGCATTCCTTCCAGCGCTTTAACGCCCTCGCCTCGTCCCGAGGCCAAAAGCCATCCGTGAGGATCAAAACTTTACCTTCCGGAGTTTTCCCCAGCCATTGAATCAGAGCCTCGCCATTTGAAGCTCCGCTGCAAGAAAGCAGTTCCGCCGGAAACTCGTCTTTCGTGCTCCAATCAGGGAAATGGCGCGTTTCGGACGCCCAACCGCACAACTTGATTTCCGCGAGAGCATATCCAAGCCGCACCCATTGCGCGATGGACAGGGTCACAGTCCTCATGGTGAACGACTTGCCGTCGTCGCCCATGCTCCCGGAGATGTCGCAAACCAAGTGGAGTATCATATACATTCCCCGGTTGATTTGCCGCGTTTCGCAATTCCTTCCATCAGCGTCTTCACCTGCTCGGAAAGGGTTTCTCCGCAACAGAGGGTCAGTCTCGCGTCCTTGATCTTTTTACGGACCGATTCCGCGTTGGGCGGGAAACAGCAGGCGACGATCCCACGACCTTCGACGCCGCCGTAGAAACGGACAAGATTTTGTAGTTTCATGACTTGTTCCTGCGTCACATTACCCGCCTTGCACTCTGCAATGTAGAGCGAATGGCCATCGGTGAAAACGACGTCGAGTTCGTTGTATGCGTTATCCCAACGATCATACTTTCCAGCGTTCTTTCGATCCAACTGCAATTCGACATTGAAGCGTAAGTCTTTGATGATGCCGGCGTCCTCGTACGGCTTGAATTGCAGATAGAGGTATTCCTCAAACCACCCGCCGGAAAGGTATTTTGCGAAACCGGGCCAATTCTCAAAACGCAAATCCAACCCGCCGCCTACGACCGTTGCTACCTTGTTTTGGTCCAACTTGAAAATGAAGCCACTACTCTCCACACGGAATGGCCGAAACTCCTGGTTGAATTCACGCAGTTCTCGGTAGCAGTTGGCTATCTTGCCGCGATGCTTCCAGAGCGTTTTGGTAAAAAGATGGCGATCTGGCGAAAAATCTGCCATCGCATTATTTTTTGACACTTTCAGCCCATCGCCATTGAGGAGCAGAAAGGCTTCAACTGAATCTATCGGTTTGATTGGTGCGCTGTGGAAATTATCAACAAAGGTCACGCGGCGGTTCCGGCTGTCGAAGTAAAACGGGACGGCACCCAGTGCGCGAGCTGCGGCGAGCGCGCCCGCAAACATGAGCTTCGTTCCGCCAGTCAGGTTGACGCCGATTCGCGCGTTTGCCGGAAATTTTTCGGCGCGGCGAATGATTTGTTCGCGGACCGCGCTGGCGTCCCAAGGATCAACGGTAAGTTCGTCGAATCCGCCGCCTCCAATGAGCGCTCGCATACACTCTGCCGGGTATTCCTTCGAGTTCACGAAAATATCCTGTCTTGATTCGAATTGCCGTATGCCGAGCAGAGCAGGCATTCGCTGCTCGCCGAAAAGATGGAATATCACGTCAAATCCGTTAGTGGAGTCTTGTGTCGCTTTCTGGTTCGCGCCATGTCGTTCAAGCCACTCGGCAGGCAACGAAATGGTTTGAGGAGGCTTGCCGATGACGGGCGACGCGATGAGCCGCTTCTTGAGAGCAGGATGTCCCAGTGCCGCAAATGCCCAGACAAAAGCCATTACCGGAGTCCCCGGGCTGAGATAAAGCGTGACATTTTTTTCACCGACTTCCTGCTCCACTAAATCCAAAGCCCTCATGGCGCAGGCATAGATGCCTTCAGTATCGTTGAGTTCCCGGAGTTTTTCGCTCTTAAAACAGATTTTTACGTTACCATCAGCGTTCTGGACCTTGCCCTTCAACCAACCGATGAAATATTCGTGCGCTATGGCGGTGTTGGCGAACTTGGAGACAAATTCGCCGGTTGTCTTCCAATCGCCCTGATGATGCTTTGCGCGGATTGCAGCCAGCTCCTCAGCGAACGACTTCTGCGTCTCAATGCACTCGGGAGAATCGTTATCCGCCCGTGTATAGCAAAGGAGCACGACATCCGAATAGGCTTCCGCCGCGAGTGCCGCGGCGATGGGACCGTCGGTATTCTCAAATCCCAATGATGCACGGAAGTCGGTGATGCCATACCAGGTGAGCAGAAACTTTTTCATAGCAGGTCTTCTTGAATGTAGGGTCTGAACCAGATATTTTCGTTCGTCATACGGTTGACAAACACCGCACGATTCGGCTTCTCGATTCCCTTAAATTTTCCGATGCCGCCACTCACGAGCGCGCCTGCGTCATCCTCGTTCATGCAAAAGGCCACGCGCAACTCGAACAAACTGAAAAGGTCTCTGCACGGCCCGGCGCAACGACGCCAGTTGTCAATGAACGCAAAGACAAAGGTGCCCTTACGAGGGCCTTCGTCCGCGATGCGCTTTAGGAGGTCGGCGGGCGAGGATGGTTCGCCGGGTTTGGGCGCTTTAAACACTGGCACGGGATGGAGCGACTTATCAGAATCGAAACCGTCCACAATCAATGCAGTGCGACGTTTGCCGATGCTATCCAGAATCTCTTGCAATGGCAGCGTGTCAGTGTCCTTAAACGCTTTGAATCGACTACCAAGATGATGTGCCGCATCGGTTAGGCATCTGCCTGGCTCGATTCCTCGCCCGTTGAAGTAGATAACTTCGTCGAAATTACCGTTGACAGCCAAACTGCTAAGGGTCGAGGCAAGCAGCCCGTCGTGAATTTGATCATTATAACCGCTGAGCAGCACATTGAAGGCATTGCGCGTGGTCAGTGGGACGGTCAGTGGGTCAGCGGTGAATGTCAGTTTCTCTCCCAAGAGCAGCGCGATTTCTTGTTCACTGGCCGGTTTGGATTGCTCAAATTTAGGACGGGACGGCAGATTCGCGCCGTTGAATACGCGGGTCTTCCCCACCGCGCCGCGCTTTATCGCCCGTTCCGACAATTTTACAATATGCTCGCGGCAGAACGCGCTCTCCGCGAGTGGTATCAGGAAATTTATGTTGCCCGATTTCGCGCCGTTGGCGTTGTTGATGATACCCTCGGGTGGGCTCCGGAGTTCAGCCGCCGCCGAGTTGCCGCTGCCAAGGATCATCGCTGAATCCTCCTGTCCACAGGCAAGCGCGATCTTACATCCCAACTGCGTGATAATGGCTCCGATTGACAGCGTGTTGATTCCTTTCAGGGTCTGTGTCGCCAGAAGGATGTGGATGCCGAAGGAGCGACCCTGCTTCAAGAGTTGCGAGAGAAGTTGCTCTGACGCCTCGCCGACCTGACGGCTATCCGAAAACAGAACCTGGAATTCGTCGATCACCAGAAGGACGCGGGGCAACTGCTCGATACTTGTTTTGCGGTATTCAGCGAAATCGCGAATGCCTGCTGTCTTGAAAATATGAGCTCGCATTTCCAACTCATCCACAAGGTGGCGCAGCACCGTTACGCCGTATTCGGGATCGCTTTCCGTGGCGACCAATCGGGCGTGCGGAAGCGACGGGTTCGCATAAACCGTGAACTCCGTCGATTCCTTGTAGTCCAAGAGGTAAAGATCAACCTCTCCGGGCGGATATTTCTCGCAGAGCGAGTGGATCATCACATGGAGCAGGTTGGACTTGCCGGAGCCGGTTTTGCCCGCAAGCAGTGCGTGATGCTCGGAGTGAGTTGCGCCCAATGTCAGCGATACGCTCTCGCCGGCGGGAGTCCAGCCGATTGGAATATCAAAGCCGCCGATGGTCGTCGCGCCTTTCACAAAATTCTTCCATAGGTCAGGCATTGATTTGCTGAAGCGAGCCTTAGCGGCGCAACGCTCGACAAGCGTGGAGATGAAACCGTCCACCGAGTCCTGCTGTGGCCATTGCTCCGGCTGGTAGGCGAATGACAGGCCTTCGCATCCGGTGTCCGTGCCGCGCAACAGCGCATCAAGACGCATGGTCAAGGTTGCCAGTGCGGCACGGAACTTCTCGTATCGCCTGTCGTCTATGCGTTTTCCGTCAATCGCGATGATTGGTAGGACACCACAACGCGGGCCGTTCTCGCAAAGGCGTTCAAGAAACCAGAGACTCTTGTCCGAAAGTTGCTCCGGAACATCAAAAAGTAGCACCACCTTGTAGCACAGAGAGTTGTCGGTATTGTTCGCGTTGTATTCCGACCAATTGGGAGTTTTTTCATTGAACCTACGCTGAATGAGTTCCTCGACCTCGTTCGTCAGTTTGTCGAGCGCAGCCTCGATTTCGTCTGAGCGGGTGAGCACGCGTTGTTGCGGCACCAACTGTTCCACTTTCAGCAGTGACAAGAACGGTTCGGCCGATTGCCCGAGTTTCAGCGGGTCAATAAGTGTCATTTCCAACTGGCCTGGCGGCAGAGCGGACAGCAATCGCAACAGGAGATGGTGAGCCAGACGTCTTTGCGCCTCGTTTCCCTCCGGCAAAACAAGGGCGCTGGCGAACGGAAACGGAATGGAATGCGGGACAAGGCAGGAAAACTTCTCAAAAGAGACTTGCTGCGAACCAAGTAAAAGACCCGTTGGCATTTCCGATGCCAACGGCAGAGCTGGGCCGAAATCCACGAAAGCAGGTTGCTGGCGTCGAAGCCTCGAATTCGCCGCCTCGATTTCAGCAACGGTCTTTTTCCATTCATTACCAAAGGCTGACAGCCAATTCGCTTTCCTTGTAGCCCGGTTGGCGTTTGCCTTCTGCCTTTCATCCGCGAGACGCCTCCTCTGTTCGTCGTTCAATCCTTTAGTCTTTTCGAGTGCTGCGATTCTGCGACGGATTTCATCCAAGGTTTTTTGGAGTTCCGTTTTCCTTACTTCCGCTTCCCGCCGCTTTGCCTCGAAGTCGTGCTTTGTCTGTTCAAGCGCGGATTTCCTGCTTCCCGCGGAATCAAGTCTCGTTTGTAGGGCTTGACACCGCTTCTTTTCCTCGTCGTTTCCCTCGGCGAAGAAATAGTAAATTTTCTCAATAAGCCAACGGTTGCTGATTTGCCGTTCAAGACCGGATTTCTCTTGGCCAAGCGCACTAATATCAGATTCCACAGCGGTAATTCCTTGATTTGCTGCGACGGTTTTTTCGTCCGTTTTCGCAATCTCGTGTTCGATGCTGTCCGATTGCTGACGAAGATTCTTCTCTTGTTGCTGCGCATACGCTGAACCCGTGTCGTGTTTTGCCGCATCTCCATGTAAGCCGGCGATGGATTGGCCAAGTCGATCAGAGGCAGCGTCGAATTCGCGGTCAATGCGCACAAGACCTTGACGATACTCCGCGACAGCTTTGTAAATCTTGGCAATCGCATCTTGATAGTATTCGAAAGTTCCGCTCATCAGGTGCCCCCTCCGTCTTTAAAATCGAACGTCCTTGCCTCTTCCATGGCACGATCAATGTTGGATGCCTGTCGCTGGAACTCCTCGTTGAAATGCCGGAGCGAATCGATTTCCTTGAGGGTCGGGTCAAGCACATCGGCAATCATGGACGCACCGAACGAGTCGCGCACTCCGTCGCGGAAGTTTTCGGAGCACAGCGCCGCCGCTCTAAAAACATCGTCAAACATCGGTGCCCTCCTTTCCGGCATCCCCATCAATCGGAAGTTCAAGAACATAATCGTTGGGGGAGACTGTCGGCAGAATGTCGGTACAAATCTCGCCCGGCAATAAATAGTTGGATTGGAACCCAGGATTCTTGCTCCTGATTCCATCCATAAACGCACGCCATTCTTCTTCGGGCATGTCAACCGATTGACAATCTGCCGTCAACGCCAAGAGGTTCTCGGTTGCGGCATCCACGCCATCCATATCCCCGGCGTTGACGGCGCTTCGAAGCAAGTCAACTTCGGCGCGTATTTGCGCGAGAATATCAGGACGGACAATAGCAAATCGTATTTTCATAATTTCTCCCCCTTTCCTTGGAAGATGAAGCCAAGGCACGATTGGTCAATTTCGTTCTTGCTCGGCAGCATTCCCACGAGAGGTGAACCCGCTTCACGCAATGTGTCGCGCAACTCCTTCTCTTTCTCCGGCGGCAAATCGTGAATGTCACGCGAGCAAAGAGTGCATTGCGCGTCCGCCAGCTTGTGTCCCTCAGCCTGAAACACCATGTGGTCCTTCTGTGAATAGAGGTAGTTGGCCTTGCCGCATTTCACTTCGAATGCCATCGAACCGCCCACCGACGCGCCCATGCCTTTCCCTCGCCCCAAAATAACCGGGACGCGCAAATCTGTCATAAGCAGGTCCGTCTTTGTGTATCGCCCATTGTCGCCAACGAAAGTCCGCCCTTGGGTTTCGATCCGTCCACCCAGCGGTGCTAGCGCGTGCCGTGCTATTTGCTCTCCGAACTCGCCACTAAGATGTATGCGTGTTTTGCGGGCGACGATGTTGCGCTCGGCGTCACCTCTCGCCGACACCCATTCGCAGCGATACCTGTCAACCAGTCCGCGATATGCGGGGTTGCGGTCATAGAGATGCTCCTGAAGCAAATCCCGTTGTTCGTCGGAAAGGTTCATCCGGTCGCTCAGGGTATTTGGCGTGATGGGAGCGCCATGTTGCGTGGGGTTCCAGTGCAGCCATGAGTGGAACTGCGCGGCGGACGGATTGGTCGCGAGATAGCCATTGAGAGCCTGTTGTGCAGTGGTCAGTCTTGCAGTCGCCACATCAACGGATTGGGACACAGCGGCAAACCGCGCCGCGCATTCCGCTCGCGACTGTTCCCGCGCCAGCTCCGCTATCGCCAAAGCCTGCTTCACGCACGCGACTCGCTGCTCCATCGCCTGGTGATTCTCTTTGGCCAGCTCAAGGTCTGCTTGCGCTTGCGCCAACTTGGCTTGCGCCTGATCAACAGTGCCTTCAGCGTCTGCAACATCGGATTCTTCACTGGAGCACTCAGGAGACTCCCCATCCTTATCGTTTGGTTGCTCCTCACAACCCGACAATGCTGAATTCGCTGCACTTAGCGCACATTGGCTGGCCTCCAAATTCTCTTGGGAATACCCAACCCCATGTTGTGACACCTGCTTTTGTTGGATGGCATTTTCCAACATGCTCTCGCTGGTCTGTGCTTCCTCGCTAGCCTCTTCATACTTGTTTTCCGCAACGGCGATCTGTTCCCGGCAGGCGGATTCCAGTGCCTCGCGCATGGACAGCAGCCCACGCAGGAGGTCCTCCAGATTTTCCACTTGCCCAATTGAGACCTGTGCCATTGCGATTTGTTAAGATTTAACTTTGCAAATAGTCGCGCAGTCGCGACGCGAGCGCGGCAAGATACGGAACCTGTTCCGCAGCGCTCGTGTTGAACTGATGCAACTGTTGAAGGAGAGCGTTGTAATCCTCCTCGAACCGCGTCCGTTTCTCATCTTGCCACGTGTCGCCAAGTGAGGCAAACGCGCCATTGAGATTTCCTGCCGCATCGTTCAACGAATCAACGAACTGTTGAAGGGAATGCGCAAAGCGTTCCAATTCTTCCGGGTCTCCGATTGCTTGTGCCATTACCAATATCCTCCTTCTTCTTTCAATTTTGGTTCAGCCGATGTCGGGACGGCATTAGGGTTTTTCGACTTGCTGCGGGTGGTCACCGACATCGTGACCTTGCGGAAAAACTCGTGAATTTTGTCCGCATCCGTCGCGTGAAATACGGTGTTGCGGACCGGCGTGCCGTTCACTTCCGCCAACACCGGTGTTTGCGAGATGAAGCGCTCAAGAGCCTGCGTTCCGGGATTCTCGCCGATTCCCAACGCCATAAAAAAACACTTTGCCGAGCGCCCGCCGGTGATGAGCGCCTCCAGAGGATGCTCCCAATCGTCCGTAGGTCGTCCATCTGAAACCAGCACCACTGTCGGACGGTAGGCGCGTGAGGGAATGACATCTTTGTCCTCAATCAGCCTTTTTGCCAATGAGAACGCTGCCCCCATCGCCGTGCAACCATCCGCCTCCATATCAGTCCAGCTCACGGAAGAAGCGGCTCTGGGCGTAAGATGCTGCACTACCCGGTCGCCAAAGGTGATGATTGAAACCAGAAATTCAGTTTCTATCCGCTCCTCGGCAGCGAACGAATCAAGCATTCGCCGAACGGCATCGTTCAGGACTTGAATCTTCGAGGTTCCGCCCTCGACCAGCTCCCATGTCTGTCCATCATCCTCGACGGTCTGCCCTGTCCGGCGGACATTCTCGGGATCGACGACCTCGTCCATGGAGCCGCTGACATCCAGCAGAAGAAATACGGGAAGCGGCTTGGCTTTCGGCGTCGTGAATTTGCTTGGGTCGAACATTACCATGAAAAGCCCTCCTCAGCTTGTTGCTCGTTGTTTCCGGCTTCGTCAGAGGGTTTTTCTGTCGGGGGTTTCGGCTTCTCCGCCCGAGCTTCGATTGTGGCAGGTTTAGCATCGATGGTGCTAGCCTCCGGCACGACATCCGGCGTCTGCAACTTCGTGCGGCTGGTCACCGACATGGTGACATACTTGAAGAAATCCCGTAACTGCTTGGCGTTCTCGGCATAGCACAGCGGATTTTTGGTGCCTTCTATGAACTTACCGAGCACTACTTCGTCCGCGTCCGCGCCAATGGCCATCGCCATGCGATCGCATTTCGCTGAACGGCCCTCGCTGATGAACGCCTGCAACGGGTTTTCCCAACTGTCGGTGGGTTGCCCGTCCGAAACCAACACCACTGCCGGACGATAGGCGCGTGACGGCACGATATCCTTATCCTCGATCATCGCTTTCGCCATCCTTAATGCAGTGCCGAGCGGCGTCCCGCCCGATGCAGACAAGTCGTGCCACTGGATGTCGCAGGAAGTAGCGAGCGCGTGTTGTAGTTTTACTTCCGCGCCGAAAGTGATGACCGCGACATGGATTTCAACCTCGCTGTTCTCCGTGTCGCGAAACACTTCCAGCATATCGCGGACAGCGTCATTCAGGTTGCGGATTTTTTCGCCGCTCATACTGCCGCTACAGTCAAGCAGCAGTATTACCGGCAGGGGCTTCGCGGTGGGCGCGGTGAACTTAAAAGGAACGAATTGGTTGCTCATGAATTGTGGTAGCTGGATTGGTCCTCGAGAATTCACTAAATCCAAGCTCGTCTATCAGGCTCACTTGGGTATCGGATCGAATCTCTGCTACGAAGAGCATTCCATAAAATTTTTACAAGCCCGAAGAATTTTAACGTTCCTACGCGGGAGAATCCATTACCGAGCCCGTCTCCGTACTCTTGGGAGTCCAACCCTCAACCAAATCCGATGAGATGTCTATTTTGCGCTTTCCCCTTTTTTCGCAGAGCTTACGCATGAAGGTTTCGAACAATTTCAGTTCTGAAGTTTGGATCGAGGATCGCCTGGAGTCGCTTTTTTGGCAGGGTTTGTTTCGAGGGATGGGAGCGGAGCAAGTGGATGGAGAGTTCCCGGAGGGTGGAAAGGTTTTGCGCCGCGTTCCGGTCGCTTACGGGAAGGTCATCCTCTCCGAACACGACATCCAAGGTCCAGTGGCAACGATTTTCAATTCCCCAATGCGCCCTGACGGTGGCGAGGATCTTCTCCGCGCCGCCTGCGCTTGAGCTTGAGCAGAGATAATATTGATCTTCCACGGCGGCTTCCAAGCCATCGGTGCCACGGCTTTCCCTCCGGCAGGTCTCCCGCCGGATCCGAACGACGCGACTGAGTCCGTGCCATTTCCACGACTTGTGGAAGAAGCCCATTTCATCCTCCACCCAGCATTCCCGCTTTTCATATCGACCGTGGCCGGACTCTTCGCTCATCGCGTCGCACGGTCGGCTCAAGCGGTCGAAGTGGGTTTTCACGACCTCGTGCGCCTCGCCTTGGTTGCCTTTGAGGGCGAGAATGTAAGCGCCTCCGGCCTCGTCGATCTGCTCGGCGATAGCGGTCTGGCAACCCGCCGCATCGATGGTGACGGTGGCTCCCTTCAGATCCAACGAGCCGAGGAGACGGGGAATCGCTTCGATTTGACTCGCTGCGCTCACCCTCCGGGCTGCCTCCGGCAGTCTATCTCCGCTGCGCTCCGGTTCATTGCTCTTCTCCTCGCACGCGACGCGGGCCACGCAGAGGGAACGCTCGTCGATCCAGGCCCGCACAAGA
>Ga0105052_10008065_pt1 | contig 10097 bp, 10 predicted proteins | sample FRY03_FD_78094 | JGI IMG/M metagenome (GOLD analysis project Ga0105052, IMG submission 78094) | Freshwater microbial communities from Lake Fryxell liftoff mats and glacier meltwater in Antarctica - FRY-03 | ecosystem: Environmental > Aquatic > Freshwater > Ice > Glacier meltwater ... | reverse complement strand
CAATATAAGATGTTAAATCAAGAAAAACAGGAGTCCATTCTTTGTAGAAGCCTGAACCAAAAGCTACAAAACCTGTTGCTGAGGAAACTACTAAGTATTCACCACATGATAATGCATTTCCCGAACAGTCTAAAACATCAATTTTAAACATTGGCTTTTCTTGAAGAGTGTGGCCTGCAGGATCTTCTAATACAGCAGCATAATAATAATTAAACATTGCGTTTGCTGCTGTTACGCTAAATCTTTGTTCAATAGTTGCCCCCTTTGCTTCTGTATCTTTTCCGTCTCCTAGTCTTAAAGATTGAGTACCTCCCCATGGACATAATTGGGGGATTGCTGCACCTATAATAGGGTCATTTCCATTAGCAGCTGTAACAAGTTTATGTTGAGTAGCACTTACAGCAAAGTTTGTTGGCTCGTAAAATGAATGTGGGTCAGCATTTTTTCCCATCGAGACTATACCTGTAGTAGCAGTCCATCCAATAGTTCCTGATTCAAATCCAATGTTTCCACATCCAGAATTAATTGGGGAGTTGTAAATAGATATATCGTATTTGAATCCATTTGGTCCAGGCCAATTATCTATCATAATATAATAACAGTTCCCTGCAATTAAGCTTGCAATACATTCTAAAGAAGCGTTCATTTGAGTAGGGTTAGCTCCAGGTATGTTAGCATCTGAAACTAAATTAGAAGCGAGTGCTGTTGGATCAGCATCCCAGACAGAAATGTATGGGTTTACCCCAGCAGTAGTAGTTAAGAAAGCGAGTGAAATTGTAATATCTCCAGATGTGGCAGGGCAATAATAATAAAAGTAGTCTCTACCAGAGGTGTAAGCGTTTACGATGCCTCCAGGATCTTGCACGTTGATTCCAAATGTTGAGTGACCAGATTTATGGTAAGGCAAACTAATAGCATTATTGTCAGCAACACCAGGAGTAGAGGCTCCATTTTGTCCAAAAGTTGTAGAGCAAAATGAAATTAGAATTATGAATAAAATATTTCTCATCGTTCTAAATTTTCATGGTTATGGCTACATTCTTCTGTGACGAATTTATTTTTAGTGAATCGAATTAAGCCTGCTAAAGATTTTTCATCAATATCTTTAGTCGTCTGTATCGTTATTAAATGAGTATTAGAATTAATATCTATATGACAAATACCATTTCGGGTCATAATGAATTGCTTAACATTTGCAATCGTCTTTTCGTCAAGATTTCCTAAAATTTCAAATTGATAAGTATTTACGCAAAGTGCAGTATTTATATTCTCTATCTGATTTGCTTCTTGACTTATACTATAAAAAGATAGAGTAGAAACAAGTAGTATTGATATCGTATTAATTAAATTCATAGATTTTTGTTTTTAGCATTCGGAAGTTCTAGCAAAATCCGATTTAAACAAATATAATCAATTAGAAACCTAGTATTAGCTCTTGTTGTTTTTTTGACGTAAAAAGACAGATTTGTTATTTATAAGGCTGTTTCAGATAGGAATTGTTTAATTTCTGACTAAATGTTTGGATGAAATAGGATGTATATTAATTATAAAGATCTATTTATAACTGTATTTTTATAATTTTAAGGTTTAGACGAAATTTTTATGAAGATTAAATCTTGGATTAGTGCTTTTCGATTAAGAACGCTTCCGCTTTCACTATCTGGAATTGTTTTAGGTTCTTTTATTGCTTTAAGTGAAAACTTTTGGAATTCTTATGTTTTCACATTTTCAATTCTCACTACCATATTGTTTCAAATTGTTTCAAATCTTGCAAACGATTTAGGGGATGCGCAAAAAGGTGCTGATAATGAAGGGAGAGTTGGCCCAAAAAGAGCAATTCAGTCAGGAGCTATTTCAGAGGGAAGTATGAAAAAAGCTGTGATTTTATTAAGTATTATTAGCTTATTTTCGGCTTTTGTTTTAATTTATATAGCATCAAAAAGTTTAAACTCACAATTGATTTTTGTGTATTTGGTTTTATCTGCATTTTGTGTTATTGCTGCACTTTCTTATACGATTGGTAAAAAAGCTTATGGCTATAATGGTTTAGGTGATTTATTTGTTTTTATATTCTTTGGATTAGTAAGTGTTTTAGGTGTTTATACACTTTATAGTAATATTTTTTCATTCTTAAATATTCTACCAGCTTTTTCTATTGGTTTGTTGAGTGTTTCTGTTTTGAACTTGAATAATATGCGCGATCAAATTAATGACAAAGCAGTTCATAAAAACACTTTAGTCATTAAAATAGGTGCTGCAAATGCTGTTAAATATCATTTTTTTTTAATTGTTTCAGCTATACTTATGTTATCTTTTTTTATGATAGAAAGATTAGGGGGGAAAGGATTGATAGCATTACTTCCTTCTGTTCTATTGGTTAAACATTTAATGTATGTTTCTAGAGTAAAAAGTGATTTTGTTAAATTTGATTCAGAATTAAAGAAAGTAGCTTTGTTAACATTTTTTCTTTCTATTAGTTGTAGCATAGCACTAAACTTTCTATAAAAGATGGAGGCAATTTATACTAAAAAAACTTTTTTTTTCAAAAATCCAAGTGGAACGAGTAGGGGGGTCTTAACCGAGAAGCTTGCCTATATTCTTGAAATTCATAAAAATGATAAGGTCGGAATTGGTGAATGTAGTATTATTGAAGGACTTTCACCTGACTTTTTAAGCGTCAAAGATTATGAGAAAAAGTTAAACGATGTTTGTAATAGAATTGATTACTATTCAGAACATCTTGAAGAATTAAAAAATTATCCTTCTATATTGTTTGGAATTGAAACGGCTTTATTGAATTTGAACTTTAATGAACCTATGCTTTATTTTGATAATCTTTTTTCAAAAGGAAAGCAAAAAATAGCGATTAATGGATTGGTTTGGATGGGTGAGAAGGACTTTATGCTCAGGCAAGTTCAGCAAAAAATAAATGAAGGTTATAAATGTATTAAGATTAAAGTTGGAGCAATTGATTTTGATCGTGAATGCGAAATTTTAGAAGAAATAAGATTGGTTTACGATGAGTCAAAAATTGAAATAAGACTCGACGCTAACGGAGCTTTTGAAATGAGTAATGTTTTTGATAAACTTAATGTTTTATCAAAGTTTCATATCCATTCTATTGAACAACCAATCAAACAAGGAAGTCCTTTATCAATGAAAAATGTGGTGTTAAATTCACCTATTCCAATAGCGCTTGATGAAGAGTTGATAGGTGTAAACTCTATACTTGAAAAAAAAGCACTGCTAGAAGGGATTAAGCCAGACTATATCATATTAAAACCAAGTTTGCACGGAGGATTAATTGGAACTACTGAATGGATTTCTGTCGCTGAAAGTTTGAAAATTAAATGGTGGATTACTTCAGCATTAGAGTCAAATATTGGTTTGTCTGCTATCGCTCAATTTGTTAGCGAATTTAATATCCAGCTGCCTCAAGGCTTGGGGACTGGTAGTTTGTATACGAATAATATTCCATCACATTTAGAAGTGAAAAATGGATTTATTTACTCCGATAATTCAAAAAAATGACTAAAAAAGCTATTGTTATTGGTTCGGGAATTGCAGGCATAGCATCAGCAATTCGTTTAAGGTCTAAAGGTTATGAAGTAGAAGTGTTTGAAGCAAATAGTTATCCTGGCGGTAAATTAACTGAAATTAAATTAGGAGCTTATAGATTTGATGCAGGTCCTTCACTTTTCACTATGCCGCAATACATAGAAGAACTTTTTCGGGTTTCAGGTAAAGAAATTTCAGACTATTTTAAATATGAAAAATGTGATGTTTCTTGTAAATATTTTTTTGAAGATGGTGTTGTTTTAAATTTTTTTCAAGACAAATCGAAGCTTTTGGATGAGGTAAGTTCTAAATTAGACATTGATACTGAACCTCTAAAAAAACACTATGAATCGAGTGAGTTTATTTATAATAAAACAAGTGGAGCTTTTTTAGAACAGTCACTGCATAAGTTTCAGAATTATTTTTCTAAAGCTATTTTAAAATGTGTATTAGCAATTCCTAGGTTGAAGTTGTTTACAACTCTTCATAAAGATAATGTTCGAAACTTGAATCATCCTAAACTAGTTCAAATATTTGACAGGTATGCCACTTACAATGGATCCAATCCCTACAAAGCGCCTGGTATTTTAAACGTGATTCCTCATTTAGAGCAAGGTTTTGGCACTTTTTTTCCTGAAAAAGGAATGCATTCGATTACTAAATCGTTAGTAAAATTAGCTGAGGATATAGGCGTGAATTTTATTTTTAACTCAAAAGTAGAAGAGATTAAAACAATTCATAACAGGGTAGAAGGGGTAGTTGTTAATGCCAAATTAATTTCAGCTGATGTTGTTATTTGCAATTCAGATATAAAGCCTGCATATCAATACTTAATTCCAAATTTAAAAAAACCGAAAAAGACTTTAAATCAAGAACCGTCAAGTTCTGCTATGATTTTTTATTGGGGAATTAAAAAGAATTTTCAAGAATTAGATTTACATAATATTTTCTTTTCAGAAGATTATCAAAATGAATTCCATCAAATTTTTGAAGAGGGATTAGTATCCGATGATCCAACAATTTATTTGAATATAACATCAACTCACTTGCCTTCGGATGCGCCTATAGATGCTCAGAATTGGTTTGTAATGGTTAATGTTCCATCTAATAATGGACAAAATTGGAATGAGTTTAGAGAAAAAATCCGCTCTAATGTTATTCAAAAACTGAGTAGAATTCTAAAAGAAGATGTCGAGAAATTAATAGAAGTAGAGGATTATTTAGATCCAATAAGAATTGAATCACGTACTTCAAGTTTTGCAGGAGCACTTTATGGAGCGAGTTCTAATGAAAGGACTGCTGCTTTTTTTAGACATCCAAATTTTTCAAAAGTAAAGGGGCTTTATTTTGTAGGAGGAAGTGTTCATCCTGGAGGAGGTATTCCGTTGTGTCTTTTGTCTGCTAAAATAGTGGATGATATTCTATAAATTATTTTAACTTTGTTATTAAATTCTAAGTAAGTTTTAATTTAGAGATTTCACATTTTATTTTGAATAAATGAAAATATTAATTACAGGAGGAGCTGGGTTTGTTCCAAGTTCAACAGCAAAAAAGTTATTAGAAAATCCAGATAATTTTGTTGTATTAGTTGATAATTTTTTAACAGGATCTGTTGATAATATACCTTTACATAAAAATTGTAAATTTATTAAATGTGATGTAAATAGCTACCAAGATTTATCTCCAATTATGTGTTCTTATCAGTTTGATTATGTGTTCCATTATGCAGCAGTAGTTGGAGTTAAAAGAACTTTGGAGAATCCTAAAATGGTTTTAGATGATATTCAAGGAATCAAGAATGTTTTGGATCTATCTAAAAATACTGGAGTTAAAAGAGTGTTCTATTCATCTTCATCTGAAGTTTATGGTGAGCCTGTTCATTTACCTCAAAATGAAGAAACAACTCCTTTAAATTCAAGACTGCCTTATGCTGTTGTAAAAAATGTAGGTGAATCTTATTTTAAATCTTATTATCAAGAGTTTGGATTAGATTTTACAATTTTTAGATTTTTTAATACCTATGGACCTAATCAAAGTACAGATTTTGTAATGTCTAAGTTTATTCGATTAGCTTTGAAAAATGAAGATCTTACGATTTATGGAGACGGTAGCCAAACACGTACTTTTTGTTATATTGATGATAATACTGAAGCTTGTTTAAACGCGATGAATGATGAAGCGTCTATTAATCAGGTTTTTAATATCGGTAGTGATAAAATAATGACTGTTTTAGAATTAGCACAATTGATCATTCAGTTAACTAATTCTAGCTCAACAATAGTTCACCTTCCAGCTCTAGAAGATGGTGATATGACAAGAAGACAGCCAGATATTACTAAAATGAAACAATTACTTAATAGAGAATTAATTTCGGTAGAAGAAGGTGTAAAAAATGTAATTTCAAAAATATCAAAATCTGAACATTAATACGTTCATGGGAAAAACAAAATCAATTTATTTCTTAGTTCCTTATCCAAAAGGGCAAGCTCCTTCTCAAAGATTTCGATTTGAACAATATTTTGATGTTTTAAAAGAGAATGATATCAAAGTAAAGGTTAAGTCTTTTTATTCGATCAAGACTTGGGGTATTCTTCATAGAGAAGGAAACGTATCGTTAAAAATTTTCACAATAATACTTTCTTTTTGGAAACGTTTTTTCCATGTTTTTGCAACATTTAATTTTGATGTTGTCTTTATTCATCGAGAAGTTACTCCACTAGGACCTCCTTTTTTTGAATGGTTTTTAAAATCTGTTTTAAGAAAAAAAATTGTTTATGATTTTGATGATGCTATTTGGTTGCCTAATTATAGTGAAGCGAATACGGATTTTCATAAACTTAAAAACTATAAGAAAGTTCATAGCATTATGAAATGGGCTTCAATTGTAAGCTGTGGAAATGATTATTTAAAACAATATGCTTCTCAATTCAATTCATATGTAGTAGTGAATCCTACAACTATCGATACAGTTAACTATCATAATCCAATATTATTTAACCAAAGAAAGGGTGCTAATTCAAAACCCGTTATAGGCTGGACAGGTACCCATACTACTGCAAAATATTTAGATTTTTTGGTCCCTATATTGGAAAAATTAAGTGAGGATTATGAATTTGAAATGTGTGTTATTTCAAACGAAAAACCAGCTGTAGAGCTCAAAAACTTAAGATTTGTAAAATGGTCAAAAGAGACAGAAATTGAAGATTTGTTAAGATTTGATATTGGAGTGATGCCCTTGGCCAATAACAAGTGGGCTAAAGGTAAATGTGGATTTAAAGCTTTACAATATATGTCTTTAGGGATCCCAACAATTGCCTCTCCTGTAGGAGTAAATTTAGATATTATTGACCACAAGGAAAATGGTTTTTTAGCTGAGTCTGCTAATGAATGGTACGAGGCGTTGTCTTATTTCCTTAGGGATAATATTAACAGAACAAATATGAGTGCTTCTGCAATAACAAAAGTTGCTAATTATTACTCTGTTAAAAGCAATACATCAAATTTTTTAAGATTATTTAATTTGTAATTATATTTCAGTAAATATGGAAGATATAAAAATATTATTTGCGACTTCAAATCAGAATAAAGTTAATGAAATACAATCGATGGTTCCAGAAGGGATACATCTGATTTCATTAAAAGACATTGATTTTGAAGGAGATATTCCTGAAACAAGTTTAACAATAGAAGGTAATGCAATTCAAAAAACTGATTATATAGTGGCTAATTTTCGAATTGATGGCTTTGCTGATGATACAGGGTTAGAGATTGAAGCATTAAATAATGAGCCAGGCGTTTATTCAGCAAGATATGCTGGAGAAGAGAGAGATTCTGAAAAAAACATGAGCTTGGTTCTAGAAAAGATGAATGATGTTAAGAATAGAAATGCACGATTTAAAACTGTGATTTCATTGTTTTTTAAAGGTGAAAGGTATTTGTTTGAAGGGGTTGTTGAGGGGGAAATAGCTTCTAGTAAGACTGGTGCGAAAGGTTTTGGATATGATCCTATTTTTATTCCAAATGGCTATGATGTCTCTTTTGCTGAAATGGATATGGATTTAAAAAACAAAATTAGCCATAGGGGACTTGCTTTTTCTAAAATGATTTCTTTTTTTCAATGAATATGATAGGAATAGAAGACCTTATTCTTAGCGGAGAAACTGATGATTTAATTTTTATTGAAGATTTATCGTCAGACTTTATAATAGCTAGAGTCATAAATGCATTAGCTAATTGTAGTGGAGGTAAAGTTGTAATAGGCATAAAAAAAAACAAAACTATTAAAGGAGTTAATCCTTTTGAATTTGAAGCTTATTTAAACGAGGTTCAGTCAAGTTACTTTAATAGTGTGCTGAAACTTTGTTTTGAAACATTTCAGGTTAAATTAAAATATGTAATTATTCTCAATGTAACCTCTGCAGGTAGTCGACCTTTAATTTTAAATAATAATGGAAGCCCTGAAACGTACATCATTAAAAAAGGAAATATTTTCCGTATACACTCTAAATGGGTCAAGGCTTTAAATCAAAAGTTACCTTCAAATAAGTTGAATCCTTCTAGTCTTGAAGAGAAAATTCTGAATATCATTTCAGATACAACTTGCTGTACTATTAATCAATTACATAAGATTAGTAGTATACATATTAATCAGTTAGAAGAAAATTTAATCAACTTGATTGAATATGGTTATGTAGATTTAGTATATACGAATAAATCACTTTGTTTTGTATTAAGCTAATTTCAATTAATAAAAACCTCAGATCGGTTAATAAAACAAAGTCAAAATTAATTTTATTTGTTGAGAACAAGTCATATTTTAAAGGGATAGCGCGAAGCATTGAGCAAAGTTGAAATGGGCTATCGAGTAAAATATAACGCAGTAATCGAAATGAAAATTGATTGCATGATTTGTGCTTTTCACCTTAAAACAGCTATCAACATCCCTTTTTATAATCGAAATATCCCTATAATCCGATTCGGAAAATGTCGTACCTCACTACTTTATGGCGATTTGACATAGTGAAGCATCCACCTAGTGAAAGTTGGATTAATCGAACTGAGGTTATTAGTTTTATAATCTATTTGTTAAAGTGTTAACATTTTATAACATTGTTTAGACATATCATAATTAGTATTATCCAATATTTTTTGTATCTTTAGAACGAAATAGATAAAATACATTAAAATGGGAAGACCAGCAACGAAACCAGCAAAACTTAAAGATGGTTTTTATATTCAAGTTAAAAATCAAGGAGGATCTGGGATTCTTGTTCGAAGAGATACGAGGGAACAAATGTTATTAGCAGCAGAAGATTACGCTAGAACAAAGAATGTTAATGTTCTTGGAGAAATGAGAAGCGATAAATGGGTTGATTAAATTTTTTAAAAAAAGGTTCTGAGAGGAGCCTTTTTTTTTATTTTACAGTTTATTTTATGAACTCGAAGTATTATAAATTCATTGCCGTTATCTGTTGCTCTATTTTTGCAATTATTTTTTCAATTGCATATAGTTTGAATGACACCACCTTTTTAATTGCATTTTTTTTCTTGATGTACTTATTTTACAATTTGTATAAATTTAGCTTTAAGAATACTGTACATAAAAGTAAGCGAGTTCATCTAAATATCAACGATCGGCATTGGTTAAATGAGCATATTGATTTTTACCGTAAGTTAACAAAAGAAGATAAAACACTTTTCGAACATCGATTAGGATTGTTTTTGGGTGATGTAGTTATCACTGAAGTTGGTAAAGAAGTTCCTGAAAAAGAGGTTTGCTTTTATGTTGCTTCTTCTGCTATTATTACTTTTTGGGGCTTGCCTTATTGGAATTATGGGGAATTGTCAGAAGTGTTAGTTTATCCAGATAATTTTGACCTTGAAAACAAAATCTCTAATACCGGGAGGGTGCAAGGAAAGGTTCATGATGGAGGATTGATGGATTCAACAATGATTTTATCCTTGCCTGCATTGGTATCAGGATTTAAAAACTTTAAAGATGGACAAAACGTCGGGATTCATGAGTTTTCTCATTTAATAGATAAATCGAATGGTGTAATTGATGGTTTACCTGATGGTTTTAATTCTGAGATGACAAAGAAGTGGAACAGGTATGTTGACATTGAATTTGAGAAAATTGAGAAAGGAAAATCAAAACTTAATAGTTATGCTTTAACAAATAAAGGAGAGTTTTTCGCTGTTTTAATGGAAGAGTTTAGAGAGAATCCTGTTAGATTAAAGAAAAATAATGCAGATTTATACGAAGTGATAAATCGTTGGATTGATTTAAATCGCTAGTATATAGTGTTATATGAATTATTTTCTAGCCGTCTATTAAATAATATGAAATTAAAGTTAAAAAAAGCTTGATAAAGTAAAAGAAGTATGTATCTTTGCACCCCGCAAACGAGCGGAATAAAAAGTTGAAAAGATCGGAAATAATTTATTTTAAAATAAACTTCAAAAAAGTTTGGATAAATAAAATAAACGATTACCTTTGCCCTCCGCAAACGAGCGGAAGATTAAAAGTTTTATAGTTT
>Ga0105052_10008048_pt1 | contig 10121 bp, 7 predicted proteins | sample FRY03_FD_78094 | JGI IMG/M metagenome (GOLD analysis project Ga0105052, IMG submission 78094) | Freshwater microbial communities from Lake Fryxell liftoff mats and glacier meltwater in Antarctica - FRY-03 | ecosystem: Environmental > Aquatic > Freshwater > Ice > Glacier meltwater ... | reverse complement strand
TACAGATAATAAGCTTTCCCATTGTAGAGCTTAATTCGCTCAATATATCGATAACTTAATTCTATTGCATCTGCATTGACCATTCCCAATTCATTGAGCGGAAAAAGCTTGGTAATACCATTTTTGAAATATTTAGCATACCATGTATTGGTAAATTCATCGAACAAGACTTGATTTCCATAACCCTTCATTTTGTGGAAACTAATTGGGTTGCTTCGAACGATTTTACCATCAGCATTAAACACATATAAACTATCAGCATAATGATCTGCAACAAAGATTGAGTCTTTCATTTGGATTAAAGGTGAGTATAATTTTTTCCACCAAAGAGAGTGCGTAAAACCACTTAATTGAGCAGCTAAATCATACTTACTTTCGCCTGTTTCTCTGCACCGACGTTTAATTAAACATTGAGTTGGAAATGGTAAAAATCGAAATTCCGAATAATACAAATCGTATAAGTGATTGTCCTTAATATTTATAAGTGTATCCATCGATGATTGATCCCCATACATGTAAGCAAATTCTGGTCGCTCTGGATGCCACGTAGAACCGAAGAAAAAAGCCTTCGTCTTGGCAATTGTTGGCCGAATTGAATTACAATAAACTTCCTCGTTTACATCGAATAAATTAAAGCCGTAAGTAGTCGATTGAATTAAAAATGTACTGCCCTCTAATTCTAAAAAAACTTGCTTAAATACATCGGTATAGAAGCCAAGAGGATTATCATCAATTACTTTATGAGAAACCTCGTTACCCGAAGAATTTAGTCTTCTGAGCACACACTTTTCAGGACGTTTCTCCCAGGTTAATACGTAAATATCATCATCCATAAAAGCGAAGTCCTTGATCATCCAAACTGGTGAACTAACTACCGTATCTGGACGAATTAATTCACTAACTTCAAATTCTGGCAAGTTGCCTTTCATTTTAATTCCCTGTTGCGCATTTAATGAAAGAACTGAAAACAAGATTAGAATAAACAAATATCTCATGGCTTCTTGATTTAGTAGGATGAAATTAATTTCTTCTTCGCCCAAATTCAACAACAGTATTAGGTGATTATCGCTAAAAATCAAATTCGATTGTCGATAAATGATATAATTCAAACAATTTTACTCTTAGATTGAGCTCTAATCCGTTTATATCATTGTATATCTGATGATTATATGGTGTACAAATTTCAATTCCGAAAAATCTATAAATGCACCTCTAAATGCTTTTCTTTGCAATCTGTGACTCACCGAATACTACTCACTGGGGGCCCGGGTTTTGGAAAATCTAGTATTATCGAAGAACTCGAAAGAATGGAATACGCTGTATTCCACGAAATTGCGCGCGAAATCATTCGTCACGAAATTGAAATCAACGGGACAGCATTACCTTGGATTGACGTTCATGCTTTCTCAGAACAAGTCATACAAGGTCGAATACGGCAGCATGCGGAAGGATATAGCAAAACAAGTTTTTACGATCGTGGATTGCCGGATATTGCTGGCTTTTTACTAAAGGATAAAAAATCGATCCCTGAAGAATTGATGCAGTTATGTGTTTCTCATAGCTACGATAAACGAATCTTTATTACTCCTCCTTGGGAAGCAATTTTCCATCGAGACGAACAAAGAAAAGAGGATTTCGCTGCTGCCATAAGAGTTCACAAAGCACTTGAATATCTCTATACCGATCTTGGTTACGAATTAATTCCTGTGCCGATGGGATCAGTAAAATGGCGCGCCGAATTTATTCTGAAAGAACTTGGGATGATGTAAATTCGTGCAAATGAATTCTCCGCATGATATACTTTTAAAATATTGGGGATTCGACCAGTTTAGGTCGATGCAGGAAGATATTGTCAAATCAGTACTTGAAGGAAATGATACGCTTGCACTCCTTCCTACGGGAGGTGGAAAATCCGTGTGTTTTCAAATTCCAGCGCTCTGCATTGGGAAGTTATGCTTAGTAATTTCTCCACTTATCGCTTTGATGAAAGACCAAGTAGAGCAGCTCGAAAGGAGAAATATCTCTGCAAGCATGATTTCTTCAGCCATGCATCCTGATGAAATTTACCAAACCTTAAAAAAGGCGCTCAAAGGAGAATTATCATTCTTATATGTTTCACCAGAACGTCTTAAAAATGAGAGTTTTATAGAGACAATTCAACAACTTGATATTGGATTAATCGCCATAGATGAAGCTCATTGTATTTCCCAATGGGGATATGATTTTAGACCTGCTTATCTTGAAATTGCGTCTATACGCTTAATCCTCCCGAATATACCTGTTATTGCCCTTACAGCGACAGCTACACCTGAAGTTGTTGTCGATATCTCACTCCGACTTGAGTTAAAGAATGTAAAACTATTTCAAAAAAGCTTTCTTCGAGGAAATTTAGCCTACATCGTCCGCCATTCACAAGATAAGCATGGTCAGCTACTCAGAATTCTTCAAAAAATCCCAGGAACTTCTGTGATCTATGTGCGTAACCGAAAACGATGTCGCGATGTAGCTGAATTCCTTAATAGTCAAGGGATTTCAGCTTCGTATTACCATGCAGGACTCGATAATGCAACTAGAAACTTACGACAACACTATTGGATTGAGAATAAAATTCGAGCTATCGTTTGCACAAATGCCTTTGGAATGGGAATCGATAAATCTGATGTTCGAACGGTTATTCACCTTGATATGCCCGATACTCCAGAAGCCTACTTTCAAGAGGCAGGCAGAGCTGGAAGGGATGAAAAGCAAGCTTGGGCTGTGTTATTGAGCGATCCAGCAGACGAAGATGAAGCAAAGGAAAGATTCCTCCACTCATGGCCGGGGTTTGATACCATAAAAGCGATTTATAATTGGGTAGGAAATTTCCTTCAATTACCTGTTGGATCAGGCGAAGGAATGACGTTCCCATTTGAATTAACAACCTTTATTTCTAGATATAAAATTCATCCCGTTGAATGTATCAATGCGTTAAAATTCATTGAATCTCAAAACCTTATCAGCTTTCAAGAAAACATATATACACCATCACGATTAATGATGCGAGCTAATCGAGATGATGTATATGATTTTGAATTAAAAAATCCAAGATTTGAGCCCTTAATCAAGGCAATTCTTCGCTCTTATGGCGGAACCTTTAATGATTTTGTAAATATTAAGGAACAGGATATTGCCGATAGAATTAATCTACCTATCGATGAAACGAAGCGACAATTAGAGTTTTTAACTCAACATGGACTTATCAATTATCACCCAGCAAATGATAATCCGAGTCTGTTTTTCATAGAACAACGCCATCATCCTGATCGCATCCCAATTTCAATAAAAGCCTATGAGCAAAGAAAAAATGCCGCAATTAAGCGTTTTGAGACCATGTTAAATTATGTAAATTCTAAAGGTAAATGTAGAAGTTCAACCTTGATTGAATATTTCGGTGAGAAAAATCTCCCCAACTGTGGCATGTGCGATGTATGTATCCAAAACAAGCAGAGCCAAAATAAAGACAAGGAGCTCATGCGTTTATCCTTTAAAATTCGTGCATTTATAATGGATGGAATCAATTCGACTGAAAAGTTAATCTCTCTTCTTGACGGAAACCCTGAGAAAACTTTGGAACTAATTAGAAACTTAATCGATAGGGGAATTATTGAACAAAACAATCATGGAAACTTGACTTGGATAGATTAGTGGATGTTTAAAGAAATTTAACAAAGTAAAATGAACATTGAAGAATCAATTAAAATTTAAGTCTATTATTAATACTGATGCAGCAATACAATAAATATTTCAGTACTATTTGGGGTGTCCTCTCCCCTATTTCCATGGCATTTTGGCTAGGAATAAAAGGTACCTTTTCAATAGAAAGATGGATTGATTATTCAATAGGAATGTTGTTTCTATATCTAATGTATAACAGTCGATCCTTAAGAAATAAAGGAAGCCAAACGATGCTTATCAGCATAGGTATTGTTACATTAGGGTATGCTTTTAAAATAATGCATTGGCCTTATGCGTTTGAAATGCTTGTTTTTGGCACAATTTCGATATGTTTTGCGTACCTGTTTTTCTTTCTCAAATATACGAGCAAAAAAATACTAGATATTTTAAAACTAACTTGGTTATTCTTAGTTGCATCAAGAGTAATAATCTATTTATTTCGATTACCAATAATATCAACTTTAGATTATATTATTGGATTGTTGTTAGTCCTAATTTATATACTCGTAGCACGATATGAATTATTAGGCATCGATCAATCAGAAATTATTGAAGAATCGCCAGAACTACCCGATGATGTGCTCTAGTAAAACACCAAATAAGAAAACAATACATATTAAAATGATGCAAAAAACTTTAGTGTTATTAGTGTTTCTATTGTTAATGAAAAATAACTCATTTTCTCAGGATACGTTATTAGTTAAATTTGATAAACAGAGAATAAATCACCAAAAGACGGGAATGATTGTTCTCATGAGCTGGGCAGGGGCCAATATAATGAGTGGAACAATACTCAGGAACAATAGTGTAGGCGACACCAAATATTTTCATGAAATGAATGCATTATGGAATACGGTAAATCTCTTTCTCGGAGCCAGTGGATATTATAACGCATCAAGAGAGACGCCTAAATCGGAAGCTTTTCACATTCTAGGGCAACAATTAAAGTTAGAAAAAACCTTATTATTTAATGTTGGCATTGATGTGGCTTATACCACGGCCGGATTGTATTTGCTTGAAAAAGGAAACAATCAAAGCGATATTATTAAAAGACAACGCTTTCGCGGATATGGTAGAAGCTTAATTTTACAAGGAGGTTTTTTATTCTTGTTCGATGGGATTTTTTACGCAATCGAAGCGAATGCATCCAACAACCTTCGAGAAGCAATGTCAATGATCTATATCAGTCCTTCTGGCATTGGCTTAAACTACCGTTTCTAATTTGAAGCGATTATTTATAGCTTGCAATGTTATTCTTAAAGCATGTTATACAATTTACACGTAAGTAAATTTATCAATCAATTTTCATTACCCGCTTTATTCTACAGCTTAATCATTGGGCTTGGGTTGATTCCCCGTTTCGATACTATCCTAATTTTTTTTGATGGAAATCAACTTGGTGAAGCGAGTTTAAACGCCATTGATATTCAATCCAGAGTTAGAAGTACATATATTTTCATTTTCGCCATCATTCTTAGCTACGCATTCTTAGCCAAAATTTTCAAGAATCCGTTCCGGAAATTAACTAGTAAAAACCAGACTATAGAAAATTCTATTCTTGGGATTGGTTGTATTCAAGCAGTTTTAGGCTATACTAATCCAGCTTTAACCACTCTTTTAATTATTCCAATAGCATTTCATATTGGATTTTGGACTGCGATGCTGCAAAGAAAAAGTGTCGATGATGAGGTACTTCTATCAAATTTCGCATTTGCACTTATAATTTGGCAGCTAATTATTTGGTTTGTGCCATATAATTTAACACCAACTATTCACCTTTTAATTATTTTAGGCTCTCTTGTTTTTTGTGAAATAATCTGGCGATTCCTGAAAATTGAGAACCTAAGTAAAATCAATAACTCCATTGCAATTGTTAGTTTGTTGCCATTCCTAACCATTGAATCAAACTATTTTTTTAGAGAAAAACTCAATCTACCTATTTCAGGATTATTTAGTGCTCTAATTATCTTATCCATAATTATACTTTTTGCACTTATATATGATCGTAAATTTGGCACAAATGCTCTAAAGACTACACCAATTACCTGGCTACTAATTGCTTGTGGATTCTGTATTCAAACATTCTACAATCCATATGGGATAGCTTCTTCCGAACTATTTGAACTAGCTAATAGAGCCACGCCCTTAATGGAGTTTCACTTTTTTCGGAACATCCCATTGCTCGAGAAGGCCTCTTCACATCTCGTGAGCGACTATGGCTTTGGACTTTTTTATCAATTGATTTACGGATATCATGGACTTGACTTCATGATTTTCGATCTTTTTGAATTACTTGGCTGGGTCATTCTATCATTCATACTTATTTACCAAATCACTAATAATAAGCTTATTGCATTCTATTTTGTAACGCTATTCCCCTTCTTCGATGCTACGTTAACACCCTATTATTCGTGGGCATTTCTACCATTAATCATTCTCATACAAGCATTTAAAAACCCTTCAATTAAATGGGCTTGGGTATTTGGAATTTCCCTAACCCTGCTCCTCCCTTGGCGCGCAGATCTTAGCTTTGGTATACTAATTTCAATAATCGGAATTATCTCTATCGGGTTTTATTCCCGCCAAATTAAACTCAAGTTTATACTGCCAAGTTTTATCTCCTTAACCATTCTAGGAATTGTATTATTTAGTATATCAATTTCAAACCAAATTGACTGGTTAAGCAGTTTAAAAAGCACAATCGATTACCTGCTATCATCTCAATCCTATGGACTCACAAACATTGGTGATCAAAGCTCAAATCAATTCATTCTTCATCATTTCTTAATTCCAATAGCCATCACTTTTGTTGGATATTTTAGTTTGATGAATATTAAAAATAATTCTAAATCTGAATATTCATCTGCATTTATAGCAATTATTTACTTATCAATATTCTATATTGTAAATTTACCTAGAGGCATCGTTAGACACGGCTTTGCTGAAGGTTTCGATAATTTCCTCGTTTCTTATGCTCCATTTATAATCATTCTATGGTGCTCGATTATTTTAATCAGTAATAGAAAAAACCAATTTTTGTTTGCATTAATTTCCATAACAATTTTTCAGTTATTTCTTCGATTCCCTAATAGAACACCAGAAAATACTTTGGTTTATGCATCAATATATAAGCCCATCAATGTCCATAGTATTCCCTACCAGCATCAATCAAAAAGGCTAAAAACAGATTCAATAAATCTTAACCATAAAATATTTCCTCTTGTCAATTTCCTAAGAGAAAACCTGAAGGAAGATGAAACGTTTATTGACTTTGGAAATACTCCAATGCTCTATTTTTATGCTCAAAAACAAGTCCCTGCATTCTTTTATCAGAGTCCTCAAAATGTTCACAGTATTAGCCTACAAAGAGATTGGATTAAACGACTTGATAATTTCAACGTTCCCATATTTCTTTTCCGTCATCATCCATCAGAGTGGTGGGACGCAACTGACGGTGTGCCCAATGAATTAAGGCACTATTTGATCGCTGAGTATGCTTACAAAACTTATTTCCCTTGGAAACAGGTCTCAGGTTATGAAATTTGGAAATTAAAATCTCAGAGCGATACGCTCCTCCCCGAATTCATGGATCCAAGACTTTATGAGTATTACAACCTTCGTAAACTTCCAGCAATTTGGTCACCTTCAACAAATAAAACTATAAAAGGGAACTTAATTGTAGACTCTCCACAATCAATAGATGAGCCTTACAAAAAAGACTATAAATATCAGCTACCAGCTAATAAACCAATTTGGTTAGAACTCAAAATTTGTAACAATTCTGCAAATGAATCTCCAATTAGAGTTACATTAATGGATGGAATAGATCCATTTGGAGGATACGATTTTACTGCAAACGCCAATGCAAATGGTACTTATAAGATTAGAATGTCCATTTTAGCGAGTTGGTGGTTGGTCAACATAGATTATATTCGAATCTCTGTTCCTGAAGGTGTTTTGCTTGAAGATGTTACTTTTGCAAGCGACTCCAATTAATTATGCGTACAGGACTACAAATATTTATTGACAAGAAAATTGGACCAGCGTTCAATCTGATTCTTTATACTTTTGTAAGAATTACTGGCAAAATCTTAAGGATTGATCACAGTCTAAATAAACCATTCAGGCGAATAGTTATCTGCAAATACAAAGGTCTTGGAAGTATTGTTCAAGCCTCTGCTCTTATTTCTACATTGAAAAAGAACTATCCAAACGCAGAAATTCTATTCCTTTCGACAACAGGGAATAAAGGAATTCTGAACTTTTATCGAAATTATATTAATGATGACATCCTTATTGATGATGGCTCTGCGTTTAAACTTTTTAAAACAACTTTCTCAGCCATTCTCAAACTTTGGAAGTTTAAACCAGAAATATTTATAGATCTGGAAGTCTACTCCAACTTCAGCACGTTTATATGCACAATAAGTGCTGCAAAAAATAGATTTGGTTTTTATAAAAGTGATAAAGACTACAGAACTGGATTGTTTACCCATTTAATGTATTACAATATAAAAGCACCTTTGTCAGAGATATATTTACAAATGGCTCGCTTGCTTCCTATTAACCAAATCGATCATAAGTTAATCTTTCCCGAAAGTAACTTTGAAACAGAACTACATTTAACTCAAATATTAACTGCTGATGGCTATGCTGGACAAGAGTTCATAGTAATAAATCCTAATGCCTCAGACCTCCGCCTAGAGAGACGATGGCCAAAGAACTCTTATAATGAGATAATTAAACAATTAAGAATCAAGTTCCCTGAAATAAGCATCATTCTAGTTGGAAATAAAGCAGAAACTGCATACGTGAACAGTATTTACACTGATTTTTCAACAGATAATTTTATTATCAATTCATCTGGAAAACTCAGCTTAGCCGAACTAGTCACTTTAATTTCAAAAGCAAAAATCGTTATCACAAATGATACGGGACCACTACATATTTCACTTTCACTTAACAAAACAACAATTGGGTTGTTTGGCCCTTGTTCACCTTCGCAGTATGGACAGATGGAAACCTGCACTCCGATCTACGAAAATGTATATTGTAGTCCATGTGTGCACGAATTTATGCAACCGCCCTGCAATGGAGATAATCAATGCATGAAAAATATTAGTGTTAAGCAAGTCATGTCCACCACGGAGAAATTAATTTGTAATGAAAAACCAGTCGCAAAAGAATCACTAATTAATTATCAAACTAACAATAAAGCATTAGGATATATTCAAAATCGAAATTAATATGAAATCTGTTCTATACTTATTTATTATTGCTCATTTTGCAATTAATCCAAGCATACTATTTGCACAAAATGATTGTCCCAGTTTTGAAAATAAGTTCAATTCTAGTTATCCTCAATGTATTCACATACATCGCCAGGAATACATTCTAGATTTTCTAAAAGAATCTCGTTCTCCCATCAAAGCAGTCGATACTGCATACTTCGATTTTTATAAGGCTGATGTAACTTGGTGGATTGATGCAACATTTCAATTTACGCCTGATTCTGAGGAGTTTCAAATTGCAACATCCAATGGATCTACTAAGCCATATAAACAATATGCTAAGTTGTTTTTCGATCGAGATGGAGCTAAGTTCGAGCTAAACGTATATCAAAGCTTAGGTTTAATCAAAAACCCCGAGTATAGCGATTATTTATTCATGCCTTTCATGGATTTAACAAATGGAGAAACAAGCTATGAGGGAGGGCGTTATATTGATTTAAAAACAAGTAATTTCGGAAACGACGGACATATTCAGATTGATTTTAACCGAGCTTATAATCCTTATTGCGCATTTTCTGGAGGTTACAGTTGTCCAGTGCCACCAAAAGAAAATCGTTTAAAAATTGGCATTTACGCGGGTGAGAAGAAATTCAAAAAACCTCATTAATTAATTATTACTTTTAAAAATACACATTGAATGAAAAGTGTAACACGTTTTTTTGCGTCTGATAATTGCTCTGGAATTCATCCAGAGATTTTAAATGCAATTAATGAAGCTAATGCAGGTCATGTCAAAGGATACGGATATGACCCTTATACATTTGAAGCTGTTAAATCGTTTAAGAAAATTTTTGGTGAAGATATAGACGTTTTCTTTGTTTATTCTGGAACAGGAGCCAATGTATTAGCCTTAGAATCTTGCATTAGGTCTTATGAAGCCGTTATTTGTAGCGATGTTGCACACATTCATACCGATGAAGCTGGTGCACCTGAACGTTTTCTGCAAGCGAAGTTAATCACCGTGCCCTCAATAAATGGTAAAATATCTCCTAGGCAATTCGAATCTTTACTCCATGGACGCGGTGTAGAACATCACGTTCAACCGAAAGTAATATCTATTACTCAAAGCACCGAATATGGTACATTGTATTCGGTAGAAGAACTACGAGAAATATG
>Ga0105052_10008036_pt1 | contig 10131 bp, 11 predicted proteins | sample FRY03_FD_78094 | JGI IMG/M metagenome (GOLD analysis project Ga0105052, IMG submission 78094) | Freshwater microbial communities from Lake Fryxell liftoff mats and glacier meltwater in Antarctica - FRY-03 | ecosystem: Environmental > Aquatic > Freshwater > Ice > Glacier meltwater ... | reverse complement strand
CTAATTGAAAGTGCAGTAATCATTGGTATAACAGGTTAACAGGATGATGGCCGAATAACTCTAAGGATTTACCCTTGTTAGTGGGTTCTAGTTGAATCGTCATGAGCGCATGGCAGGCTGCGCAGCCCGATAGGTATGTACATCGGCAGCAAAACTCCGCCAGAAATTGCGGTGAGCGTCATGGCCGAAGTGCTGGCGGTTAAAAACGGTGTGGTGCTGCCGCGCGACATGGAAGTGGCGCAGGCAAAAAACGAGCGCGCGGTGGCGGGCAACGATGTCGGCGATCTGGTTTGTGGAGTCGGGCCGCTTCGGGCGGAATAGAGGCCTTTTGCGGACGACCTCGGACGGGAAACGGACTTGCAGCCAGGTTGGCGGCTCAGGTGAGGATGCAAACTGATGCCTGTTTAGGTATAATTTTTATACCATGAGTGTTTTTGAGTTTGATGCCACCAAAAGTGAATCCAACAGGGTAAAGCACAACATTGACTTTGCGGAGGCGCAGCTTCTTTGGAGCGATCCAATGCTGCTGGAAGTCGCTGCAAAAACTGAAGATGAACCACGATATCTGGTGATTGGCGTTATTGATGGAAAGCATTGGTCAGCCGTCATTACGTATCGGGGCACAAGTATTCGATTGATATCCGTCCGGCGCGCCCGCGCAGAAGAGGTGGCACTTTATGAAAGCTAAAGATTTCGAGCAACGTTTTGATAAGGGTATCGACCTCACCGATTCATTGGACTTATCCAAAGTCAGGCGTGTTTTGCAGGAGCAAAAGCGTGTGAACGTCGATTTCCCGACCTGGATGATCGATTCTTTGGATAGGGAAGCCAGCAAACTGGGGGTTACGCGGCAATCTGTGATCAAGGTTTGGCTTGCTGAGCGCCTGGAAACGACGGCCTCTAATTTGTCGTACCAGCGCAAACGAGGCGGTACCGCGCACCTCTGAACTTGGCGTTCGCCTGCAAGGTCAACGCATCCGTGAGTATTCGTTCAGGAATTTAATTTCTTGCGCTCAACCAGGCTCTATGTGACCTGACGCACGATGCGCGGCCTGGTCGCTCACGCCAGCCGAAGCCGCTTCGCGCGTCAGCTCGAATCAATGCGCGCGCGCAGCTATCAAAAACAGCGCGCTCTTGATGCCAGCCACCGTCAGCAGCAGCGAGCCCAGCACATGCAGCGCCGCCGTCGCCAGCGCCAGCCCGTAACGCCCTTCCATCAGGAAAGCCACCACTTCCGCTGAAAATGTGGAGAAGGTGGTGAGCCCCCCCAAAAAACCAGTGATTAGCAGCAGCCGCCACACCGGATCCAGCTGCGGCATGGCCTGAAACACGGCGATGCAGATGCCTATCAAATAGCCGCCGATCAGGTTGGCAGCCAGCGTGCCCCAGGGAACCAGCCCGCCGGGCGTGAGCCACAAGCCGAGGCCCCAGCGGGCCAGAGCGCCCGCAGATGCGCCTACACAAATGGCAAATACGGGCAGCAAGTTGGTCATATTAAAAAATCAGACAATCTGGTGATGACTTTAACCGTACCGGTTCCAGCGCTCCTACCAGCACCTGCGCTGCAGCCTGACCCGATCAGCGTCACCTTCCCGGACGGCTTTCTGGGCGTGGTGATGCTGGACACCCAGTTCCCCAGGCCAGCAGGTGACATTGGCCACCCGTCAGCGTTTGGCGTGCCGACGCGGCGCTGTGTCATCAGCGGTGCCTGGCCCGACAAAATCGTGCAGTCAGGCGCGGGCCTGCGCAAAGGCCGGGTGGTGACGCCCATCCTGCAACTGATACGCAGGCTGGAGCATGACGGCGGAAAAGTCATCACAACCAGCTGCGGCTTTCTGGTGTTGCTGCAAAAGGAGATGCAGGCAGCGGTGAAAGTACCCGTCATCACGTCCAGTCTGCTGCAATTGCCAGCCTTGCTGACGCTGCATGGCAAGGTGGGCGTGCTGACGATCAGTTCCAGCAAGCTGGGCGTTGAACACTTGCGCGCAGCAGGCGTGCCGCGTGAGCGTATGGCTGACGTTGTGGTGCAGGGGGTGGATGCCAAAAGCGAATTTGCTACGGCGATTTTGGGAAATCGCGCAAGCATGGACATTGAAAAAGCCGGCGCTGACGTGCTGGCAGCCGCCGTGGCTTTAAAGCAGCGCGAGCCAGGCTTGCAATGTGTGGTGCTTGAATGCACCAACATGCCGCCGTACCGAGAGGCCATCGAAGCCGCAACTGGCATGAAGACCTGGGCATTGATAGATGATGCGAGGTTGACCAAACCGTGGCGTGTGCCTGACGCCCCTCAACAGTTTTTGCAAGCACGGTGTTTAGACGGCTGCTGAGGTCATCGCAGACAATCGCCCGATGAAAGCAAATACCCAAACCGTCGCCCGTGACATCGTTTTAGTCGGCGGCGGGCACAGCCATGTGGTGGTGCTCAAGCGCTTTGCCATGCAGCCAGAACCCGGCCTGCGCCTGACCCTGATCTGTACCGACGTTCACACCCCCTATTCAGGCATGTTGCCGGGTTATGTGGCCGGGCATTATGACTATGACGCGGTACACATTGACCTGAGCCGACTGGCAGTGTTTGCCGGTGCCCGGCTGTACCGCGACGAGGTCATTGGGCTTGACCGCGCAAACGGCAGAGTGCTGTGCCGCAACCGCCCGCCAGTGCCTTATGACAGGTTGTCCATCAACATCGGCTCTACCCCGCAGCTGGCTGGCGTGCCGGGTGCGGCGGGGCATGTGGTGCCGGTCAAACCGATTTATCAGTTCAACCAGCGCTGGCTGGCCTTATTGGGCAGGGTGCAGCAGCACACCCAGGGCGTTCTGCGTATCGCCGTCGTCGGTGCGGGTGCGGGTGGTGTCGAGTTGCTGTTGGCCATGCAATACCGCCTGCAGCGCGAGTTTGTGGCCCTGGGCCGGGATGCTAGCCAGCTGCAATTTCATCTGCTGGGCGCAGAACCGGTCATTTTGCCCACCCACAACGCAGGCGTGCGCCAGCGCTTCATGCGCGTGCTGACTGAGCGGGGCGTATCGCTGCACCTGGGCAGCCAGGTCACCCAGGTTGAGGCCAACCGGCTGATATGCGCCAACGGCCAGGTGGTAGAGGCTGACGAAATCATGTGGGTCACCCAGGCTGGTGGTGCGCCGTGGCTGCAAGGCACCGGTCTGGCGCTCGATGCCAGTGGCTTTCTGGTCGTGAACGACTGCCTGCAAAGCATCACCGACCCGCTGGTTTTTGCGGCTGGCGACATTGCCGCCATGCAAAACCACCCGCTGCCCAAGGCGGGCGTGTTTGCTGTGCGCCAGGGCAAACCGCTGGCCGACAACCTTCGGCGCAGCGTACAGGCCAGGCCGCTCAAACCTTATCACCCGCAAAGCAGCTGGCTGGCATTGATCAGTACGGGTGACAAATACGCCGTGGCGTCGCGCGGCGCCATCGGCTTTGCGGGGCAATGGGTCTGGCGCTGGAAGGACTGGATTGACCAGCGCTTCATGCGCAAGTTCTCAAGTTTTGAGGCGATGGATCCGAATGCGGCGCCCGCTGGCGGTTCTACCAGTACACAACTCGCGCTAAGCCAAGAAGAGTCTTTGCAAGCCATTTCAGCGATTGCGATGCGCTGCGGCGGCTGCGGTGCCAAGGTCGGGGCCAGCGTGCTCAGCCGCGCCCTCGGCCAACTACAAGTGATTGAGCGCGACGACGTGGTGATTGGCCTGCACTCGCCCGACGATGCCGCCGTGGTGCGCGTACCACCGGGCAAGGCCATGGTGCATTCGGTGGACTTTTTCCGCTCGTTTGTAGACGACCCGTACATTTTCGGGAAAATCGCCGCCAACCATGCGCTGGGCGACATTTTTGCCATGGGTGCCGAGGCCCAGTCGGCCACCGCCATTGCCACCGTGCCGCCGGGCCTTGAAGCCAAGGTTGAAGACCTGCTGTTTCAAATGATGACCGGTGCGGTAGAAGTGCTCAACCAGGCTGGCTGCGCTTTGGTCGGCGGCCACACCGGCGAGGGCCAAGAACTGGCGCTGGGCTTTGCCATCAACGGGCTGATTGACGATAACTTTGACCAGCTGATGCGCAAGGGCGGCATGCAAGCTGGTGATGTGCTGATTTTAACCAAACCCATTGGCACCGGCACGCTGTTTGCCGCCCACGCTCAATTAAAGGCGCGCGGCCGGTGGATAGACGCCGCCCTGCAGTCCATGGTGCAGTCCAACCAGCTGGGCGCGCAATGCATGCGGGCCCACGGCGCTACCGCGTGCACCGACTTGACGGGCTTTGGCCTGCTCGGGCACCTGGTTGAAATGACCAAACCGTCAGGCGTAGATGCCGAGATCAGCCTGTCAGCCCTGCCGCTGCTGGACGGCGCGCTAGACACCGTGGCGGCAGGCATCGTCAGCTCGCTGCAGCCCGCCAACGTCCGCCTGCGCCGCGCCCTGCGCAACCAGGAGGCTTGGGTTAATCATCCGCGCTACCCGCTGATTTTTGACCCGCAAACAGCAGGTGGCCTGCTGGCCAGCGTTCCAGCGGATAGGGCTGAAGCCTGTGTGGCTGCCTTGCGTGAGCTGGGGTATGGGCGGGCTTGTGTGATTGGGCGGATTCTGGCGCAGGGCGATGCGCTGGAGCCGATTTTGCTGGTGGAGTGAGTTTGGGTAATTGCAGAGGCTGGGTTGATGGTGCTGTTTGCAGTGGCGGGGGTATCCGGTCAGTTTAGGATTCGGTCGCCGCAGAAACGGTTGCGAGGAGCTTAAAACTGATGGACGACGTTCCCTGCTTACAGAACATCAGACACAAGCGGTATGACTTCAGCATGTTCGCTTGATGGAAATCTTAGGCCGCGTTTTTTTGCACGTAAGAAGGCGAGATCAGTTTTATCTATGGCTTTCTTTTCATGACGATCAGGCGCCGAAAGCGCGAGTTTCTTAGCACGCTTCATATGAGCGAGAGACATAGTGCGAACGTGAAGTTCCTGCACCTGATGAAGAAGAGACTCCTTTTCGATTTCTGCGTACAAAAACCCTCTCATTGTTGAGAAGAGCTCGACGCTGTACCAAGCAAGCTTCTTCTGTGGCAGCAAAAGAAATTCTTCAAGAGCTGCCGTACCTCCATGAGGCAATTTTTCGAATGAGCGGCGTATGCGAGCCGCGTTTTCATTGGACTGCTTGATCACTATGTCAAGGTCATGGGTCAGGCGCAAATGACCGATGCATCGCATTGCGTAACCGCCGACAATTGTGAATTCAACACCTTGCTCGCCAAAAGCACGCAGAAAACTCATTTGTTTCGGAAGAAGGCTTTCGAAAGCTTGATTAGCTGGCTGATGCATCTTGCGAGGATTACCGTAATTTATCTCGCAAGATACTGCTATATATCTTGACAAGTCCGCTTACAAGAAATGGTATTTGCGCAGTTCTCAATTAGATAGCTGGCTACATTAAAAATAGCAAAAAATCCGCTACTCACCAAAACAGTGAAACCGATGTTCCTCGCGATTTACACCTTTACATGGTGGCCCCAGCCCCTACATCTTCCCCGGCAACCAGGTCGCAATCCCCGGAAAAAACCAGAGTAGCAGCGCCATCACGCACATCAACAGGAAAAACGGCAGCGTGACTTTGGCGATGTAGGTGATTTCTTTTTTGGTCATGCCTTGCAGCACAAACAGGTTAAAGCCTATGGGGGGTGTGATTTGGGCCATTTCGACCACGATGACGATGAAAATACCGAACCAGATCAGGTCGAACCCGGCGGCCTGGACGATAGGCAGTACCACGCCCATGGTCAGCACCACCATGCTGATGCCGTCTAAAAAGCAGCCCAGCAAGATGTAAAAAACGGTCAATGCCAAAATCAGCATGAAAGGTGTCAATCCCAGGCTGGATACAAACTCCGCCAGGTGGCGCGGCAGGCCGATGTAGCCCATGCTGAGGGTTAAAAACGCCGCCCCCGCCAAGATCAGGGCAATCATGCAGTACAGCCGTGTCGCGCCCAGCAGGGATTCTTTAAACACTGTCCAGCTCATGGATCGCTGCACGACCGACAGCACCAGCGCACCGACGACACCAATCGCCGCTGCCTCCGTTGCGGTGGCGATGCCGGCATAGATGGAGCCCAGCACCGCCACAATCAGCAGCACCACGGGTATCAGATGCCGCGACTCGTACACCTTGGCACCCAAGCTCAGGGCCGTATCAGGCGGCGGTATTTTGCCGGGGTTCATCAGCGCCCAAAAAATCAGATAACCTGAAAACAATGATGCCAGCAACAGGCCGGGAAACACACCGGCAATAAACAGCTTGGCAATCGAAACGTCGGCGGTCACGCCATACACAATCATGATGATCGATGGCGGAATCAACAGCCCCAGTGTGCTGGCACCAGCCAATGAGCCGATGGTGATGCCTTCCGGGTAGCCGCGCCTTTTAAGTTCAGGCAGTGACATTTTGCCGATGGTGACGCAGGTGGCGGCTGATGAGCCTGACACCGCGGCAAAAATCGTGCAGCCAATCACATTGGTGTGCAGCAGCCCACCCGGCAGGCGGCTGACCCACGGGGCCAACCCTCTGAACATGCTTTCGCTGAGTTTTGTACGAAACAGGATTTCACCCATCCACACAAACAGCGGCAGGGCAGTGAGTGTCCAGCTCGATGATGAGCCCCAGGTAATGACCGCCATCGCATCGCCCGCCGGGCGGGATGAGAAAAGCTCCATGGCAATCCAGGCGACGCCCGACAGCGTGAGCCCAATCCAGACGCCCGAAGCCAGGATGGCAAAGAGCGAAAAAATCAGAATGGAGGTGATGGCGAGTTCAGACATTTTTGGCAGTGGCTCTATGGCCGGTTTTAGTTTTTATTCGTTGCGCAGCGTTTCATCTTTGCTGGCCTTTGTGCGTTTGCCCAAAATCTCAAGCACCAACTCGTCAATGAAGGCAATCAGTAACACCACTGCACCTACGCCCATGGCTATCTGCGGAATCCACAGCGGCGTGGCATCGTTGCCGGTTGAAATGTCATTGAACTGGAAAGAATTGACCGACAGCTTGACGCTGTAATACGCAAACAGCCCACTAAGGGCCACGGCTGCTGCCAGCGCCCAGATTTCCAGGCCTTTTTTAAAGCGCCCTTTGACGGCGTTGATCAGCAGCGTGACACGGATATGGTCGCCTCTCTTCAGCGTATGCGCCAGAGCCAGAAAGCCGGCCGCCGCCATGAAATAGCCAGCATAGGCATCTGTGCCGCGCACATAAAACCCCATCTCTCGCCCCAGGATGGAGAGCAGGACCATGATGAGCAACAGCACCATGAAAAGGGCGGCCAAAGCGGCCGCCCCGTCATAGATCACATCCAGAAATCTGCGCATTAATAATTGCGTCTATTTCATGAACGCATCGACCAGTTGCTTGCCTTCAGGACCGGCTTTTTCCAGCCATTCCTTGAGCATGGTGTCGCCCACTTTTTTCATGTCAGCCTTGAGTGCAGCACTTGGCTGCAAAATTTGCATGCCGCCACCTCTGAGTTTGTCCAGCGTTTCGCCGTTGGCTTTTTTGCTGGAGGCAAAACCGCGTACCTCGGCATCAGCTGCTGCTTTGAGCAGCGCGGCTTTTGTCGGTGCATCGAGCGCATCAAACGCTGCTTTGTTAACGATCACGGCATTCTTGGGCAACCATGCTTGCAGGTCATACCATTGCTTGACGGACTCATGCAGCTTGGCGTCCCAGCCGGTGGAGCCTGAGCTCATCATGCTATCGGTCACGCCAGTGGCAAAAGCCTGGCTCACTTCAGCGGCCTGCACGGTAACCGGCTGCGCGCCCAGCAATTCAGCCATGCGAGACGTCGCGGGGCTGTAGGCGCGCCACTTGTAGCCCTTCAAATCAGCGCCAGAAGCAATCGGCTTTTTGGAATACAGGCCCTGCGGCGGCCAAGGCACGGCATACAGCACTGACATACCCTGTTCGCCCAGCTTTTTCTCTAACAACGGCTTTTGCACTTTCCACAGCTTGGCGGCATCATCGTAGCTGTCAGCCAGGAAGGGCAGGCCATCGGCGCCAAAGATTTGCCACTCATTTTGAAAGTTGACGAGCAAAATTTCACCTACTTGCGCCTGGTTGGCCTGCACAGCACGCTTGATCTCCGGTGCCTTGAAGAGCGATGCACCCGGGTGTACCGTGATTTTCAGTTTGCCGGCCGTGGCCTTGTCAACGTCAGCGGCAAACTGCACCAGGTTTTCAGTATGGAAGTTGGTGGCCGGGTAGGCCGATGGCAAATCCCATTTGGTTTGGGCAAATGACGCGCCGGCAGCCAGCAGGGTCAGTGCACCAAGGGCGCCGAGAGCAAAGGAACGAGGTTTCATGGGGAACTCCAGTTTGGTCAAAAAGGTAATGGGACTTTAAGCGGCAAGGTGGCAATCCTGATCGGTGTTTTCCCTAAATGTCAACAAAACGTTGATAAATCGTTGGCCATCTGCCTAGAATCTCCCGCATGCAACAACGATGCCAACTGGAGTCATGCAGTGACTAAAAAACAGGCCGACAAGGCTGAGAACGGCGCGCTGGCGCGCCGTTCCGGGAGCCGCACACCGATTGTTTCCTCGGCGCACCTGGTGTCGCCGCACAGCTCGGAGACGAGTGAGTTCGAGTTCGGGCTGATCGTGGCCGGCAATGCCTTTCATCGCTGGATCGTGCACTGTATGAGTGCTGCGGGCTTGAAAGACCTGACCCCGCTGGACGTGCTGGTACTACACCACGTGACCCACAGAGCCCGCAACAAGCGCTTGTCGGACATCTGTTTCATCATGAATGTCGAAGACACCCACCTGATCAACTATTCGCTAAAAAAACTCCAGAACCTCGGTGTGGTGGAAGCCAGCAAGAACGGCAAGGAGGTGACCTATTCATCGACCGATACCGGCCGGGGTTTTGTGCAGCGTTACCGCGAAATCCGCGAGTCCTGCCTGATCGACGCCATGAACGCCGATGAGGGGCTGAACCGGGATATTGGCGAGCTGGCGCGCCTGCTGCGCGTCCTGTCCGGCATGTACGACCAGGCGGCGCGTGCTGCCGCATCTCTTTAAGCAGGAAAGCAAACCATGGCATTGTCCGAAAAACGCTGGCAATTCTGGATAGACCGGGGCGGCACATTCACCGACATCGTGGCCAAAAGACCCGACGGCTCGCTGATCACGCACAAGCTGCTGTCCGAAAACCCCGAGCAGTACCGCGATGCGGCCGTCGCCGGCATTCGCCACCTGCTGGGTCTTCAGGCCGGTGAACCGATACGTGCCGACGTGGTGGATTGCGTGAAGATGGGTACCACCGTCGCCACCAACGCGTTGCTGGAGCGCAAGGGCGAGCCCACGCTGCTGGTCACGACCAAAGGCTTCAGGGATGCATTACGCATTGCCTATCAAAACCGCCCACGCCTGTTTGACCGCAACGTGGTGCTGCCCGAGTTGCTGTACAGCGCCGTGATTGAAGCCCGCGAGCGGGTGGGTGCGCAAGGTGAAGTGTTACAGGCACTGGATGAAACGCTACTAAAAACAGAGCTGCTTGCGCAATATTCAAAAGGCCTGCGCAGCCTGGCGATTGTTTTTATGCACGGCTATCGCTACACAAGCCATGAAAAAGCGGCGAGGCGTATCGCGCTTGAGGTCGGCTTTACCCAAATCAGTACCTCGCATGAAACCAGCCCGATGATGAAGTTCGTCAGCCGGGGCGATACGACAGTGGTCGATGCGTATCTGTCGCCTATTTTGCGCCGCTACGTCAACCAGGTGGCGGGGGAAATGCCGGGCGTTAAATTGTTCTTCATGCAGTCATCCGGCGGCTTGACGGATGCGCATGTGTTTCAGGGCAAAGACGCGATTTTGAGCGGCCCGGCCGGCGGCATTGTGGGCATGGCCCGTACGGCGGCCATCGCAGGCCACGCCAAGGTGATTGGTTTTGACATGGGCGGCACGTCCACCGATGTGTCTCACTTTGCCGGTGAGTTTGAACGTGAGTTTGAAACGCAAGTGGCCGGTGTGCGCATGCGCGCCCCCATGATGAGCATCCATACGGTGGCAGCTGGTGGCGGTTCGATTTTGAAGTTTGATGGTGAGCGTTTTCGTGTCGGCCCGCAAAGCGCGGGTGCCAACCCTG
>Ga0105052_10008031_pt1 | contig 10134 bp, 10 predicted proteins | sample FRY03_FD_78094 | JGI IMG/M metagenome (GOLD analysis project Ga0105052, IMG submission 78094) | Freshwater microbial communities from Lake Fryxell liftoff mats and glacier meltwater in Antarctica - FRY-03 | ecosystem: Environmental > Aquatic > Freshwater > Ice > Glacier meltwater ... | reverse complement strand
GGGCAGGCAATATTTAATCTGTGGCCCTTTGTTTAGATCGGAGAATGGGTGAATCGGTGAGTCGGAGTATTCGTAAATCCGTAAAAATCGGTATATCCGTAAACCCTTTTGACTGAAACAGAACGAGTGCGAAAAATCAACTTATTCGTAAATCTGTATTTATTCGTATATCTGTAAACTTATTTCATAAAAAATCATGTCCATCCCGCCACGGCGGGCAGGCAATATTTAATCTGTGGCCCATGTTGTAGAGAGTAGTATCAAAAAAGCTCATAGCACAAAGCTCACCGCCCATAGCTCCAAAAAAAAATGCCTCGTTTTCACGAAGCATTTCTTTGGGATTTTATTCAATTATTAAGCTGTTGCCGTTGCCTCGAAAGGTTTAACGTAAACAAAAGATTTATCATCCATGCGCTTGCGGAATACAACCGTTCCATCAATCAATGCAAACAAAGTATGATCCTTTCCGATTCCTACGTTTGTTCCAGGATGATGCTTCGTGCCGCGTTGACGTACGATGATGTTTCCTGCTATTACTCTTTGTCCACCGTAGACTTTAATACCAAGTCTCTTGCTATGTGATTCGCGTCCGTTCCTCGAACTACCGACGCCTTTTTTGTGTGCCATGCTCTAAACTATTTATGCTTATTAATTAAGCGGTAATTTTTTCAATTTGAATTTTTGTCAAATACTGACGATGACCGTTCATTTTCTGGTAACCCTTACGACGTTTCTTTTTAAATACTAAAACCTTGTCACCTTTTAAGTGTGAAAGTACTTTAGCAGAAACAGAAGCACCTTCGATGAGTGGCGCACCAACTTTTATAGATCCGTTATTATCAACAAGGAGTACCTCGTCAAAATTTACTGAATCACCTTCATTTGCCTCTAAGCGGTGAATAAAGACAGGCTTATTTTCCTGAACCTTAAACTGCTGACCGGCGATGTTTACAATAGCGTACATGTTCTTCTTCTTAATTCCCCAATAAGGGAGGGCAAAGATAGAACATAGATTCGGAATTAACAAAGTGATGTGAAGAAAAGTATTAGTATCTATATTTACTGATAATCAATCGTTTATACAATTATTTTCAATCAATTAAACGATTTATTTGCATTTAATACGTCCAAAATACTTAAATGCAGATGAAACTAGAGCTCTTAATGTATGAAAAGTGCAATGCCTCTAAAATCTCTAGTTTTTAGGATAATTGCATCTCCACAAATTAGCAAAAAGCTGTAAATTAATAAGATGTTGCATGAAGATATAATTTTACAAGGAATTCAAGAGCATTAAACAAGATTCAGCCTCATCTGATTTATTCTTCGCATTTCTGCTGCAACTAATACAATTAAGATAGTCAACAAGACCATCGACGAGCCCATGGTTCCGAAATCCAAGCCGCCTTTTTCTCCGTTTTTGGTTAAGAGATCGCCGAAGGTAGCGCCGAAAGGTCGGGTGAGGATGAAGGCGAGCCAGAATAGAAATACAGGAGAAATTTTTGTGAAGGAATGTGCGAGTACTAATAGAAATAATAATGAGCCGATAAGTATGGCTCCACCTGCGAATCCTAATCCGGAATCGTCGGCGAGAAAATCGCCCAATGCGGTTCCAAGTGTATTGGAAAATAAAATGGCGGTCCAGTAAAACAGTTCAGCTTTGAAACTCATGGCTGCATTTACTGCTAAAGTTTTTTCAGAATGGCTCCATAAAATTAAAGTTATGCATAATAGTGAAACCAAAATCAGTGAACCGGTTGCGTATCCGAGTCCCAAGGTACGGTCCATAAAATCAGACATAGTAGTTCCGGCTGTACTGGTGGCTAAGATGACTAACCAATAAATTACAGGAGTATATTTTTTGCTTTTCAATTGCATGGCGAGCACAATAAAAAAGAAGAAGAGTAAAAATACGGAGCTCCATGCATAACCAATGTTTAAAGTCATAGAGAATAAATCACCGGCTGTTTCTCCCAATGTAGTTGCGCAAATTTTCATCGTCCAAAAAGCGGCGCCTAAGAGTGGTAATTTATTCGAATATTTATTTTGCATCCAGTTTTTTGTTGATGGTTTCCAACAACTCCAATTGTTTCGCTTGAGTACTGAATAAAATTTGAATTTGTTCTTCCATCAGCAAATTCATTTTTTGATGTAAATTTCTTAGCTCCAGTTCTGCTTTCAAATTGATGAGATAATCGTTTTCACTTCGCTTTCTGTCTTTCTCTTCTTTTCTATTCTGACTCATCATAATGATCGGTGCTTGCAGAGCGGCGACACAGGACAATATTAAGTTCATCAGGATAAAAGGATAGGGATCGAAAATTTCTTTTATAGGTAAAAAAATGTTGAATAATATCCAAACAAATAAGAGAACAATAAAAAAGATAATGAATTTCCAACTCCCACCAAAGCGCGCTACTTTGTCGGATATAGTCTGTCCTTTGGTTAATATTTCTTCCGGTTCATTCAACAAATTATCGACAATGAGTCTTTCGTCGCTCATGGCTTGTTGAACAATTTGCCGGAGCTTTAACAATTGTTCGTTCTCCGATGATAGAAGTTTTTTAATATCCTTTTCCATGATCCTATTTTAAAATATTAAATGTTATCAATAAAATGAAAAGTAAGATTCCTATCAATGAAAAAATAAAAAAATAATCGGCCCACTCTTAAAGTTCAATAGCACGTCGCTCGTATTTCGTGCGAATTAAAATAAATGGTAAAACACAACTCACGGTCAACAAACATGTAATGACAGCGGTAATTTCATCTACCAATTTTCCATCCACTTGATTGGCGATGTGGAGCGATGTAATAACGAATAAACAAAATCCTAAAAGATTTGCAGCAGTGCTTCGTATATGTGGAGATGTTGTTTTTTTCATAAAATAACAGAATCAATTATTAAAGCACATAGAAAAAACATTGTTGTTCTATTTTTTAATGACTACTCCATCTGCCGAATAAAAATATTCGGTAGGTCGAACACCCTTCCTTACCTCAATTTCGTATTTAGTTTGTCCGGCAGCGGTTTCAATGATCATGACACTTTTTACTTTTTCAGCTTTGTGTTCAGCGTTAAATGCCGTTTTTACTTTTTCAGGAAGTGCAACAAAAGTGATGGGCGATTCGGTTTCTAACCAGGCTCCGTTTGTTGAATAGTTGGACGAATAAAATTTTCCATTCCATTTATAATTTGCTTCCCATTCCGTTTCACTTTCTTGCTGCCATTTTATATTGGCAGCATCCGGATATTTTTTCAGGAAGGAGCTATTTACAATTTCCGGGACTTGAGCATCCGCTACGGAGAAGAAAAAAACTCCTAAGAATAACATGGTGATGAACTTTATTTTTTTCATTTTTGATAGATGTATGTTGAACGATTTATTTCAGATACTATTTCAGTCCATGATATTTCAATTTGAAAAAATAGCTGCGCAATCAATTCGATTAATTACTCTTCGAATGTAAACAAAACTTGAATCACTGTTCTGTTTTTTGGATGAATCTTTTCAAAAGAAATCAAACAGTAAATTTACAAAAATCGCATCTGAAAAAATATTTATTTCCAAAGACGATCTAATTTCAATTCTCCTTTCCAGCTAATTAATGCTACACCGCCCAAAATGGCAAATAATGCAATTAAATGCATCGGATTTAATAGTTCTCCGTCGGCCAATCCCCAAGCCAAGGCGATAACCGGCATGGTATAAGTAACGGCAGAGGCAAATAAAGGTCCTGCAGTTTTTACCAAATTAAAATATAAAATATTAGAGAGTGCTGTTCCAAAAATGGATAAGGTCGCTAAACTTAAGAAGGCCATTTTCGCCTCCGGCAGATGGAAGAGTCGGTGAGTAAAGTCTGTAGTACTTAAATAAATTCCGTAAGGAATACCAACGATCATTAACGCAATGGCTGAAATCAACAAGGCATCTTGATCGGCTAAAAAAGTTTTGATGGTGTTTACAGAAATTCCATAACAACAGGTAGCAATAACAATGAGAGCGGCAAATCCTGCTTCAATGCTGAGGCCTCCTCCTGAACGAATAAAAACCAATCCCGCTGCTCCAATGAATCCAATCATCACACCGATAGTTTGTCGTTTACTAAATTTCGAATGGAAGAAAAATACACCAATCAACATAGTAAAAAGCGGAGTGAGTGCGTTGAGCATTCCTGCTAATGATGATGAAATTCTAGTTTGTGCTTCCGCAAATAAAAAGGCCGGGATTCCACTGCCTACTGCTCCTACTACGGCCATGTATTTAATGGCTGATAATTTCAAATTTTTAAAACGACGAATGGCCAATAAGGAAGATGCAAAACAAGCAATAACCATTCGAATCGCCGCCACTTGATCAGGAGGAAATCCGGTGAGTCCGCGTTTCATCAAAATAAATGAACTGCCCCAGATCAATGTCAACAAAATCAACATCACCCATTTTAGCGACAACAAATTTTTCATTTACGTTTCGATCTGAACTTTTTAGGATCTTTCTTTGAATCTTTCTTTGAATCTTTCTTAAAATCTTTCTTCGCAGGAAACTTTTTTGCAGGCTCTTTTTTCACATGAAAAGCGCCTTTGAAATTAGGATCTTCTTTCCTTTTCTGAGTATCAATTTCCCGTAACATGGCTTGCGTTTCATCATAACCGGTTTCCGGAATTTCAATGTTACGTGGGACTTTTTTTTCCGGAACTTTTTGTCCAATCATTTTTTCAATCTGCACTAAATGATATTCATCGGCAGGCGAAACAAAGGTGATGCTATTTCCAGTCTTAAAAGCTCGTCCGGTCCGACCAATACGATGCACATAATCCTCATAAATAAGTGGAATATCAAAATTGATAACATGTGAAACATCCGGAACATCCAATCCTCTTGCAGCAAGATCAGTGGTGACCAATACAGAAATATTTTCTTCGCGAAATCTTTTCATGGAATTGATTCGGGTTTGCTGCGTTTTATTTCCATGAATCACCAAAACAGAATCATCCCCGTATAATCGCTGCAAATATTTTCCGGTATTGCTTGCATTGACTTTTGTTTTACTGAAAATAATCACCTTATTAAAAACTTTTTCATCTTTCAAAAGTTCGGTCAACAGATTCAATTTCCCTCGTAAATTAGGAACTTTATAATGTACTTGAGTAACCGTCTCAGCAGTTTTTAAATCGGGACGAATTTCAATCTCGACGGGATAATCGAGTAAGTCGCCGGCAATTTTGCGAACCAACTCCGACATCGTTGCAGAGAACAATAAATTCTGTCGCTTCTGCGGCATCGTCTCGAGGATGCGATGAAACTGACCGATAAAACTTTTATCCATCAAGCGCTCGGCTTCATCCAGCACCAAATGTTTTATTTTTTTTGATTTGATATATCCTTGTGTGTATAAATCCAAATACCTTCCCGGTGATGCTACCAAAATATCAATACCAGCTTCAATGGCTGCAATTTGTTGTTTGGCACCTTGCCCGCCAAATACAACGGCATAACGCAAATCGGTGTATTTCGAAAGTTGCGCAATGGTATTTCCTACTTGAATACTTAACTCACGAGTGGGAACAATAATTAAAACCCTAGCATCTTTTCCTTGTGCATAATTCAATGTCCGCAACAAAGGCAATAAATACGCTGCTGTTTTTCCGGTGCCGGTTTGAGCAACACCCAACACATCTCTCCCGCCTAAAATAGAAGGAATTGCTTTTTCCTGAATGGCAGTAGGCTTTTCATAGCCTGCATCGGCAATGGCATTGAATAACTGTTTATTTAAATTAAAATCACGAAATGAATCCACGCTGCGAAAGTAAGTATAAAGAAGGGGCTTGAATGAATTGGTAAGATTAAATCTGTAAGAAAAAAGATGAATGCCAATGAAAAGAAAGTAGAATTTCGAATTAAAGACTAAAAAAATTTATAAAAAACTTCTTAAACGATTGTTTATCAATGATATTACGGGTTACCAAAAATAGAAATATTAACCTTCTTTTAATTCGTTTTTAAGAATAGCTCGCTCGAGTAATTGTAATTTTGCGCTATGAAAAAGCGCTATTTCCGACTGAAGACGAGGAACATTTTATTACGAAGAAGCGTTTAACAACTACCTATCAAATCCTCCATGTCTCATCCTTTCGGGAAATTCATTTCCTACTTTCTCTTCTTCTTTTTATCAACTAACTTTTGCCAGGGTCAAAACGATCTTCCCTCACCGGCATCCAATATTCAATCTATAAAAAATGGTGCTCTTATTATTTCAATGGATACCAATTTTCAAAAACTTCCTGGAATATTCAATTTGAAAGCATATGGACTCATCAATGAATTATTGCAAAATGAAATTCCGGTCAAATGGGTGATCAAAAGCGGGAAAACAAGATCTTCTGCCGGGTCTATTGATTTTACCACGAATGTAAAGAGAGTTTCGCCGGATACATTAAACATGGGCGCAATTGCTTTCCGCAGCGGAGCATTCATCATTGATAGTACTTATGCAGACACTGCGATGTCAATCATTAAAACCTTTGGAAATAATGTTGCTGTATTTTATCTAAATAATACATTGAACATGGATGTGCGTTATACATTAACACACAAGCCCAGAATTTTACTTTTAAATTCTAGTGGATACGACACCATAGCCGTAAAATACTTAATTGAAGCAGGGATTTCATCCAATTCATACAAATTACAAATGCCTGCAGGTACAACCTTCAATTCAAATGGCAAATGGTCCTTGATTTCAGAAACACATTTACATTCTACAGATACAGGTGTATTTAATCCATTACTTCGATATAGTGTTCAACAAGGTGCTAATCTTATTTTAGCCTGCGCTACATTGGGAGCCATGGAAAATACTACTTTGACGATGACTACTGCTGGTGTAGATTCTTTTTCAACGGGATTAGCAGCAGTGCTCTATAATAACCCCGACTTACCGATTGCACAGTTTTTAGGAACCATCATGTCACCGAATGGAGAATATAAACTTTGGCGACCTAAAACAGGAAGTACGATGCGCACGAACACCTACGAAATAATGAGAGGTGGTGCCGGAGGTTTTTTCTATACCATGGCTGGGATGAAAATGCGTCCCAATAATTTAGCAGGAGGAAATATGTTTTACATTGCAGGTCATGAGCATTACCAATGGACTGCAAGCTCCGGAAGTATTAATGATATCAATAGAATTAATGGACGAAGAATATTTTTGAATTCGATTTTTATTCCGGCAAGTGATTCTATTAATGGAATTGATTTTAAAACGGATGTTGCCGTGAAGATGATTGCACAAACGGGATGGGCTGTGAAATACGAAGATTTTACAATTAAAATTGCAGCCACGAACATTGGTCCCGGAACGGCAAGAAGATTAAATTTAAATGCAATACTACCGACAGGACTACTCTATAAAACGCATAGTGCAAGTCATGGAACATTCAATCCAATAACCGGTATTTGGGCGATGGATTCACTGCAAAAAAAGCAATCGGATACGCTAACATTAACAGTGAAAATTAATGCACTTGGGAATATTGTATACCCTTCCGTGATTGTGAATCCGAGTTATGAGTTAACGAAAATAAATAATTTCGATACACTTTATTTATTCGGAATCAGCAGACCGGTGGCTGTGAATGATACTTTACAATTCACCGCTGCTTCCTTCGTTGATTATCCTGTAAAAATTAATGATTACGATGAAGACGGAGGACCATTTGCCAACGCCACCATTCTCGCAGGACCCTTTCGCGGAACTGCCACGGTATTGAATGGAGACTCCATTCGTTATACCTTAACGAGTTTTGGTTTTACCGGAACCGATAGCTTACAATATCTCACGTGTGATAATTATCCGCTCTGTGATACAGCTTGGTTTTTTATTACAATCTCTTCTCCCCTCCCTGTGAGTCTGATGAATTTTACAGGGAAAAGAGTACTTGATGAAGTAAAACTAGAATGGTTCACACTCTCCGAAAAAAACAATGACTATTTCGAAATTGAAAGAAGCATCAACGGATTAACTTTTGAAAAAAGAGGACAGTTGAAAGGATATGGCACTTCGAATTTTATCAATCGATATACTTTCAGCGATACTGAACATCCGGCTTCTATGCTATATTACCGATTACAACAATATGATTTTGACGGAACGAATGCAACTTCAAAAATAATTGCATTATCGAAGTACGGTAAAAATGAATTTTCGGCTTCCATTTACCCGAATCCTTCGGATGGATATATGCAAGTCATCAGAGCCATTGGTGTTAGTGGGGAATTAAGTTTAATCATCACCGATTTGGGCGGGCGAGTTATCTCTGAACAATATTGGGATGCGGATACCAACGGCAGTATTTTAGAATTCAGTGATCAATCGCAAAAACTTTCGGCCGGTTGCTACATCGCCACCTTCCGCAACGCCGAAAAAATGCAGACTTTGAAATTGATTGTACGTTGATAATTGCTTCGACAATAATAATTAATTTACTGCATATAGAAAAAATCAGTAAAGAATTCAGAGAATCAATTTTCTTAAAGGACTAAATTCTACACTAATTAATACGATCAATTTCACGCAAAAGGGCAAACCTGAAGGAATTTGTGAGTAATAATAGAAACAATAAAAATCATCTCATGCAAATCCTACAGGTATCGGAGCTAAGATCGCAAAGTGTCATAGTAAATTAATCAAAATCTATATACGTTTCTCTATTCAAGTTCGAATTGATATTTGACCATGCAATCAGTATTGATTTAATAGAAATAAATTTTACTAAATAATTGCAAAAAATTATTTTCGAATTTACAATCAATTTACCTTTTGAAGTAAATTTTATTTTAGAATACCTTAGCGAACTTTGCTCCTTTGCGTCCGATAGCCAATGAGCTTTGCGTGAAAAAACCGAATAGATTTTAAAAGATAAATTCAATTTCAACCCTTACGAATCACAACATTTAGTTTTGATTCGAGTTGTTTCATGAGTTTATTCATGACGGCATCAATTTGTTTATCTTGAAGCGTGGCTTCATCATCGCGGAGAATAAAACTGAGCGCGTAGGATTTTTTTCCGGCTTCCATTTTATCGCCTTCGTACACATCAAATAAATTTACCTTTTTTAATAGTGTTGGCTCGCTGGCGAAAGCAATTTTTTCCAGTTCGGAATATTTCACAGCTTTGTCGAGGATCATTGATAAATCACGACGCACCTCTGGAAATTTTGGTGGTCCTGCAATTACGCGATCTTTTACCTCGATGAAACGATATATGTTTTCCAAATTGAATTCTGCATACCAAACATCTTGCGAAACATCACAAGCCTTCAACACCTGCTTTTTCACTCTTCCCATTTTTACCAATGAAGATGATTTGATAGAAAAAGACATACAGGCATCCAATGCATCGGAATCACTCTCGTCCAACTGAACTTGTTTCTGCAGATTCATTCCGAGATCAAGCAGCAAATTTTCAACAATTGATTTCAGGAAATAAAAATCATATCCTTGTGATTTCATCTTCCAATGCTCCGATACCATCTCACCGGTAACAAACAAACACAAATTGGATTCTTCAATATACTTTCCTTTCGCTTGTGCATACACTTTTCCCAACTCAAAGAAACGAAGATCTTTTTGTCGTCTGTTTACATTGTAGGCAATAGTTTCTAATCCTGTCATCAACATGCTGTGACGCATCAATGCTAAATCATTGGAGAGTGGATTTAAAACCTGCACGCTTTCTAAACCCTCTCTCATCGGAATACTTTCGAGGTAAGAATTTTTAGTAAGGCTGTTTGTTAAAATCTCTCTGAATCCATTCGCAACCAAGTTCGCTCCCATTCGCTCAATAATTTCTTCCGGATCGGGATTCGCTTGTTTCCCGGGAGACACGGCGAACTTTTTCGGTAAGGCGATATGGTTATAGCCGTAAATTCTCAAAACTTCTTCTGCAACATCGGCAGCACGTGTTACATCTACCTTGAATGCAGGCACCGAAACTAAAAATCCTGAATCACGATCTTCCAAAATTTCCATTTCCAAATCTTGAATGATACGCTTCACAGTAGATTTTTCAATTTCTTGTCCGATGATGGACGTCAAATAATCATAGGTAATTTCTATTTGTTTTGCAGC
>Ga0105052_10008029_pt1 | contig 10135 bp, 12 predicted proteins | sample FRY03_FD_78094 | JGI IMG/M metagenome (GOLD analysis project Ga0105052, IMG submission 78094) | Freshwater microbial communities from Lake Fryxell liftoff mats and glacier meltwater in Antarctica - FRY-03 | ecosystem: Environmental > Aquatic > Freshwater > Ice > Glacier meltwater ... | reverse complement strand
GGGGGGGGGGGTGGGGAGGGGGGGGGGGGAGGGGGGGGGTGGTTGGGGGGGAGAAATTTGGCGGGAAAATTACTCTGTGTAGGAGCTCTCACACAGAGTAATTTTCCCGCTAAATTTCATTTCGGCGAAATTCATCCAAAATCATTGTCTTAGTTTGACCGCTTGATGTTCTCGAGAAACAATAGTCGCTTGGCCCAAGCCAACAGGCGAGCTCTGGCGCATCAAGCACTTACTTGCACTGCGCACGTTCTCCCTGTCAATAGTGCCACAGCGTGCGCTTACCAAGCAAACGCACGGACCTCGACGCAGCGGAAAGGAGATTGGCGCACCGTACATGTTTGCTGGCCTCACATGCAGGGAGAGTTTGGTCACCGCATATCGCAAAAGGCGATGCGACGGGATTGGCCTTCTGCTTCTTGCCATTCATTCATCTTTTTTACCACGTGCCACAAGCTTCGACGAATCTGCTTCGTCAGTCGGCATTTGCCCGTGTAACTCGACCGGTCCTGTTGATACTATAAGGTTCTTTTGATCCCTTCCTCTCGGTCGTTTGCTCTCTCGCTTGCTCTTTTGCTTTGTTGCTTCTCCATCGCGCCCATCTGTGCGTGTCACGTTTCAATACGTGTGCAAGTTTGTGGGTGGTGTGTGGGTGTACATATGAGAGAGAGAGCATGGTGTGCAATATATGTGTGTGAGTGGGTGCCACTAGGTGAGCCTCGTTGCATCTATCTGTCTGCCCCTCCCTCGGCTTCCGGGTGAGTCAGTCACACTCTCTTGGATCTTTGAGATCTAGAAGTCGCAATCCTTTAGGATCTGTCTGCTCTCGGTGGTCCCCCTTGCATCTGATCCACCCCCTTGTCGAAAGGTGTCCCCACTCGAGAGTGTCAGTGGTGTAGTGGTGTGGGAGAAGTTGTGGTGGACCCAGAAGGACGCAGAATGTGTAGAATGACGGTCCGATGCCAGTGGCGCGCGGCGGCGTCTGCTGCTGCGCGACCCCCCTGTTGCCACGGAGCTCTGACTAGGATATAGGAGTATTACACCTACGGCCTTCTGCTGCCCTTACCGATTGTTACTCCTTTGATTAACACGTCCTCTCTCTCTTTCTCTCTCTAGATGGGAATATGCCAACGACGTAGACACCTGGGAGAAAATTGAGGTAACGCACATGCAAATCTTTGTAATACTGCAAATTCAAATTTTGAAGCCATTGCTGCTCCTCGTCTACTGCACAAAGCAAGCCTTGGTAATGATCTAATTCAAATAGACACTTACCATCTGAAAATACATAGGAACGTGTAGCACACTATGGAGGAAGCATGTTGAGTCTTCACGAAGCTCGCGAGTATCTGGATACGCACGGTGCAATCGTCACGGGAGGTCAAACCGACAGATGGGCAGCAATTGGCAAGGATTCCACTACAAAAGATTACATCAGCGTTGGTTTTGGCTCAGCATGGAAGACAGGATTATCGCACAATGAAAAATGGGGGTTTGACTCATCCAGCATTCTTTCCCTTGCCACGTTTTCGCTGTATTTGTGCAAATAATCTAGTTCGCCTGTGCTAAATGTTTGCTGCTCGTAGATGGAGCGACCTTGCAGCACGCCGACTGGAATACTTGGCGGTGATTTTATATCGGGCTGAAGAGTGTGAGTGCTCCGCTGGATTTACGCCGTCAACTACGCGTGCTTCCAGCTGGCAATATCAGTGTCGTGATGGTGATAGCCACACGTCATACTTGTTCAGCAATACATATGATTTAGTATCATGATGCAGCTTATGCAGCTAATCTATCATGCTGTTGACCTCCGCGTATTCGTATATTATAAAGTGCTGTAGAGTGTTTGTTCGTATTGCGCGGCAAACTTACACACATGATCAGATGTGCATTGCAAGCCTTCCTGGCAAGGCTTGAACGTGTCTGTCAGTAAAGGTGCCCTGACGATCAAGAGCCCTACGATTAAAGATAACCAAGTAGTATCAATAGTCGGTAAATTTATGTGTGCATGTGTGATCCTTGTGTGCTGAGCTTAGCTCCATAAACAAGTCAAACGCCCTAGGGGTTGTCCGCAAAATGAGTCAACGAAGCTGCCAAAGATGAGTCCGACCATCATATTGCTCTCCGGAACAAGAGCCTCACATTTGTATGTGTTATACTCAACTGCACTTGTCCAATGCCACCCGAATTTTTGAGTTGACTATGTTTGGCATGTCTTTTCATAATGGCAGTAAGCAAGTCCGCAGTGATGATTACCCTGGATTTGTTCAACGGCGCACCTGGCGGCGAATATATTTTAATCGTAAGCACTTTCTTGATATCCTGTTGTGCACGCTTGCACTGTGATTGGTCTTGACTCTGGAATGTGCAGAAGATTTGCCCGTCAGACGTACGCAGTCGCTTGGACGACACTCCTGACGGCAGGTCCTATAATCACAAGAGCATGGACTGCGAGCTTGTAAAGAAGTGCGAAAGCTCTCTTTGCAGGCATCCCTATACCAACAAGTTCTCGTCTACTGCATCCAAGCCATCGTTTTTAATTGTAAGACATCACTCGTGCAAGAATTTACACGTCGAGATTAGATATAAACTACCTGATGTGTCACCTGATGTGTACAGCGAAACAGATTTACAACAGTGGAAAGGATGGACGCGGCATGTCTTTGTGGTGGGCTTTGAAATTGTTGCCATACGAATCTTCGTGCGTCACATGCGAAGCGGGTAATGATTCTATGCTTGTTGCGCTCACAGGCACAAAGTGCTTTACCCTCTTCTGTCCTCTCTCTTTTCTTTACCTTCTTCTTTCCTCTCTCTTTGCTTTACCTTCTTCTGTCCTCTCTCTCCCTTCTTCTGTCCTCTCTCTTTTCCTGTGTTCGCGCTCTTCCTCATTCTGTTACCCTCAGCTCCCATAAATTCAAGGATAGATACAACCAAACAAGATAGCACATGCACGTACATATATGTATACAGGTATGAACATGTATATACAAATACAGACATACGAGCACATACATGTGTATTGCAAGTCATATAATAATATAAACAAGGGGGAGAAGATTGCACATTCTGCTCGTTTGCACATTCTGCTCGTTTCCCACGCGTACATTTTCGTTCTCAACATCCCCACTTGTTTGTTTCACTCTTCTTTCCTGTTTGTGCGCAGGAAAGTACAAATCAAGCAAAGGTTCAGCAACGTGTACAGAATGCCTGATCAACTCGTATTCACTCGAAGGCAGTGATGATGCCTCAGATTGCAAATGCCGCGCTGGATTCACTGGTCAGAAGTGCGGTATGTTTGCTCTCAGTCCACAATCGTGCGCATGTGTGCGTGCAAGCGTGTTATCAATCGTAGATTCGAGCGTCACAGCGTCGTGTATGAATCTGATCTTTGTATCCATAAACAGATGTGTGCGCGGCTGGCTTCTTTGCTCAACGAATACACATTGAAAAACAAGAAACTTCTTTCAGTTGGAAACATGCCAAACGATTTGTAGAGGCAGAAGGAGCGAGACTGCTCACGTTGCCAGAGGTACATGGCTACCTTCAAGAGGGTACGGAGCTCATCAAAAAAGTACTTGTCGGTCCAACAGGAGAGAGCAGATTTCCGCATACAGTGCCTTACCAATCGATTTTGGGACCACAATTATTACCATTCAAGGTCTATGTATATGCTTGTGTGCTCGTGTCTGTATGCGTGCGTGCGCATACACACATTTTAAATGTCGTATACACGCGCACAGGTACGAGGAGAATTTCGCTTCATCAAGTACCAGCAAGGACAGAGAGGTGCCCAGACATTCGCTGACAATTTTCAGGTTCCTGAAGGCCAGGCGATTCGAGCAGTGCTCAGCGTTCTGCCCATTGGCACGAGCCAAGGACGGACCGATCTTCAGAGTGGGTCCTGGGACCATGTCCCATTCGGCGTGTCTTACCAATCTGACGGAGATAATGCAGCTCATTTCAATTCCAAAAAAGATGCCAAAAATAACGGACAGTACACGCCAGTTGGCCTCTTGCCGGGGCCAGCTGCACCTCACACCGGCATTGTGGACCATATGCGAGGACACGGCTTCAAAATCAGTTTTGACGATAGCGGTCGATTGCAGTTGTGGGTCTTTTTCCACACTGCCGGTTTCACCTGGGTCTCGAGCCAACAGGTGCAAATACGTGTGCATGGTTAATCCATATACCGAAGATATGTGCACAAGCAATAGTGGTAAGTGGCGTGACGGTGTGATGAGGATACTGACTCCTCTGTCGAGATACAGGCGAGGCTTGACGACGGCAAGTGGCACGTGTTCGAAGCAATCGTTACTGCAACTACCATTCAGGTCATTGTCGATGGTATTGCTGGCTCCAAAAAGGGGCCAGGAGCGCCGTTAGGGAGCCCAAACTCTTTATTCGGCAAAATTGAGCACTCAGATGACTTCGTAATAGGGCAAGATATGTGTTGCACGCATTATGGTGAGAATCGCCTTTTTTCTGGTGAAATACGAAACATTGCTGTCGAGTGGTCCGCCAGTCGTTCTCTGACGAACGAGCGAACAATGATTGCCTTTAATAACGACGGTATCGACAGAGAATTTGTTCAAGTAGGTGCAAATTGGGAATTTACCGGCCAAACTGTAAGAAATCCAGAATGGGATTACGAGACTCAGGCATTTAACACGTGAGGATTTTGTGTGTGTGTGTGTGTGTGTGTGTTGTGTGCGTCTGTTTGTTTGTGAATGGGTATATGATTGTGTGTGTATGCATGTGCATGCGTGTGTGCATATCTCATTGATTTGATCTTCGCATTCGAATATATATTCCTATTCTCCTTCTCTGATTCTATGGGTTCTTTCTTGAACTGTGATACTCCTAGACACTTGATGTGGATTCGGCCAACGTGTGCAGCATGCCCTGCTGGCAAGTTTAAGGTCAACGCGGGGACTGCTTTCTGTATTGAATGTCCAGATGATCAAAATTCAACTGCAGGTTTTACACTTTTCTCTTCCCACTGAAGCACATGTCCTTATTGAGACCGAATCTAAACTTGCGGCTTAACATATTCTTGTCAAAAGGATTGAATCAGTCGGGGAAATTGTCGTATTGACATATTTTTCTGCAAAAAAAACATTTCAGGCAGTGTTGATTGTCCATTTTGCGTACAAGGAAAATACAAAAACATAAGGACTGGCTCGTGCTCATTCCAGTGCCCTCCAGGTTCTCATTTTTGCCAGATCAAACGTGATGTTGCTCAGCTGGGATCGCACATATTGACGAAAACACTCTTTTACAGGCACTACTGGTCCGAATGGAGGACCATGCTTGCCATGCACGGAAGGCAAATTCAAGGTATGTTCAAAGTATGTGTTGTGTTTGTTCATACAAGTGACTCGTTCTTATCTCAGACATAATTCGTGTATACGAGTTACAAGATTCATTTGCATGTGTCATTCCGAAAATAAAAAACAATCAAGGGGGGTCGTAATTTTTCGAAAGTATTCACACAAACATGACATCAACACAGGACGTAGCAGGCTCTGATGGATGCCATGATTGTGCTGCCGGCAAATATGGCAACGATTCCTCCTTGTTGGATTGCCTGTTGTGCTATGAGGGCAGCTACTCAGATGCACGTGGGGCAGTGAACATAAGCACGTAGGACATTTCAAAAGTCCCCATGCCTTTTTACAATTATCGCTCAGCTATTACCCTGGCAATTGACACGCATGTATGATATATATGTACATGTATATGACTGTAGGTGCCAAAAATGCGGAGCAGGTACGTATTCTGGGAGAGGATCCATTGATTGTTCTGAGTGTGAAAATGGCAAATACAAGTCAAATCAAGATGATGTGTGTCTAGACTGCCCGGTGCATTCATGGACACTAGGAACAGGCAAAACAAATCTGTCTTCTTGCCAGTGCGAGGCCGGGTTTTTTGGAAGTTTTGCAACAGCCTGCATGGAGTGCGCGCCTGGTAAATACAAAGTGGACATCGGAAGTGGCAAATGCACCGACTGCACGCCAGAAACATACTCTGTTAAGACCCGAGCAATCTCTGCTGAAACGTGCTTGCAATGCGAGTCCTCGGAAACCAACAACATAAGCGGAGCTACATTTTGCATCTGTAAGCCGGGGTTAATCAGAGATTGCTCAAGCAACAAATGTCTGGAATGTAATCCGATGCAGCTCTATGACAACGGTGAATGTACAACCTGTCCAGCTGATGCTGCGTGTGATGGATCTGCAAGCATTAAATGCAAGCCCAGCACATACTTGACCACGCCACATGGCAGAACGAAGCCCGTTTGTCAAGTATGCCCTCGTGGAGCTCTCTGCCCAGATGGATCTGGCACATGCATCTTCGAGACAAGGAGCCAACTTCGTTCCGAGTGCCCTCACGCTCCACCCTTTTTGGTTGGCGAATGGGAAAATGATGAGACTTCCGGAATCTGGATGCTTGTCTCTTGTCCTCCAGGCTCGTTGCTCATTAATAGCACTGCTCAAGCATCGCAATGTAAGATGTGCGAAACGAGTTCATACTCCTTAGATGCTACGATGGGATGTAGCAAAGATGTGTGTGAGATGAGAGAGTGCTTCAATTGCCCTGTGGGAGGAGCAACTTGTATTAGGGGCTCGCTCCCGCCTCCGCACTTTATTCCGAGGCAAGACCGAGCTGTATGGGAGGAGACGGTGATGTCAGATGGACAACAGAAGATGAGGATCGTGATGTGTCCCCCAGGCTATGCATTAATTCGGACTGATAGCATTCCAAATGGGGACATGTGTGAGAGGGTACGTACATGGATTTTGTGTCTATAATGTGAACATGAAAATATGACTTTGATGAAACTGATTTGTCCTTAGCTTCAGACAAGCAACTAGAGCCCCTGTGTGTGCGTGTGTGAATGTATATGCGTGTGTGAGTGCGTGTGCGTGTGCGTGTGCGTGTGCGTGTGCGTGTGCGTGCGCGTATGCATGTGTGTGTGCATGTGCGTGTGCGTGTGCGTGTGCGTGTGCGTGTGCGTTAAATCTGTAGTAAACAACAGAAGCGTTTGGAGTGAATGCAGGGGATGGATAAAGGGAGCAAACCCAATGGCACGGTCCCTAGATGGCAGATTGCCACGTTTCTTCTCGTCTCTTTTTGCAAAGAAAACCCCTCAAGAATAGCGCATGTTTTTAGATGTACTTGTATACATATATATGTTTTACACACACGTACACATTGCATAAACAAATATATGTACGACGGTGGCCACTGATTTTTGGCCTTTAACGCAGTGCCCAGCCGGCCAATATAATATTCAGGGATCGTTTTGGAAGGCCGGAAGCAGTCGTACGCGTCTTGAAAACTTTTGCCACGCCTGCCCAAAGTTTGGAGCCGAGTGTCCAGGTGGAGATGTCGTCATATCCCATGAAAACTGGTTTGCTATCCAGGAACTCAAGTACAATCAAAGTCTGAATGTGTCAAGATCTGAGCGAAGGCAGTTAGAGCGACTAAATGATCTCACAACAATCGTCAACGTCTACCAGTGCTCAATTGGAGCGTGTGCAGGTAATAACACGTGCTCGGGTCAGCGCACAGGAGTCTTGTGTAACATGTGCCATGAAGGCTACTCAATGCAAGCAAATGCTTGCACCAAGTGTGATTCAAATCCAGACATGCAGAACAGATGGCAAGCCACTCTTGCCGTCATGAGCATCATGACGTATGTCATTGTTTTATACCGTCTGGGCTGGACAGCAATCCTGCCTCTTCCGCAAAAATTGAAGAACACAATTAAAAAGCTGAAGGACAAGATAGAAAAGTGGATGGGGGCTGCAGAAAATGCAAGCAGCATTTTCCAGGATTGTAGCATCAAGATTGGACTTCAAGGGTTCAAGATTTTTATCGCATACTTCCAGATAATCGTTGGATTTATGCCCCTGAAAGTTGATTGGCCGGATGCAATTATGAACAGCTTTTCAGCCCTCAAGAAACTTTCACTCTCCTTTGAAATCTTTCGTTTTCCTGGGCTTAGCTGTCTTTTTCATCTCAAGTACGAATCCGAAATGCTCCTGAACACATGTGTACCTCTCTTTGTGCTGGCGTGTTTGGCTCTGCCAGTGCTGGTTGCTTGGCGCATGTACGTCCACGGAAGTACTACACACACAACTACTTCAATCAGAAATGCTTCTACGTGTAGCAGCCTTCCACTAGAGCAACTTTGCATCCAATCACTAAATACAGAAACAGAAAGTGTGGAGTTGGCGCCAAATACAGAAACAGCAATTGTGATGTTGGAGAAGACAACAGTGGCGGCGTGGAATAACACGCTCGTGTTCATTTTTCTTGTTTTCCCCAACGCCTCGCTGTGGGCTTTACAAGGCTTCATGTGCCGAGACATTGGTGGTGGGTCATATATGAGTGTGTTGTGCTATCAGCATGATCTGTACTGTTGATGTGTATCTTGTTATTTGTGCATGCGCATGTGCATGTGCATGTGCATGTGCATGTGCATGTGCATGTGCATGTGCACATACTTGTTGTGCGTGAAAGTCTACAACGTTCAAAGAAAGTCTACACCGTTCAAAGAAAGTCTACAACGTTCAAAGAAAGTCTACAACGTTCAAAGATGATTAAAGATGATGAAAGTCTACAACGTTTAAAGAAAGTCTAACCATAGGCCTCTCGCAGGCAAGGCCTACCTTTCCTACGACCTGCGCGAAACATGCCCGTGGAAAATGAGTACGCCGTCTTCAATCTCGGTTTACACTGTTATTTTCTCCATTATTTGGCCTTTTGGTATTCCTTTCATTTTGCTGTGTACGATGGTGTACTATAAGGTCCCAGCTTTGGCCAAGAGGAAAGTAACTGTGCGGGCCGTGGAGCATCTCCTAATCAAATACAAACAAGACACAAAATCAGACGCCTTCGACACAATCACAACTCACGGTGGCGGGGAAACTCTACGCATGCTAACACTCGAGGATCTGATCGGCCTTCGTCAACACGATTGGATGTGCAAAAGAAATGTAGCACATCTGCCAGCAGACAAAGCAAATGCAGCAACCTGCAAGGATTTGACTTCAACGACAAAAGGGAATGTGATGCAAGAGGCCTCTTTGACGACAAGTAAAAAGTACTCGCCGGATGTCAAGGAAGGGAAAGAAAAAGGCTACATAGTTACCAAAACACAGAGTGCACAGATAAAAGAGATGTGGGAGTTTTCTCAAAAAATACACGAGCTAGATGAAAACTATGACGAGGAGTCTTTACCTGGTAAAAATCTTCAAAAGTCAGCTTGTTCCTGAATGCACTGTGTAAAATGACTTCAGAGCTGACTTTTGAGAAATTTTGCCAGTCAAATTCTTGCAGGTCGTTGGTAAGCTTGAAAAGAAACTCAAGCACAAAATGATGCAGCAAACACACGGTGGGTTATACGACAACCTGTGGTTACGCGTAAATGTACATATATAAAATACACATACATATGTGCATACCATGACGAAACGATACATGTTATTCAATGACTTGCTCTCTCGCTTCCCTCCTCCCTCTTCCCTCTCTCTCTCTTTCTCTGTTTCCTTCTCATCCTCAACCTCCCTCCCTCTGTCTCTCTGATCCCCTCACACCATCTGCAACTTGCCTCGTTTCTAGATGGCTCGTCGTACAACGATGGAGAATGGTGCAAGTGGCAAGAGTTCATTACCCGAGTTTCTACGCACGAGCAGAATCTCAAGGACATTTTGATTCAACACATCGAGCAAATCGCGCTGACGCTACGTGCTGAAGGAATTTTGCTTTTGCCTCCAATTGAGTGGGATGGTAGACTTGGGCTTGAAGAGCAACGTGTACTTGACAGGCTGGGGTTTCTGCTGAATGCTTATCACGTTGAAGTATTTTACTGGGAACTGGTGGAGCTGGTGAGCTCCACGTACACACACACACACACACATACACCCACAAATCATGACACACATGTGCACACGCACACAGTCGCTCACCTCAGTCACTCACCTCCACCCAATCTCCAAAACACACGAATGCACGCAGCAACACTGACACTACCACCGATACACAACACACCAACAACACACACATTAGAAGAGGGCACACATACACCACACATACACACGCCAAAAAACAACACACAAATCGTTTTTTG
>Ga0105052_10008018_pt1 | contig 10143 bp, 10 predicted proteins | sample FRY03_FD_78094 | JGI IMG/M metagenome (GOLD analysis project Ga0105052, IMG submission 78094) | Freshwater microbial communities from Lake Fryxell liftoff mats and glacier meltwater in Antarctica - FRY-03 | ecosystem: Environmental > Aquatic > Freshwater > Ice > Glacier meltwater ... | reverse complement strand
TCAACGCTTTCCGCTCGCTCCTCGGTATAGCTGGAGGGGTGGTGGCCCCGACCTACGCCGAGCTCTATTCCGGCGATTGGACGCACCCTACATGTAGTGGGTGTCTGCGTTAACCGGATAGGCGCGGATCCTTGGACACGGTTTCAAAGACAATTTCTTTGAGCATACTGTAAACACCCAACGCCGTCAGTATCACCAGGACCCACTTCGCATCATTGCGTGCCTTGCGGGCGATGAAGTACCACAGCAGCAGCGCGATCCCGACGACGAACACCGAGATCCCAATGAGGATACCCTGGACTGTCCCTGCCGAAGCGGCGGCCATGAGCGCTTGGGATTCGGCGGTCAGCACCCGCCAACCGATCGCCCCCGCGCCGAGGCTGATGGCGATCGATGCGAGATAGACCTTTTCGTACAGTTCGATCGATTTCGGGCGCATCAACCATCCCCCCCGGGTGAGTTGGAAGCGGTGAAGTTAGCGACCCGCCGTGCGAAGGCAAGCGGAGTTGCAATGGTGCGTCACAGCGGCGTGAAGTCCAGCCCCACATCGGCGGCCGGGGCGCTTTGGGTCAGGCGTCCGACTGAAACGTAATCGACCCCGCTGGCGGCGATGGCGGCGATCGTATCGAGCCGCACCCCGCCCGACGCCTCGCACGGCACCCGCCCCGCGACCAGCGCCACGGCTTCAGCCAGCAGTTCCGGACCCATGTTGTCGAGCAGCAGGTGGGTCGCCCCCGCACCAAGCGCCGGTTCGATCTGGTCGAGCCGGTCGACCTCGCAGATGATCTCGCGCACCCCCGCGGCTTTCGCACGCCGCACCGCCTCGCCGACCCCGCCCGCGACCGCGACGTGGTTGTCCTTGATCATCGCCGCGTCCCACAGCCCCATCCGGTGATTGGCCGCCCCGCCGGTGCGGGTCGCGTATTTTTCGAGGTGGCGCAGGCCGGGGATGGTCTTGCGGGTGTCGAGCAGCGTGGCCCGAGAGCCATTGGCGCCCTGCATCGCATCGACATAGAGGCGCGTCATCGTCGCGATGCCCGAGAGGTGCTGGACGGTGTTGAGCGCCGAGCGTTCGGCGGTGAGCATCGCGCGGGCATTGCCCTCCAGCCGCATCAGATCGGACCCGGCGCGGACCTGCGCGCCTTCTTCGGCAAGAAGATCGATCCGCATGTCCGGGTCGAGCGCACGGAAGAACGCGGCGGCCAGCGGCAGCCCGCACACGACGATGGCATCGCGGCTGTCCATGACGCCCGAGAACCGCGCATCGGCCGGGATCACGCTCTCGCTGGTAACGTCGCGCCCGCCGCCGGGCAGCCCCTCGCCAAGGTCCTCGGCAAGCGTTGCGGCGACGAAGGCGGCGAGGTCGAAGCCGGGAAGGGTGAACACCCTAGTGAACGAACCGAGCCACGACATCGCGATAGCTGCGCGACACCTTCACCTGCGCCCCCGAATCGAGCACCAGAAAACATTCGCCGTTGGTGTGCGGCTTCACCTGCCGCACCTGGTTCAGATTGACGATGGTCGAACGGTGGACCCGCTGGAACACACGCGGGTCGAGGCGGCGTTCGAGGTCTTTCATCGTCTCGCGCAGGATCAGCGAATTGTCGCCGGTGTAGATGCACATGTAGTCGCCCGCCGCCTCGATGTGCTCGATCGAATCGATCTCGACGCGGAAGATCTGGCCGCGGTCCTTGATGTTGATCAGCTTCTCGAAGCGGCCCGCGACTTCCTCCTCCTCGGGCATCGCGTCCATCGCGTCGGGCGCGACTTCGGCGAGCACCGCCTTGAGCTTGTCGGCCTCCTCGGCCCCGCGCTTTTCGGTCAGGCGGGTGCGCGCGCGGTCGAGTGCGTCGGCGAGCCGGTCGTCGTCCACCGGTTTCAGCAAATAATCGACCGCATTGGCCTCGAACGCCTTGAGGGCATGTTCGGAATAGGCGGTGACGAACACGAACAGCGGCGGTTCGATCTCCATCACCCCCTTGACCACGCTGAACCCGTCGAAGCCGGGCATCTGGATGTCGAGGAACACCAGGTCGGGTTTGCCGGTCTTGATCTTGCGGATCGCCTCGCGCCCGTTCGAGCAGGTGTCGATGATCTCCACATCGGGATATTTGGCGAGGCGCAGCTCGAGGCCCTGGATGGCCAGCTTCTCGTCATCGACGAGGATGGTGCGAATGGTCATTGCGTTCCCATATTATTTTGGCCCTTGGCTTCTCTATTTTTCAACCCGCCGCCGCCAGCCGGGGGGCGGGCCGGGACACGGGCACTTGGTCTTCGCGTTTCTCGAACGGCAATTCGATCACCACGGCGAATCCGCCTTCGGGCGCGTCATGGATCTCGAAGCGATGCTGGTCGCCATAGGCCTGGGCCAGCCGGTCACGGATGTTGGCCAGCCCCACCCCGGTCGAGACCGGATCGCCCCCGATGCTCCCTCCAATACTCAGGGCTTCGATATTGATTGCAGCGAGCCTGTTGGGATCAAGCGTGTTCTGCAATCCCGGTCCGGTGTCCGATACGGTGATGCGAAGCCTGGAGCCGACGAGTTGCGCCGCGACCGTGATCTGCGCGCCTTCCTCGAGCGGGGTGACCGCGTACTTGATCGCGTTCTCGACCAGCGGCTGGAGCAGCAGCGAGGGCAGCAGCGCTTCGCAGGTCGCCGGGTCGATACGGAATTCGGTGCGCAGCCGGTCTTCGAAGCGCATCCGCTCGATGCCGAGATAGAGCTTCAGCGTCTCGATTTCCTGCGCCACGGTGACGCGGCCCGCAGGCTCGTTGATCAGGGTATAGCGCAGGAACGACGACAGGCGGCTGAGCATCGCGTTGGCCGGTTCGGTCTGCTTGAGCAGCACCAGCGTCGAGATCGAATTGAGCGTGTTGAACAGGAAGTGCGGATTGAGCTGGTAGCGCAGCATGGCGAGCTGGGCGCTGGTCGCCTGGGCTTCGAGCCGAAGCAGCTGGTCGTTCTGTTCCTCGACCTGAAGGAAGTAGTTGATCGCGTAATACAGCGCCGACCATGCCCCGAGCAGGGTCAGGTCGAGATAGAACACGCCCAGGAACAGCTGCGCGAAGCCCGCATCGTTGCCCGGCAGATAGAGGCTGAACACCCAGCTGTCGATGAAGGCATAGAGGCTGACCGCCAGCGCGAGGACCAGCGCGGTGATCCCCCAGGTGACCAGCGGGCGCTGGGCGATCAATGCGCGGTAGATCACCGCAAGGATCAGCGAGAGCGAGAACCCCGTGATCGAGGCGATCAGGACCAGCACCAGCGAAGACAGCGGCTGCGCATTGGCGAGGCTCGACAGCCCGCGCAAGACCATCGCGCCGCCCCAGCCGGCCGCCTGCAGTTGCCAGAAGGCGCGGTTCTTGTTGCCGAAAAACGGCGTGGGGCGGAACGGCAGCACGGCCATAGCGGCCGGGCTTAGCTGCTTTGTCCTGCAACAGGAAGGTTTTGCAGAGCGCGGCGCCTTGGGTTAGTTTGCCCGCGAGGAGAGACGCAATGGACGACCAGACAAAGATTATGGCCGGGACCGGCCCTGGGGACGGCGAAGTGCTGGCCGATATGGATCACGGGATCGAGGAGCGGGCGCGCTTCACCGCAATGACCGGGGGCACGCAGGAAGACTGGGCCATTATCGCTCGCGACTATTTCGCCTTCGCCGGCGGACTGCCCGACCGCGTGCTGACGCATCTCAAGCTGCTCGATGGCGATTTCGGCGGATTTCCGGTGTGCCGGTTGCAGCACAGCCTCCAGACCGCCACCCGCGCGCACCGCGACGGGCGCGACGAGCCCTATGTGGTGATGGCGCTGCTCCATGACATCGGTGACACGCTGGGAACCTATAACCATCCCGACGTCGCCGCCGCGATCATCAAGCCGTTCGTCGACGAGCGCACCCACTGGATCTGCCAGAACCACGGCGCGTTCCAGGGCTACTACTACTTCCACTTTCTCGGCATGGACCAGAACCTGCGCGAGAAATTCCGCGACAGTCCGCATTTTGCCGCCTGCGAGGAATTCTGCGCGAAATACGACCAGAACTCGTTCGATCCGGCCTATGAACACGAGCCGCTGGAGTTCTTCGAGCCGATGGTCCGGCGCGTGCTGGCGAAGCCGATGGCGAGCATGTACCGCAAGCAGGCGGCGTAACGGTCCGCTCCACAAGCGACACGGGTTTTTACGTCTCTGCGACGAAATCCCGTGCCCAGTTGGCTACCCCGCCCGGGTCTTTCGCCATCGCAGCGCGCATCGCAGCGATTTCGGCGGTGATTTTCCGGACGCGCGTTTTCCAGCGGTCGTGATCGGGGCTGGAGAGTGGGCCGAGGTCGGTCATCGGCCCCCAGCGGGCGAAGAACCGCAGGCTTGCTTCCGGCTCATAACCCGCGTTGGCGAGCAGCCAGACCGAGAGCCGGTCAGCCTCGCGCTCGGTGCGTTTGACCTTGCTCCAGGCCCGGCCCTCGGTATCGAGCCGAGCGCGGTGGCCCAGGACGTTGTGCGCCAGTTCGTGCGCGAGCGCGGCGGCGAGCAGGTCTTCCTCGGGAAGCGTCTCGACCAGTTTGCGCCCGATCACCACGCGGCGCCCGTCGGCGGCGGCGCGGGTGCCGGAGGTGAGCATCTCGAAGCGGGTCACGCAGACCGGTTCGCCGACAATGGTCAGGGTTTTCCCGTAACGCACCAGCTCGACTTGTCCGGTCGAGGCCAGCGCCGTGTCCATCCGCTCGTGCAGCCCCGCGAGCCTCGCGTAATCGCCCGGCTTGACGGCGGGCGAGGTGGCAACCGGCTGTCCGGCGACCGCTTCGAGCGGCTCGTTGGGCCTCAGCCGCGCGCGCTCGGCCGGGGACCCGGCGGCCACCGCCTGCACCGCGATGTCTCCATATGCCATTATCGGATTGCGCACCCCGGCCGGGTCGCGATAGCTCGCGAAATCCTGGAGCAGCAAGCCGATGCCCGGCGCGACTTCGCGGCAGAACGGCGCATTGCCCCGTGCCAGCCGCCAACCCACGCTCTGGACGCGTTCATCGAGCGCCTGAAGTTGCTGGAGTGCGGTGGGCGGGGCCGGGACGGGGGTTATGGCTTGCGCCCCCACCGAGACCAGCGCGAGCGCCAGCCCGGCGACCACTCTCGAGGCGCGGATCATCCCTTCGCGCGCGCCTCGGCGATGGCCTTTTCGAGCGCCTCGCGCCCGACCGCGCCGACCAGCAGCCGGTCGCCCACCACCCAGGCGGGGGTGCCGTTTATCCCCAGCTTGCGCGCCAGATCGAGATTGTTTGCCAGTTCCTCACCGGCGCCAGCAGCGGCGGCGGCAGGATCCACTCCGGCGGCCCGAGCGGCTGCGGCGATGCTCGCTGCATCGGGGCGCGATCCGGCGAACATCGCATCGTGGAACGCGGCATATTTGCCCTGAGCGGCGGCGGTCAGCGCCATCTTCGCCGCGTCGGTGCTGGCGGGCGAGAGGATCGGCAGTTCGCGTACCACGATCCGCAGATCGGGATGCGCGGCGATCAGCGCGCGCACATCGGCCACGCTCTGGCGGCAGTACCCGCAGGCATAATCAGTGAACTCGACCAGCGTGATCGTGCCGCGCGGATTGCCCAGCACCGCGCCGGGGAAAGGGGTCTCGAGACCGCCGCGGTTGTCCGCAACCTGTCTGGCCGCACCCTTCGATTGGAGCCGGTCCATTGCCTCGGGGAGAATTTCCGGGTGAGTCAGGATATAGTCGCGCACCACCGCCTCGATCGCGGCGCGCTCGGTTTTGTCGAGCCCGGAGGCTGCATCGCTTGACGATGCCGGCGCGGCGCGGCTCTGCCACCACCAACCACCCGCCGCGCCCAGCGCAGTCAGGATCACCGCCAGCGCGGCAAACCACGGAAAGCCGCGCTTGCGCTGCGACGATGGGAGGAGACTATCGGCCATCGGACAGGCACCTAAAGCAAGCAGGCGGACATGAGAACCGCGACTGGATTTTTCCGACTAGCCAGCGTTGGCCGACTGACACGACCTAGCGTCGCTTGCGCTCATCCTCGATCCAGGCGCGGGCCTGAAAGGCGATGTCCTGCGCACGCAACCAGTCGGGCGAACCTTTGGGCAGCCCGGCCTCGGCAGCCGAAGCGCTGGCGAAGGCGAGTTGCATCTGGCGGTTCATCGCCTGCTGTTCGGCACTGGCCAGCCGCGCGCGTGGGGTGTCGCCGCGCGCTTCGTAGACGACGCCGAGCTGGTACCATGCGAACGGATTCTCGCGGTCTTTCGAAACGGCCGCGCGCAGCACCCGTTCGGCCTCGGAGAAATTGGCCGGATCCTCGGTCGCAATCAGCGCGTGGCCAAAGGTGCCTGCGATCAGCGGCTGGTTGTTGGTCAGCTCGGTTGCACGACGAAGCGGAGCCAGTGCCTCGCGCGCCTTGCCCGATTCCAGCAGGACCTGGCCCTTGAGTTCGAGGAAATAGGGATTGTCGGGCTCGGCGGCGAGAAGCGCGTCGGTCTCGGCCAGCGCCTTGTCGATCTGCGCGTCCTTGTGAAAGGCATAGGCGCGGGCATAGCGCGCGGGCAGCGTCGTGACATATTCGGGATAGGCTTGCAGGGTCAGCTTGGGCTCGGCGATATAGCCATAGAGCTTGGCCTTGATGAGCTGGAAGCGGCGCTCGATTTCGGGGTCGGGCGGGCGGTTCCATGCCGGGTCCGCCTCATAGGTGTCGGTCAGCGTGGTGATCCGGTCGCCCGATGATGGATGCGACGAATAGAACTGCGCATCGGGGCTGCGGCTGTTGTAGCCATAGCGATACTCCAGCTTCTGGAGCTTCTTGAAGAATTCGAGGCTGCCTTTGCCGGTAATCCCGGCCTTGGCCAGATAGCTCGCTCCGGCTGCGTCGGCGGTCGATTCCTGGGTGCGGCTGAACGCGAGATATGAACCCAGCGCGGCGTTTTGCCCCGCGCCGATGATGCCCATTGCTGCCTCGCCCGCGCCCGCCACGGCGGCGGCGACACCCAGCAGCAGGCTGACGATGGTAATCCCGGTGGCGGCCTTCTGCCCGCCGGTGCCGATGACATGGCCGCCGGTGATGTGACCCAGCTCGTGCGCGATCACGCCCTGGACCTCGTTGGCGCTGTTCGCTTCGCCGATCAGCCCGGTGTTGAGATAGACCGCCTGCCCACCCGCGACGAAGGCGTTGATCGACGAATCGCCGATCAGCACGATGTCGACGTTTTTGGGGTCGAGCCCGGCGGCTGCGATCAGCGGTGCGGACATATCGCGCAGCAGCGCCTCGGTCTCGGCATCGCGCAGGATCGATTGCGCGGCGGCGGGCTGGATCGCCAGCGTGGCGGCGCCCAAAATCGCGAGCACACGGCTCGCAATGGCTTTGAATACGAAGCGAGAGCGCGCGGCGATCATGTCCGGATGGCTAAGCCCCTGCGGGCTGAACCGGCGATGAAGCCGGGGCAGCAGCTGGGGAAGCGGCCTGGGTGGGGGATGATACAGCGGCGGACTGAACCGGCAGCACTCGCTTGAGGAACGGAAACACCGCCTGGCTTACCCGGGCATCACGATCGAACACCTTGGCCAGCTTCAGGATCAGGTCGTCGTGGCTCATGCCCTGCATCAGCACCGCCTTGGTCGGCGCACCCGCCTCGGTCAGGCGCTTGGCGAGAATGCGGGCATTGCGCGGACGCACTACGGTATCCTCGGTCCCGTGCACCAGCAGCAGCGGCGGCGCGTCGGCCCGGACATAGTTGATCGGCTGGGTCTCTTGCGGACGCGGCCAGTGGCCCATCGCGTTGATCGAGCTTTTCTTGTCATAGGGGTAGAAGTCCGCAGGACCGGCCAGGATCACCGCGCCCTTGACCGTGCCCTCGGGCACTCCCTCGCGCCCCAGCCACTGCCGATCGAGACTGAGCATCGTCGCGTTGTAGGCCCCCGCCGAATGGCCCGACAGCACCATCCCGCTGGCGTTGATGCCGTGCCTGGGTGCTGCGGCAAGCGCAAACCGGGTGCCCGCTGCGCTGTCTTCGAGCATCGCCGGGAATCGCCCGCCCTGGTTCAGCCGGTAGCCGACCAGCGCGGTGGCATAACCCTGTTCGGCCAGCGCGCGCGCGATCCAGCCATAGGCATAGGGATCGCCGCTGTGCCAGCCGCCGCCGTGAAAGAACACCACCAGCGGGAACCCGCCCGCCGGGGCCTTGCCCTGTGGCACGTAGATCGCAAGCTTCTGTGCCGGATCGCTGCCATATCTGGCCTGCTCGACCAGCATCGATCCGCGGGTCCGCGAAAACCATGTATCGAATGTATCGAGCGTGCCGGCCGGATCGTTGTCGGCGGCCCGCCACAGCAGCCCGCCGGACACGAGCAGTGCGAGTGCCACCCCCACGGCTGTCCAGCCGAGCCATCCCATCCGCCTGCGCCCCGGTTTTTTCGTCATCGCCGGCGCTATAGCGCGGCGTGGTGGCCCCGTCTTGCGCTTGTTTAATCCAGCATGCGCCGGGTCGCGCGTTCAAGCAGGGGGACGTCTTCGGGCACCTCACCCAGCAGCACGACCTCGCCCGAGGGCAGGCGGCGGGCGATCAGCAAGGCAAACTCGCTGCCATCGGACGCCAGTTCCGCGAAAGCGCGGGCGGGCAGTTTGCGAAGCTTGCGCGCCAGAGTCTCGCGCGGGGTCTCGCGCCGCTCGACCGCGCGGCCCTCGGCAGCCTTGCGCAATTGCCGCTCGGCCTGGACCACGCCCTTGAGCCCGCCGGGCGCGGCGAGCAGATAATTGGCCAGGCTTCCGCGCGCGATTCCGCTTCGCTGGGCGTGGCTGAGCGCGGCGGCGTATTCGGTGAGGCGCGTCTTGTCGTAATCCGCGCCGAACACCAGCTTGACCACCGGGGTCATCGGCGCCCGGTCCTGAACGGTCAGACCGGCGTCGGCGATCAGCTCCTGGAATTCCTCGGGCGCTTCGCTGGCAGCCAGCGCGAAGTCCCAGGCCCGCCCGATCGCGCCATAAAGCGCGCCGCGGGTGCGGTCCTCGCTTGAGCGTGCGGCCTGCGCCAGTTCGCGCGCCGAAGCGAGCCAGTCGGCCAGCCCCATGTCGTCGGGCTCCATCTCGGATGGCGCCATTTGCTCTGCGGCAAAGGCGGCCAGTTCGAGGTGGGCGGTGTTGAAGGGATCGACTGACGGCTTCATGCCAAAGCCGGGCGCGGGCCAGGTGACGCGCGGGTCCGGATTGTCGCCGACTTCATCGCTCACCGGGCCATCGGCCCAGACGGTCATCTCGTCGCTGCGGCGCACCAGATTTGCCCCGCCGTCGCTCTCGCCGGTGAGCGCCTGGTCGATCTCCAGCATCAGCTCATCGGTGGTCTGCTGGTCGGCGATTTCCTTCCAGTTGATCACTCCGTAGATGAAGTCGATGGTGTCGTCGTCGGAACTGAACGGCAGCAGGATGCCGCGATAGAGGATCGTCTGGCCGCGCTGGTTGACGAATTCGGCCTCGAACCCGATCGGCGCCTGATTGGCGATGATCTGCATGTAGTGATCGGTGATCCGGCTCAGCAGCGAGCGGCTCGGCACGTCGTCGAGGTTGCGGATCGACGCATCGGTGCCGCACTCGGCGGCCAGCGCGTCGCCGAGGAACTGGATACCCGGGTTGTCGACCCCGGCAGAGAAATCCAGGATTACCGAATAGGGACCAAAGTCGGGCAACGCCTCGGGATCGAGGTCCTCGATCAGGGGGAAATTGCGGTCGGCCAGCAGACCGGCCCAGTGATTGTAGGCGCGAACCTGCATCCGCCGCTCGTCCTGGCCGATCGACGCCGGGGCTTCGGGCAGTTCGTTATCGGAGGTGTCCGGATCTTGAGGGCCCAGATCGATCTGGGCCCGATCGAACGGGACAAGATCGTTCGCATCGGAAAAATCGCCGTGCAGCCCGCGAAAGGTATCCATGCGTAATCGCCCCTAATACCAACCTGCACTGAAGCTGACTCAGGAAGGGGATTTCCAAAGCGGCAAAAGTCTGAATCAATGGCTCTCTGGTTTTGGAGGGCATGCTCATGGGTTCAGCGATCGGGTTGCGGGAGGATTTTGACGGAGCCGGCTTGAGGCGATTGGCGCGTGCATCGAAGAGCGCGAACCAGGCCCGTCGGCTTCTGGCTTTGGCCGAGATTTACGACGGCGGCAGCCG
>Ga0105052_10008016_pt1 | contig 10143 bp, 7 predicted proteins | sample FRY03_FD_78094 | JGI IMG/M metagenome (GOLD analysis project Ga0105052, IMG submission 78094) | Freshwater microbial communities from Lake Fryxell liftoff mats and glacier meltwater in Antarctica - FRY-03 | ecosystem: Environmental > Aquatic > Freshwater > Ice > Glacier meltwater ... | reverse complement strand
CCTGTTGCTCCGTTTGTTCCGGCAGCACCTGTTGCACCTGCTGAACCAGTAGTCCCTGTTGCTCCTGTTAAACCTGTTGCTCCTGTTGCTCCTGTTGCTCCTGATGCACCACTCAGTCCCGAAGGTCCTTGTAAAGCACCCATATCAACCCAACCATCATTATTTGTAGCTGATGAGTTTGGTGAATATATCCATAAATGTGATGTATCTTGTACTATATATGTATCTAAAAAAGATGGTGGTGTAATACTATAAGATGTTCCTTTACTCTGAGTCATTGATGAGTATGTTGACTCAACTCCTAATGGTGTTAATGTTTGACCTGGAATACCCTGGGATCCGGTAGCTCCGGTAGCTCCTAAGGTAACAGTATTATGAAGAGTCTCACCTGAATAAAAATACAAACTAATTTTACTAGGAGTTGTTCCTATATCTTGTTGGAAAAATATACCAGAATTATATTGGTAAATCCAATTTCTAGAATCACCAGGTGATATAACTCCAATAGAATCAATTGGTATAGCCTCATATAAGTATCCATATGATGGAGATATACTATTTATAACTCTACTACCAATTGATATATCAGTTAATACTCCGGTTCCATAAGAATAACTAAGAGAAGTAATCGGATCGGTACCTACTGGTGGTGTTGATGGCCAATTAGCAAAGAAAGCATGTGAATTTGATGTCGGATCTAAAACCAAATCAGCTTCTACAAATATAGAAGATGAATTTGATGGAGTAGTACCTATTGGACTCATCCATATATTTGGTGAACTAACATTGAAAAATATTCCTTCTGTTTCGTTCCCTAAATCTTTATTTATATCAGTATTTGATTTACCTAAAAGATTCTTTAATGATATTATCGATTGATTATTCGGATTTATTGCCATAGTATATTATTATTATTATTATTATGTTATATATTATTTTTTAAATCTACTAAATTGAAAATATTTAAAAATTAACCAAATATTAGTGATATATTAGATAGATTTCCAGTAAATCCTGTACCAACTTTTATTCGAATAATTATATATCCTCCTGAGTTTGATGTATTTTTAGATCCAATTGTTAAACCCCAATTTAATCCAAATGTTCTCCCAACACCACTTGATGATTTTCTACCACCAGATCCATCACTCCAATTATTTGTAGAGAAGTCTCCATAAGCATCTAACCATCCAGTTTCTGATGTAGATATACCAGGTGCTTTTAATTCTAAATGTATCCAATTGGTTGTAGAAGTGTCGCTAATAGGAACAAATGTTCCACCAGATCCGCTTATGTTTATTATGAAGTTTCCAGTAGTTGGTGAGATTTGTTTAAAATATCTTATATATGTTCTATTACCAGTTAATGATGAATAATTACTACTAGATATATTATAATTTAAGTTTGTCGAAGAAGTTGATCCAATACTACTAAAGTTAACAATTGGATATAAAAGTTCTGATCCAATTACTTGTAAACCATTATTATGATTAGAATCTCCTGTGAAAAGTGATTGTGTACTATTCCAAGTATTTGAATCAATATCTGATATTAAATTATAATTTATATTATTTTTCAATCTTTTTAACTCATCATCGAATCCCTCAATTAAATCAGTTGAAGATGCTGATACATTATCTAAATAAATATTAGATAATGTTACTCCTATACTAGTTTGTGTTCCTTGTAGAGTTCTCTTAGCTGTGGTTCTTATACCAATTGTATCATTTAATCTTCTAACATTAGATATTATACTAAATGTTAGAAAGGATCCTCCTAATGTAGAAGAAGTTATTGATTTAAGTTCATTTCCTGCGCTTATTGGTAATGAATATTGAGCTCCTACATTTAATATAGGATTAGTACCTGCGTTACCAACTGAACTATTATCAGTAAATGTAATAGCATCAGCTCCTGGGTAATAAGTATTTCTATAAAGATTATCTATTTGTATATTATATCTTATGTTACCACCAGTAAAGAAGTTAATACCTGATAAATATTTAGACCCAGTTAAAGTGTAAGTAGGTATAGATTCGTTACTAAATATGGTGTTATCAGTATTATGATCTACTATAAATTCATAACGAGAAAGTGTTCTAGTAAATGATGGTGATGATGAAAAATGTTCAACTACTATAAAGTTATAACCTAATACAATATTAGGATCGTCATGTTTAACAACATAAGTTCCTGTTCGGTTCTTGAATGTATCAAAGTTAGATCCATTTGGAAACTTAGATGATGTAGCTGATGATATAATAAATCCACTTGAATTTATTGTAGTATTCTGTGATGATAGATTTGTTAGATTTACTGATCCTAGTGATATTAAGACACCATTTATATATAAATTTAAATTACCATTATCACCATCACCAAAAGAAAGGTTAGAAAACTCTGGTGTTGGTAAAGTTGAGCTAGTAGCTACTTGATTATTTAAAGTACCTGTTAAGTTTTGTGTATTAGTAGAAGAGTAAATAGATAATCTTTTACCACTTGATATCCAAGAACTATCAGCATTTATTGGAGATCCCACATAGGTGGATCCCGTGATTGGTTTTGTTGAATCAAAACTTAATTTACCATCAACTCCACCAGTTCTAAAACCTGACCAATCAGATAATATCGGAGAACTTGATGGTACAAGTGATAGGAATAGTTCATTAAATCTATCAATAGCAGTTCCGATTGGAGTGCTTGGAATAAAATCTTTAAATAACCCATCTGTATAAGTACCATCTTCTGAGTTACCTAATGTATTTACTCTATCATCTACATATTTTTTACTTACTAGTGAGTTGTTAACAAATGTATTACTATAATCAGATGTATAAACTAACCCTTTAAGATCACCACTTGTGTGTGTTGAACTAACAGTACCTATTATTAAAGATGATGATGCTCCATTTGATATATTAACATTATTATTATTATCTAATTCAATTTTACCTAAACCATTTGATGAATATATTGAGGTTGATGTACCCATTATTAATGAGTTTACTCCTGTATCATTTCCAGTTGATAAAACATTACCAATTGAACTTGATTGATTTGTCCAAGAAACTAATCCAGATCCATCAGTTGTTAAAACCTGGTTTGATAAACCATCAATATTTGGTAGTGTATATTCATTATTTATATTAACATTATTTCCTAAATAGACTGTATTATCCTCAGAAGATGTTAGACCATTACCACCAATTATAACTGAATTCTTAATACCTAATAATGTATGAGAATTTGATGTATTTATATGAACAAATGCTGAATTATCAGCTCCTGCATAATAGTTTAATCCAATATCAAGTGGTTTTATTGATCCGTTTAAGTAATCGTTTGTATAGGTTAAATAGAACTTATCACCGTCTTGTACTATTTGACTTGATTTATTTTCCTCTCCTATATAACTTGAGAATGTCAAGGATGTTAGATTTATTAATCCATATTTAACACCATTAATATTACTTATATTTACTATATTATCATTTATATACACGGATCCTATATGTGTAGATGATGTTTTTGATATAAAAACACCATTATTATAATCTAATTGTATTCTACCGGTTCCTGATGATGATCTTATAGAAGTTGATGTTCCGAATATAATTGAGTGTGTACCTGTATTATTTCCATATAATAGAGTTTGTGCTAAATTAGGTGTTGATAATTTACCAATTTCGGTTATAGTTCCATTTTGATCCTTCTGTTTTAATATACCATCTATATCATATCCAACTACAAAACCTGATGATGGAGTTGCTGCGATATTTTGCATATCAATTAAGTTATTTAATATAATTTGACTCATCTATAATAATTATTTATTACTCTATATATTATTTTCCAATTTCACTTTATTTATTTTAATAGTTTTTTGGTATATTCATATCACTAACTATTTCTATTTTAAATTCAAATCCGGTATCACTATCTGACTCATATTTAACTTGTGAATTATAACCATTATTAATGTCAAATGTAGTTGGTTTCGGACCTTTAGCTCTTTGATTATCTTGGTGTTGTGAAACCATCTCTTCAAACGTAAGTCCATTATCATCGGTGGTATTTGTTGTAAAGTTTTGATTACTATATCCATATTTTCTCATAAGCTGTTCAGCTTCCCAGCTAGCTATATTCGGATTATCATTTATAATCTCTTCTTGGTTCTCTATAAATTTAACTTCAGGTCTTCTCATATAGTATATATAAGAAAAGTTAATTTATATATGGAATATAACATAGTAGCATTGGATCCGTCGCTTATATCAACGGCTCTTGTAGTTGGATCTGGAAATTATTTTAAAATTTATAACTATTGTAGAGAATCTACGGTATTTTCAAAGAAAGGTATTACTAAATGGTTTAAAATGGCTGAGGAGTTTGTTAATTATAAATTCATAAACTACCGAGATTATAAAGATTACTCAGAAGGTGAATTAGTTAAATTAAAAGATTATGATAAAGTAACTGATGATATAATCGATGATATTTTATCAAATATAGATAAGTCTAAACCAACAAAGATCGGAATTGAAGGTTATTCATTTTCTAGTACTGCTGGTGATATAATTGATTTAGTTACATTTTCAACATTATTAAGAAAGAAGTTATTTGATAAGGTATCACAGGATATAACAGTTTTATCACCATCTACTTTAAAATTAGAGTCTTGTAAATTGACATATCCAGTAACAATGACTGAGATTGGTAAGAAGAAGATAAGAATAAAAGAAGAGTTTAGGAATAGATTAGGAATATCAGGAGGTAAGTTCACTAAAACTGATATGTTTATGACTATTATAGAGAATGATGTAATGGATGATTATTGGACAACACATTGTAAATTGGTTGTAGATGATGTTTTATCAGTATCTACTATAAAGAAGCCTTATGAGGATGTTAATGACGCTTTCTTGGTTTATATGGTATTAAAAAACCAATCTTAATAAGATTGGTTTTTTTTATTTATTTAGTATGCCATATTTTACCGGTGAAGTTTTCCCATTCTTCATTTTCAAACTTCTTAATCTTATCTATAAGATAATTAACAGTTTCTAATCTATGTGCTTCTGATATTTTTCTACTATGTCCTAACCATGTATAAGCTGCTACAAATCCCTTTGTACCACCATTTGATATAACATAATCTATAATATCAGTTCTAGCATATTCAGCTGACCAGTTAATAATCATATATCTATCTCTTGAATCGGTAAGTTTAGCTCCGTATTCTATAGCTAATATGAAAGCTTCATAATAAGATTCTCCGATATCTTCTCTACTCTCCCAAGTACCTCTACAAGAACGTCTAATTGGAATAGAATCTTCAAAACTAGGATCTAATCCATTCTCTAAACAGAACTTAATAGCTTCTACATCATGACATATATTATTATAAACACTAGGAGTAAAAACTGAATTATTTGTAACAAGTAATTTAATCATGTCTAATGATGATGCTTTATTTATAATAGCTTCTTTAACATCTCTAAGATTTGGTGATCCACCAAGTTCTAAAATAAGTTTAGCTTTATCTATATCATCCTCTATAACTGCCCATTCTAATGCTTTACAGAAATCTCTATTGATATCAGCTCCATCTTTTGTAACATATTCTCTAATCTGATCAATTGTTATACCTTTTTTAACAATCTCAATACTAGCGGTTCTAGAACGTCTTCTTTTCTCAATCTCTTCATTATCAATTGATCTAAGTACTGAAAATAAAGATCCTTTTGATATTTCAGAATCTGATGCTCCTAATTCTCTAGCTTTTTCAGTAGATTCTTTTTTAATATTATATTTATCAGTCCAATCTGATAACAAAGATCTTAAATTACTTACATTACCATCAGTTTTATTATGAGCAGCTCTTATCTCTTGTGATGGTGCTATTGTAACTCCAATTGTTGATAGTGAATCACTTGATAGTAGGTTGAAATTATAAATATAATATTGTTTATTCTCAAAGACTTCTCTACCAGAAGGATCTTTATCTACATAATTAACCCATTGACTCAATGAATCTTTTATACAATGTGTTGTGTGACCATTTAGTATTTTATTAGCTCCATAAGACATAACTTCAATTATGAATATTCCACCAGAATTGAAAACTTCTTCTGCTCCCATTCTACCAAACTTAATATTACAATCTTGTAGTTTTTTATAAAATTCTACGAAGTTATTATTATCAAGTGATTTTAAATATCCACTAGCTTTTTCAATAAACTCTCTAATGTTTTTATATCTAGATATTGGACTTCTAAAAACCATTTCACCATTTGTTACAGATCCTTCTCTATCATCTAACATAACTTTTCCGAAGAAACCTTTAAAGTCATCATCAGATACCTCTGAAAATCCAATTGATAAATCTCTGAATTGGTCTTTTATAATATTAGGAGAATCTTTTAAATCTCTTTTTAAGTGATTTGGTAAATCAGATTCCATCTTCTTATAGAATCTATGAGCTGGTAATTTATTTAATCCATCTATAAGTAACTCTATATTATTTTTAACTCTAACATTAATATAGTTTAAGTCAAATTGTTTTTTAACAGGTTTCTCATCTTGAACTATTTCTAATTCTTTTAGAAGATCTTTATTATTAATTAACTTTATATATAGATCTTCTAGGTCTTCAATTGATACATTTTCGTAGTAATAAAAGTATACGAAGTTATATATCCAACCTGGATTATCTCTATCTAATTGATGATCTTTATTATCAACTGTTACTTTTAATTCTCTTAAAGACTTAAACTCTGCACTTGAGGTCATTTCTCTTAATACATCATCACTAACTTTTATATTATTCATCTCATGTTTAAGAGCTTTTATAATAAGTTTATTAGGATTCTCTTCCCATTTTTGATCAAATTCAGGATCTTCTGGTAAAGTTGACTTTATTTCTTCTTTATTAACTTTTTTAATAACACTATCATCTAGTTTGGATACATCAAATGGTGTTATTTTTCGTTTATTGCCTTCATCAATTTCAAACTTAACATCATCACTAATTATGTTAAGTTTATCAGCTGCTTTTGATAGAATATAGATATCTTTCATGAACTTTTTAGCTTTATCCATGTTTTCATTAACGATTGGGGTTTCTAGAAATTGATTATATTTAAATAGTTTCATTTTATATATATTTTTTTTCATTTATTCTTTTAATCTCTCTATCCCAGATTATAAAGCTTTCATTTGATTTCATCTGTAGAAACTTTTGTAATAGATTAACTTTATCCATATCATCTTCATCTAAAGCATCACCAATTAAGTCTATAAGTTCTTGTTCTCCCATATTACCATAATCACTTTCTCTCTGTGAGGTTTGTCTTATTAATTTATCAACCTCTGATTCTTTTTCAGAATTCTCACTCGGAGTTGAAACATCACCATCTTCACTTTCATCATCATTTGAATCAACAATATCATTTTTTCGATCTTTGTCAAATTGTTGTTCCATATCCCACTCAGACTTTTGTTTTAAATATTCATCCTCATCATCAACTATACCCTTTATAAGTTTTTCTATTTTTATCTTAGCTGTTGATTTACCAAACTTCTCATCATTTATTTTAAAATCAGAATTAACAATATCAAAACAAGAGAATATATCTTTTGTTATTTGTAAGAATTCAGTATCAGTAAATAAACCTCCTCTTTCACTATCCATAGCTAAAAGAGCATAAACTCTAGCTCTCATTTGTGAATATTTATCAGAATCGGTACAAGCGTTTACAAACCCTCTAAACATTGCTTGAGCTGATACTCCATATCTAAAATCTTCGGATTCATCTTGGAATGATGATGTAGCATCTTTTATCTCTGTTGCTAATTCTGGATCTTTTTTAATCGCTACTGATTTAAGTATCATAAAAATACCTTTAACCATCTCATGAATTAAAATAGGAAAATCAATACCATAAGCTCTTATTACATACTTTTTAAATTCAGTATCTTCCTTAATCATGTTAAAATGTTTCAATCTATTATCTAAACTCTCCCACTTTAAATCAACTGCTCCAGCTATACCACCAGGCATTGATTTAAACATATTTGATTTTATATTAAGAGGTACTGTGAAGTCTAATTTATCAGCAGCATCTGATATCTTTACCCATATATCTAATATTTTCTTATAGTTATCACCAAAGATTTCTTTTAACCCATTTGATACTGTTTCTGATGATTTTATTATATGTTTAGTTGCTTTCCCTTCACCTTGATTTATAAGATTAAGTATCTTTTGTTTATCAATTGCTAAAGCAACATCTTTATTACTAGGTAGGTTATTAACAAAATTATCAATCTGATCTTCTTCTTCTTCTGTATAAGATTCATCATTATCATCATTATCATCATCATCATTATCAAAGAATCCAAATATATCATCATCATCATCTTGTGATTGACTTTGTGATTGACTTTGTGATTGACTTTGTGATTGACTTTGTGATTGACTTTTTGATTGACCTTCTTCCTCAGATTCTTCGGATTCATCATTATCATCATAATCAGGTTTTTCAGTAGATCTAAGAGAAACATTACCTAAAGATGGTAAAGCATCTATTACTTTTTTATTAGGTCTCATCAATATAGCAATTATCTCTACTGGTCTTGGTAAAGTTTCAAATAGTTCAGAATATTCTTCCAAAACAATTTTCTTAGCCAATTCTTCTAATGCTTTATATCTATTTTCAATTTCATCAGGAGTTCCACTTCCAAGTATATTTGTTGATTGTTTTACCAATTCACTTATTTCATATCCAAGTTGTTGAGATTTATTATCATCATCCATATTAACTCCTAATTTAGATTTACCATAATCAGCTGTTTTTTTAATGAAATCATCAGGAATACCTTTATTACCTTTTAATTCAACCTCTTCTTTTAAAAATTCTTTAAAATTCTTCATATTATTTATTCTCAAAATATGAGTTAATATCATTTTTATCTTCTGGATTTAGTTCCTGATAAACTCTCTCTAATCTTGAAACAACATCTTCAGGTGTCATCTCTTTCTTTATTGATTTCTTAGAAACAGGTTCCATAACATCAACCATTTCAAAGAACCTAATATATTTCTTAATATATTTCATATTATTTCATTTATTTTATTTATATATAATTTTTCTATTATTACTTTTAATATTATATTATATTATTACGTTATAAGTTTATTTCTTAACAACGTTAATATCACTTTTATAAAAGTCTTTAAAGTTCATTACCTTTGAGGGTTTATTTACTTCACTTGATTTTTTATTTGATTTCTTACCAAACATATCTCTTAGATTTTTCATATCTAATGGTTTTTTTCTTAATTTCTTACCAGTATTAGCTCCATGGTTAGATCCCATAGCTGATATCTTTTGAAATTGATTTTTCTTACCAGTTCCCATATTAATTGGAGTTGATATATCCAATCCACCAGAATTTATATAGTTAGGATCAATTGTGGATCCGGTGAGTGTATTTGAATCTAAACTAACTGGACCTGATGACAAATCCTCATTGAAACTTTCGAAATTTTTAATATTCATATTCATAAATTTTTTTAATATTTTCTTAATTTCCAAATTAAGAATGAAACATATTATTATATATATAAAATATAAATAATAATAAATATAAATGTTAAGTAAACTCGGAATTAAAAGATTGATTAGAGAATTGGATTTTATAAGGTCAGATTTTGATTATAAAAGTGAAATTATAAAAGAAGTTGATAGTTATTTCATTTCCGATGTTAATACTTTATTAGATGAGAATCCGAAACTTAAGAAAGTATTTGATGATATAGATAATATTATAATTGATGAGATTATTGATGTGAATGAATCTGAATATATAAAAGTTTTAGTTGATGAAGTTTTAGTAGATAAACATATTAACTTAAAGAAGTTATATAGAAATATTGCAAAAAAAACACACCCTGATAAAATCAATGATATAATTTTAAATGATCTTTATATAAAAGCTACTTTATCATATGATGATAATGATATCATAGATATTTATTCTATATGTGATCATATTAATATAGAATATGATTTACTTGAAAGTGATATTAATCTAATGGAAGTAAGGATAAAGGAGTTTAAAGATAAATTAATATTTATG
>Ga0105052_10008013_pt1 | contig 10146 bp, 7 predicted proteins | sample FRY03_FD_78094 | JGI IMG/M metagenome (GOLD analysis project Ga0105052, IMG submission 78094) | Freshwater microbial communities from Lake Fryxell liftoff mats and glacier meltwater in Antarctica - FRY-03 | ecosystem: Environmental > Aquatic > Freshwater > Ice > Glacier meltwater ... | reverse complement strand
CCCGCTCTATCCGCCCGGAGGGGTCATGGCTGATAACTTCTATGTTCATCCCAGCGCGTATGTGGATGAACCCACCAAGATTGGCGAGGGAACAAAAATCTGGCATTTTTGTCATGTCATGGCCCATGCACAAATTGGCGAAGGCTGTATTTTGGGCCAGAATGTTCTGGTGTCCAGCTATGTCCATATCGGGAACAATGTAAAGATTCAAAACAATGTTGCCGTCTATACGGGCGTCGAATTGGAAGACGATGTTTTTTGTGGCCCATCCTGCGTTTTCACGAATGTGATCAATCCACGCTCTCAGATTCAACGTCGTGATCAATATCAAAAAACCCTGGTACGCCGTGGCGCTACCATCGGTGCCAACGCCACCATTGTCTGTGGCGCAACGATTGGTCGCTATGCCTTCATTGGGGCCGGTGCGGTTGTGCGCGGAGACGTGCCGGACTACGCCCTGATGTTGGGAGTGCCTGCCCGCCAAAGAGGCTGGATGAGCCGTCATGGACACAGATTAGAAAAACGTGATGGCGATGGCTATCTAATCTGCCCGGAAAGTGGTTGGCGCTATCTTGAAAAATCGTCTACAGAACTTGTATGCCTGGACTTGTCAGAAGATGAGTCATTGCCATGACCATTCGTGAGGAGATTGTGACATCCGTTCCCCTGCTCGATCTGAAGGCCCAATTCGCCACGATTGAAGGTGAAATACGCGAGGCCATTGACCGAGTTTTGGAGAGTCAGTATTTTATTTTGGGGCCTGAAGTGGCAGCCTTAGAGGAGGAGGTCGCGGCCTATAGCCAGTGTACCTATGGCGTCGGTGTTTCGTCGGGAACAGATGCCTTACTGGTGGCGCTCATGGCGATTGGCATTGGACCAGGGGACGAGGTAATCACCACCCCCTATACCTTCTTTGCCACGGCCGGCTGTATTGCTCGACTGGGCGCTCGTCCTGTTTTTGTGGACATCGACCCGCAGACCTATAACATCGATCCGTCAGGCATTGAGGCCGTCATCACGCCACGCACGCGAGCCATTATGCCCGTGCATCTCTATGGACAGATGGCTGATATGGACCCCATTATGGAGATTGCCCAGCGGCATGATCTGTACGTGATCGAGGATGCTGCCCAGGCCATCGGTGCTGAATACAAGGGACGGCGGGCCGGATCCATCGGACATCTGGGTTGTTTTAGCTTTTTTCCATCTAAGAATCTGGGTGGCATTGGTGATGGTGGAATGGCGGTGACCAACGATCCTGAGCTTGCCGACCGGATGAAGTTGCTGCGTGGTCATGGAGCTAGGCCCAAGTATCACCACAAGCTGGTAGGCGGCAATTTCCGACTTGATGCGCTGCAAGCGGCTGTGTTGCGGGTGAAGTTGAAATATCTGGACGAATGGACTGCTGCCCGCCAGCGCAATGCGGAGCGTTATCGTCAGCTATTTGCCGAGGCAGGGACGCCGGTGGGGCTGCCCCATGATGCTGGCTATGGCCGCCACATCTACAACCAGTTTGTGATGCACAGCGACCGGCGCGATGCGCTGATGGCGCACTTGAAAGCCCGACAGATTGGCATAGAAATCTATTATCCTGTGCCCATGCATCTGCAGGAGTGTTTCGCCGATCTGGGATATGAGCCTGGAGATTTTCCCATCAGCGAAACGGCCGCGCTGGAGACAGTGGCAATTCCAGTCTATCCAGAGTTGCGCGAGGAGATGTTAAGCCATGTGGTGAGGCTGATTGTGGATTTTGTCCTACCAAAGGTAGTGTCTGGTCAATGAAAGTGTTCACGATCTTGGGGGCCCGTCCTCAGTTTATTAAGGCTGCGCCAGTCAGCAAAGCGTTACGTGCAGCGGGCTACAAAGAGTATTTAATCCATACTGGCCAACACTATGATTACGGCATGTCCCAGGTCTTCTTTGACGAGATGGGCATCTCAGTGCCAGATGTAAATCTCGAAATTGGTTCCGGATATCATGGACAACAGACCGGTCAGATGTTGGCGGCTATTGAAGAACAAATTGTAGCTCAGAAACCTGACTGGGTGTTGGTTTACGGAGATACGAATTCGACGCTGGCTGGCGCGCTGGCGGCATGTAAACTACGCGTGCCACTCGCTCATGTTGAAGCAGGTCTGCGTTCTTTCAACCGCACGATGCCGGAGGAGCACAATCGCGTGCTAACCGACCACTGCTCAGATATGCTTTTTTGCCCCACCCAGACAGCAGTGAATCATCTTGCAAGGGAGGGCATCACTCAGGGTGTGCATTTGGTCGGCGACACCATGTATGATGCTGTTATGCAATTCACTACGATTGCTAATCAAAGCTCAACAATTCTTCAGGAGTTGAGCCTATCTTCGAAAAAATATCTGCTGGCAACAATCCACCGTCCATATAACACGGACAATCCAGTCAATCTTGGTAACATTCTGGCCGCATTTGTTGAGACAGACGAGTTAATTGTATTTCCTGTCCATCCACGCACGCGCAAGAAGTTGATCGAATTGGAGTTGGCGGGACAAAAATCGTTCTCCAGCAATCTAAAATTGATTGAACCTGTTGGCTATCTAGACATGCTCATGCTGGAACAACACGCTCGCTTGATTCTTACGGATTCCGGTGGCGTACAAAAGGAAGCGTATTTTTTTGGTGTACCATGCATTACCTTGCGCCCTGAAACCGAATGGGTGGAGACCGTTGAGGCGGGATGGAACATACTGCTGCATCAAACATGGGATGCACTGTACACTCTTGTGCATAACAATGTTTGGCCGGAATATCAAAGTCCCATTTTTGGCGATGGCAACGCCGCAGAAAAAATTGTTGCAATCATAGGTGAAAGATGAAGATCATGCACATCGTTGGCGCACGACCGAACTTCATGAAAATTGCGCCTATCATGAGCGAGATGAATCGGTATGATGATCACTTTGAGCAGGTACTCGTACATACCGGTCAGCATTACGATCGCACGATGTCTCAAGTCTTCTTTGATGAGCTAGAGCTACCTCATCCCGACATAAATCTTGATGTGCGTTCCGGCTCTCATGCACAGCAAACAGCGGAAATTATGAAACGCTTTGAACCTGTGCTGCTTGACTATCGTCCTGACTGGCTTTTTGTGCCTGGTGATGTAAACTCAACACTGGCGTGCGCGCTCGTTGCCGCAAAATCGAGTGTGCCGATTGTCCATGTCGAAGCAGGGTTACGTTCTTATGATCGCACGATGCCAGAAGAAATTAACCGCATCCTGACCGATCATCTCAGCGATATGCTGCTTACCCCATCACGTGACGGAGATGAAAATCTGTTAAAAGAGGGCATTCCACCTCAAAAGATTCACTTCGTCGGTAATATAATGATCGACACTCTAGTCAGGCTACTCCCCAAAGCACAATCACGTTATGATGCTCTCAAAAAACAGTACGAACTCCAATCTTTTATCCTTGTGACCCTGCATCGACCTGCGAATGTGGACAACGACGAGACGCTGCAGGGCATCTTGGAAGCCGTTCATGAAATTGGACGACACGCTCAAGTTCTGTTTCCTGTACACCCTCGTACGCGCAGCAATTTGGCAAAATCCGAGTTTCAGCCCTTGCTGCGAAATATACTATTGTTGGAACCCTTAGGCTATCTGGATTTCCTGGCGCTACAAAGTGCAGCAGATGTCGTCGTGACTGACTCAGGCGGGGTCCAGGAAGAGACAACTTTTCTGGGTGTTCCATGTGTGACGGTTCGTCCAAACACAGAACGGCCTGTCACTCTGACGCAAGGAACAAATCGACTCGTTTCTTCCGATTGCCAATCGCTGATCCACGCCATTTCGGATAGCCTATCGAGCGTATCTGCGCCAGACAGACAGGTGCCAGAACGATGGGATGGGAAAACAGCTTCTCGGATTGTGCAGATATTTCTATAGGAGATGTAATATGTTTAACCATCGCTGGATTGCCGAAAGATTGCTATTCATACTGATTCTGATGATTGGTCTACTTGTGGCTTGCTCTTCACCACCTTCCACCGATAGCCAAGGCACCGAAGATATTGATCAAAGGCTTTCCGCCACAACCGTGAGTGAAGCCTCTACCTCTATTCAGAATAACTTACCATCTGACCCTTGTGCTGATAGCCAAAAAGCTTCATTTGTAGATTTGTGGCAGCGACATGTCGCACCGGTTATCGACAGAATTGACATTTACAATGGAACAAACTTGTACGGGGCCCAGACCAAATTGATGTTTCCAGCCTATGCAGTATTGAACCTGGGCTGTAAGAATTTTCAGAAAGAACTCGTCGTAAAGCTGAATGATTTGCTTTTGAACTTACCTTATCTTGCAGACCTACGCCAGGGCACAGCAAAACTCGACGACTTCTATCGTAACCCAGATCGTTCAGGCACGGCAAATCGCCGGATTTTCCCCAAGACCAACCGCGAGGGCGAAATCTATTTCGCGTGGGGTTTGGAAGAATTGCAGTTCAGTTATCTAATTTCAACCGTTGCCAAGTACCTGGTCAAGTATTCTGCAGTGAATCCCCTTTCTGACATCGAAAACCAGTTTCTGCTGAACGCTACCGGCTTTCTCGCAAATGAGTTCGTAGCGCCGCTTTGGACTACAGTTGAAGCGGGATGGTATCCTGAAGTAGGTAATTTCCCAAATGTACAGCAGAGGCTTTCAGCAAAACTATATGGCGACGTGGAGTCGTTCCAGAAAAAATCCTACTACCGAGGCATCACTGACCATGAGCTTTTCTTCTTTGCGATTGCCGCTGACCTTAGATATATCGCTTCCCAGGTTCCAAGAATGCAACCTCTGATTGAAGACGCATCCCTCGAACAGATAATGGCAATGGCCGATGAAGTCGTCAAGCAACGATCTAAGACAGATATGGGTGGCTTTTTATTCGATGTGGGAGTTTGGGATGATCACCCGGATCACGCCTATGCCGGCTATTATGATCTGGACTACCCACAGGCAAAACACCCGGCGCAGCAGGGAAGCTGGGATTCGTCCCACTCTCATCGCTGGCCGTGGTGGTTAGCCAGCTACCGGGATGCTTACCCGCCGGAGTCTGAACAGTACCTATTCTACGACGGTTTGCTACAAAATCTAGCAAATCAATTCGCCTATTGTGTTGTTGAATATGACGCGGCGGGATCGCTGCTCAACAATTACATGGATGGGCGCAATGGCTGGTACCGTGTAAGAGAAACTTGGGGATATGGCCCCTACACTCTTTCTAGCACTGCAATCTATGGGTCTTGGTATCTGCTAGGAGCATTCCACCCGGAGGTTGTTAAGTTTCGAGATGAGATGGCCCGTATCGCTCGTTCATCTGATGCAGATACCATTGCATTCAGAACCGCCTACTACGGTGACCGCGACTATGAAAATCCTGAGAAAATCGACAGAACCGGTTTACGCTCTATAGATATTCTCGGCACAGACTCGCTCTACAACTTAAATCTGTTGTTTGCCGAACTGATGGATTCGCAATCGGGTAAAAAGTCGGGTACCTCAAAAGAGTACGCTGTTGTGCAGAGCATCAGTGATGAAGCTTTGCTGTGGCTGGATTTTGGCAGCTTGCAGGTAACAGATGAAGTCACCTGGACGCTTACGACAACAGACCAGCAAGTGAGCATCCAGGGACCTGTAGAGTTTGTCGATGGGCCGTATCAGGGCGCGCAGGGATTGGCTATCACGACAACGACACGAGTAACTCCTCCGTCTGATACTCTGGATTTAAGACAAGGTTCCCTTACGATGTGGGCGCGTGCGACCACATCAGACCAGCCATACAGCGATTTAGTGCGCGTGAACAGTGGAAATCAACTTTATATCTACCGCCAAAATGCGGATGGTAGATTTGTTGTTTTCTATAATGATGTCAAACTTGGCGTAACATCCACTGTGATTGCGGATGACAATTGGCATCATTACGCCTTCACATGGCAAGATGGAGAGCAGAGATTCTATATTGATGGTCAACTAGTGTTAACCAGCAACCAACCGGGTGTTGCCAACCCCACACAACTCTTTGCCGTTGGCTGGTTGGGAAACCGCGATGGGGAACAGTGGTCTGGGGCATTGGCAGACGTCATGACCTTTGATCGTGTACTTACTGGGGCGGAGGTTATGTCTATGCACAACAAAGACACCAACTGCCTGTCACAGCCTGTACGTTCTTCAAGATGATATGCGAATTTAGGACTTTCGCAATTGCCACCGGGAGCATCAGCATCTTGCTGACAACAGCCAAAAACAAATGCATTTCCAACAGCGTAAACCCTAAAGGAAATGGTTGTGCCCATATTCCTCGGTAAAATCCAAGATGCAACAATGCGTTGCCTGTTTCTGTGCCAACAGACTATGATTATCTCTATGCTGGGGGTAGTGTGCGGCGTCATACTAATTATCCCCCTGACCGGCGGCGCGTTGTTGTCTTTAGGCAATATACAGATGCTCAAAGCTGTTATAAAAGTGTGTGCAGACGGTTCATGCGTTGTGCGAAGTGTTTGGACCAAATCTGCAGAAGCCGAATCTTCCCATGCATTACTCATACAGGCTGAGAGACATGCCCCGAATGATCTGCGCACGCAGATAGGTTTAGGGTCAGCGAGTCTTCTTCTGGGTGACTACATGGCTGCTGTCCGGTACCTCGGAAGCGCATTTAATAGGAGGCAAGACGACCCGATAGTAATAGGGCGCACCCTGGCAGCGGCCGAACGTGCAGGGGATAGAGGTTTATTCCTTGCAGTATATGCCTCGGAAAAAGTGCCTGAACAATACCGCCAGGAATTTCGTCCTGTGGCTGCTGCATATTACGTTGATCTGGCAGAGCAGGCGGTCATCTATTCGGACAGAGAAAAATACTTGTCTCACGCACTCCAATCATGGCCTGGTAATTTGTGCGCCTTAAGTGCTAAGGGGTTGTTTGCAATCGACGACAGTGAGGACGAGGAGCGCATTAGGACAACGAATGAGTTTATAAAGAATAGAAACTTTGATGGTGCCTACTCTGCCGTTTCTTCTTATCAGGAGTGCCTCTTGAAGCGGTTGCCTGAACTAGCGGAAAGCCGGCCCGCCTTGTTATTTGACATAGCCGATATTCTTGGCCGATGGCTGTGGCAGGACGGCGCGCCAGATATGACAGATGTATTTACCCGACTTGCGGCCGCCGCACCTACTACGGTCAACCTGCAAAAAGCGCTGGGAGACGCCTTTCTTGCAAAAGGAGACTGGCAGTCAGCACAAAAAATATATCAAAAAGCAGCCCAGACTGTGGAGCAGCTCGATGACAAGCGCATTCTTATAGAGCTAGCTGAATTGTTGCCTCGCCTCGCTCCGCTCTTGCCAGACAAAGTCAGTTATATCGCAGCCGCTACACCAGGCAGCCTTGATGGTTTCTGGGGCACCTACGGACATCTGTACAAGACCGAACCCCATAACCCCGCGACTGCAGAAGCACTGCAGCTTTTGCAGTCACAACTGCGGACTATGTTTCCACCGACTAAACAGCGGATACCGTTGAAGCCCGGCTGGGACTTGGGGGGCTGGTATGTCGATTCCCGTCAACTCGAATTGAGCCGCAGAGTCAGCTTGTGGTTACTGCTCAAACCGGTTCTAGACTCGATGTCCAAGCCAGGCCCAGATTGGATTGAACTTGATGGGTATTGGGTGGCCCGTGTAGATGGGATGATTGTAATACCTGACGCCGGCTTTGAGATTCATTCAGGTTCCGGTACCTGGCTACCCTGGCCATACACGCCGCTTGCAGGAATTATGAGCAATACAACTGTTTCTGCCGATGTACGCAATGACACCCCGACCCAGACTGTTGAGATCGCTTCGCTCTCCCCAGAACAGGGGGGCGCAATCATATCTTCGCCTCAACCGGTTCAACCTGACCATCTGTACATGTTCGTGCCATGGCTAAGAGCGGAACAATCGGCTGCACCCGGATATGGTGCAGTAGCAGCCTGTCGCTGGCTGAATGCCGACGGGGTTGAAGTTGGCGAACGCCGATTCCTGTCCGGTTATTCTCATATGTACTGGTCCGATCATATTCATTTGCATTATGTACCGTCGAACGCACACTGGTGCCAGCTTATATTGATGAGCAACGATCCAGCCAATCGTATCTGGTATGATAATCTGTTGTTAATAGATATTAGCTCGGTTCTTGAAACCGAATGAGGATTCATGACGAACTGGACTTTGTGGACCACAAATCGGGTTTGCTGCAGGTCAGTTTCTAGCATGTGGATATAGTCTGACCATGGAAATTATCAACTCTTCTATTATTAATCTCGACGGTTGGTTGAACAAGAACGGGTGGGCGGGTTATGATCCATACGACATCAAGGGTGAACCTTTCTTTCTTCACGTACAGCGTCTTGCTTCGACTGGATCTATTCCATTTAAGGTTGTGCGTGAGCTTGTATTCGCCTTAGAAGCATCTTATCCTTTGATCGCCCGCCGCATGTTCGGCGTTAAAGAAGAGATCAATCCCAAAGCGATGGGTCTGTTCGCACGTGCCTATCTGAATCTGTTTCAAGCTACCGGTCAAGAAGTGTATAAAGACAAAGCCCTATATTGTCTGATGTGGTTGGAGCAGAACCCGTCACAGGGATACAGCGGTCTTTGTTGGGGATATCCGTTCGATTGGCAAAGTCAGGTCCTTATCCCGGCTGGCACTCCGTCGGCAGTGGTTAGCAGCGTGGTTGGCGATGGATTTTGGACGGCCTATCAAGTGCTAGGTGATCGCCATTATCTAGCTATTTGCGAAAGCATATGTAAGTTCTTTCTTTGTGATTTGAATATGGATCGTTTGCCTGGTGGACACCTTTGCTTCAGTTACACGCCGGTGGATAATTTTCATGTTCATAATGCCAACCTGTTTGTTGCTGAGTTCCTTTGTCGGATAGGGAAAGAAACCGGCAAACAAGAATTGGTGGAGATAGGTTCGCATGCCGCTGGCTATGCTCTCAGCGAACAGAATCCGGATGGCTCGCTATATTACTGGGGGCGCATACAGAACAGCTATAGCCCTAACACGATCGACCATTACCACAGTGGCTTTGAGATTCGAGCACTTTTTGGTTTGTGGAAACAGACTGGTGAGGCGAAGTACCGACAGTCTGTCGAGAAGTACTATTCTTTTTACAGGAATAATCTGATCACACAACGAGATGGGCTAATTGCCCCCAAGATGACACCCAGAAAGTTCTATCCGGTAAATATTCATGCCTGCGCCGAAGCGATTCTGTGCAATGCAACCTTGGCAGAGGAGTTCTTAGAAGCGCGCAAGATACTTCCGGATCTTTGCGAGTGGGTGATCTCAAAGATGCAGACCGAAGCAGGATGGTTTATTTACATGATCCGACGAGCCAAGTCAGGTGAGAATCGTGCCGAGGTCCCATACATGCGCTGGGGGCAGGCGTGGATGTTACTAGCGCTCTCGCAGGTCTTGTTGAGAATCGGATTAGTTACGAAGGAGTAGATTATTGTGAGTGACGACAATATGGAGCGGTACTATGCTGCGAATACCGCACACTACGATACTGGATTGATGCGAATAGGCTGCACAGAGAAACAAGCACTGGCCTATGCTGCATACTTTCGAAAGTTTCGCAGTGTTTATTACCAAAAGATCGAGCAGGCTTCCCAATTGCTCGATAGATCGTCTGAAGGGCCGATCCGCATCCTGGACGTTGGCTGCGGACTTGGTGAGGATATTCATGCATTAGATCAGATGCTGAGTCAAGCTGAATTCGTCGGTGTTGAAATTTCCTCTACAGCAGTTGAGATTTGTGAGAGAAGCAAATCGGACAATATGAAGTTCTTCTGTGGAGAGCTATCGAATCTGCCCGAACCTCCTCAAAGTTTCGATTTAATTATCAATTTTTGCGTACTGGAACATGTGAGTTCCCCTATTGATATTCTTCAACATTGTGAACATTTCTTGAAAAAGCAGGGGGTTATTATCTCTGTCGTGCCAAATCATCTCTACTCGTGGAGTTGGCATTTGCCCCAGTATTTGGTTATGAAGCTCCTAGGCAAAGATGTCCTGACGCACTCGGTACGAACACGAATAATGCAAATGGCTTTCCAACAGCTTGATTTACATGTCCTACATTAT
>Ga0105052_10008011_pt1 | contig 10148 bp, 9 predicted proteins | sample FRY03_FD_78094 | JGI IMG/M metagenome (GOLD analysis project Ga0105052, IMG submission 78094) | Freshwater microbial communities from Lake Fryxell liftoff mats and glacier meltwater in Antarctica - FRY-03 | ecosystem: Environmental > Aquatic > Freshwater > Ice > Glacier meltwater ... | reverse complement strand
ATGAAATCTTTGTATTCGACGACCGGCTTGTCTGGCTGAGGGGCGTGCAAGGACGCCAAGCTGACGAGCAATGTGGCAATCAGCGTTGCGCCAACTAGGGTTGCGATGAACTCTATGGGTCTCATGCGCAATAATAGAATCGCGAGAGGATTGCGCAACTAAGAGTCTTGCGCTCTAGCTCTTCCTTTTAGTGGCTTTCTTGATCGCCGCCTTTGTCTTGGGCGCAGTACCATCGTGAGGGCGCGGCCCCATCTTGGCGGCCGACTTAACCAACGACTCAAAGCACTCCCAGGCATCGGGCTCGAATTCGAGCTTCGGCGCCTTGGGAGTGGGAGCGGGTTTGGCCTTTGCTATAAGCGTTCCTATTTGGTACAAGAAAACCCACCGCGCCAGTCGTGAGACGAAGCGCGGCGGGGAAGGCGGCTAGGCTTTATTTACGACGGTCACCGCATATCCTGACTCTCCTGCAGGGCCTTGTGTTCTCCAGGTTCCGCGCCGGTCCCACGCTTTTCGAGGGCAATGGGGACAGGCTCGACGGTCGATTTAGTGACGGCGATCCTTGCGGGTCGCCGTTTCTGCGAGTGGGCAAACACACCCGACAGAACTCGTTAACTCAAAGTCACTCCGGCTGCGGCAAGCCCGGGAGGGACCTCGCCACTCGGCGCCAATTTCCAGCCTTCTTTCGGCACGAACGTAAAGCGCTTGTCCTTGCCAAGAATCGCCGACACGGCTTGCTTTGGGTTGCTGCCGCCGGGGACTAACCCGTTTTCTTCAAGCACCGGATAGAAGTCCGGCAATTCGACGGGACGATCCCTCTCGCTCAGATACTTGGCCATGAAGTTGGCAATCCGCGTACTCATGGGCAACGTAGCGAGTCCGCCGGGAATTTCTTGGATTCGCTTGCGCGGCTCTGAAGGGATGGGGCGGACGTATTTGCCATACATCTCGATGAACGCCTCAACGGCCGCACGCTTCTTCTCAAGCTCCGCAATCGCGCGATCAATGTCAGCCAGATCGGCATGGGCGAGGTCGAGTGGGGTGGGTCGGATATGGTCCATGTGCTTTGGCTCGGTGCGTGTGAGTGTTTATGGCGCACCCAAGCAAAGTCCGCAAGGAGGAATCGTGTGGACCAAAGAGATTCTTGGGCGAACGGAAATCGTACCTTTGGCTTGATGAGTTAAGTATACAATCACCTCGTAAGACGAAGAGTTCTATTCGTCTTCCCTCAATGAAACACCCGCCCTGAATCGATCACCAGCGTCTGCCCCGTCGTGCTGTTGGTCCGGCACATGGTGACGACCTGATCGGCGCAGTCGTCCTTGTCGGCGGGCTTGCCCAGCAGCGAGGCGCTGGCGTTCTTGGCGACCACCTCGGGGCGCAGGTTCGCGGTGGCGCGGGTGCCTTCGAGCAGGCCGGGGGCCACGCAGTTCACCAGCACTTCGGGCGCCAGCGCCACGGCCATGCACTTGGTGAGATGGATGAGGCCGGCCTTCGAGACGGCATAGGCGATCGAGGAGCCGGTCGGCCCCAGCCCGGCCACGGAGGCGATGTTGACGATGCGGCCTGCGCCCTGCTTCTTCATCACCGGACCGACGGCCTTGGTGAGCAGCATCGGGCCGGTCAGGTTGATGTCGATGATCTTGGTCCATTCCTCGTAGGTGAGGCCGTCGAGGTCGGTGAAGGGGATCGACTTGTTGTAGGCCGCGTCGTTCACGAGGATGTCGAGCCGGCCGAAGCGCTTCACGACGTCGTCGACCAGCCGGTCGACCTGGTCGCGTTGCGTCACGTCGCAGGCGAAGGCCGCGGCGGCGACCTGGTGCTTTTCGAGATCGCGCACGACGCCCTCGGCCTGGTCCTTGCTGCGCGCATAGACGACGGCGATGTGGCAGCCCTCTGCCGCCAGCGCGTGACAGATGCGCTGGCCCAGCCCGCCATTGCCGCCGGTCACGACGGCCACTTTGCCCTTGAGATCCATTGTTCCCCCTGAAACCTGCGGCATCTGCCCTGCAGCCAACGCTGCAGGCAGGGCCGCATCCGTGCGCTATATATAGGCCAGTTCACAGCGTTCGCGGAGCCTGCCAGATGACCACCCTCGCCAACGGCGCCACAGCCGACCAGATCCTGCGGCAGCGCGCCCAGCGCGTCATTCCCGGCGGCATGTACGGCCACCTGCGCAGCGACCGGCTGCCCGAGGGCTATCCGCAGTTCTTCGAACGCGGCGAGGGCTGCCACCTGTGGGACGTCAACGGCAAGCGCTATGTCGACTTCATGTGCAGCTGGGGCCCGATCGTGGTCGGCCACGGCAATCCGGTGGTGGCCGAAGCGGTCGCGCGCCAGATGGCGGCGGGCGACTGCCTGAACGGCCCGTCGGAGCGGCTGGTCGAGCTGGCCGAGCGGCTGGTCGGGCTGATCCCGCATGCCGACTGGGCGCTGTTCGGCAAGAACGGCACCGACGCGACCACGACCTGCGTGACCCTGGCGCGCGCCGCCTCGGGCAAGCGCAAGATCCTGGTGGCCGAGGGCGCCTATCACGGCGCCACCCCGTGGTGCTCGCCGAACCCGTACGGCGTCACGCCGGAAGATCGCGCCCACCTGCTCACCTTCAAATACAACGACACCGGCAGCCTCGAGAGCGCGGTGCAGCGCGCCGGCGACGACCTGGCGGGCATCATCGTCTCCGCCTTCAAGCACGATTTCGGCAAGGACCAGGAGATGCCGGACGCGGCCTTCGCCCGACGCGCGCGCGAACTGTGCGACGCCAGCGATGCGGCGCTGATCGTCGACGACGTGCGCGCCGGTTTTCGGCTGACGATGCGCGGCAGCTGGGACCTCGTGGGCGTGCAGCCCGACCTCAGCGCCTGGAGCAAGGCGATCGCCAACGGCCATGCGCTGGCCGCCGTCACCGGCAACGACCGCTATCGCGACGCGGCCTCGAAGCTCTTCGTCACCGGCTCGTTCTGGTGCAGCGCCGTGTCGATGGCGGCGGCGCTGGCGACGCTCGACGTGCTGGAGAGCACCGACGGGCCGGCGCACATGCGCGCCATGGGACAGCGGTTGCGCGACGGGATTGCCGGCCAGTCGGCCGAGTTCGGCATCGGCGTGCGCCAGAGCGGCCCGCCGCAGATGCCCACGATGCTGTTCGACAACGACCCCGACTGCGAGAAGGGCAACTTCTTCACCCTGGAGGCGCTGAAGCACGGCGCCTACCTGCACCCGCGCCACAACATGTTCCTGTCGACGGCGCACAGCGAAGCCGACATCGACTTCGCGCTGGAAGCGACCCGCAAGGCGTTCGCGGCGCTGGCAGCGCGTTAAGCATCTCCATCCCGCACCAACCTCATCCTGAGGAGGCCCGAAGGGCCGTCTCGAAGGATCGGTAACAGGCGGGGTGCGCGTGCCCACCCTTCGAGACGCGCTCCTGCGGAGCGCTCCTCAGGGTGAGGTCTTTGTTGGAAGCTCGCCGTGGTTCTTTCCGTTCGGAAAGCCTCCAACTCCGCCCGCCGTTCTTCCGGAACCGGTTGAGGCTGGCGCCGTCGCAAGGCGCTGGCGGCGCGGCAATTTCAACTCTTGTCATCGCGGGCGGGGTAACCCCCGCCCTGTAGCGCAGCGAAGGATCTCCCGGCCGCAAGGGAGTCCTTCGCTCGCTCGGTGAGGTCCTTCGCTGCGCTCAGGACGACAGCCAACTAACTCCGCCCGCCGTTCTTCCAGAAGCGGTTCAGGCTGGCGACGTCGCCATTGTACATGTTGCGGTCGCAATGGCCGACGCCCTCGACGTGGCGGGGCTCGCTGCCGAAGGCGAAGTTCTGCGAGGTCTCGTCGGCGACGTACTGCCAGAGCTTCCAGCCGCGGCTCGCCCACGCCATGGGAAGCCGGGGCTCCTCGCGATAATCGGCCAGCCACAGTTCGCAGCGCGCCAGGATGGATCCCGGCCGCACGCTCGCGCCCAGGCTGATGCGCCGGCGCCCGTAGATCTCGCCATCGGCCCAGGCGGGATGGGCGTAGAGCATCGGCAGACGCCCGGTGGCCTTCTGCACGGCCAGGACGAAGGCCTCGGCCTGATCGAGCCGCATCGTGTTGCGCGGGTTGGCGTCGTTCGGCTCGAGGTCCAGCGCCATCACGGTCTGCGGGCCGGGCTGGCAGGCCGACAGGAACGAAGCGGCCTGCTGCTCACCGGAAAACTGGCGGGTGCCGAAATGATAGCCGCCCCACAGGAGGCCGGCCGACTCCGCCTGGCGCCGCCGCGGCGTGTAGGACGGATCCAACCAGTCGCCGCCTTCGCTCACCTTGTGGATGATGGCGAGGATATTGCTGCGGCGGACCGCGGCGAAACTGGTGACCGTGACGTTGTGGCTGATGTCGATCACCGCATCGAGGCCGGGCCGCGTCTGGCCCGGGGCGTAGGCCGTCGGCTGGGACGTCGGCTGGCCACCGCAGCCGGCCAGCGCCGGCAGGGCGAGGCCGCCCGCCAGCATGCTTCTCCGTGAGATCATCGAGGGAGTTCCTATTTAGCTTTCGTCAGCACGTTGGTGGCAGCGACGGAAACGCCGGCGCGGTTCTCGGTATAGAAGAGTTCGAGCGTGCCGTCGTCGAGCAAGGTGCCTTCGATGGCCGAACCGCCCTGCCCGATCATGCGCACGCGCTTGCCGTCCGATCCGATGACACCGATGACCGGCTCGGCCCTCGATTCCGAGGACAGCGTTCCCCAGAAACGGCCTTCGTCCTGGCCGTCGATCCTCACCGTGATCTTCAGTTCGACCAGGCGGTTGCCGTCGACGATGGTCGACCGCGCGGTCACCGGAAAGTGAGCCGGCAGGCCGCTCACGATGCTCTTGTTGGTTCCCGTCCAGGTGCCCGTCATGTCGACGGTGGCCGGCTGCGCGGTCGCGATGCCGGCGGCACAGGCGAGCGAGAGGCCGAGGGGGAGCAGGACGGAGACACCGCGCATGGTTGTTTTCCTTCGGGGTTGTCGGGGGCGCCATCTTGCCCAAACATCGGGCCACGTAAAGCCGGGGATCGTCGTGCCTGTCGACAGGCAGGGGTTGGCGCGGGATAGTGCCGGGAATGGAATATGACTACATCGTCGTCGGGGCCGGTTCGGCGGGCGCCGTCGTCGCCAACAGGCTTTCGGCGGATCCGCGGAACAAGGTGCTGCTGCTGGAAGCCGGACCCGCCGGCCACCCGTGGACGCGCATCCCGGTCGGCTATTCCCGCCTGATCAACAATCCCACCGTAAACTGGCTCTACAGCGCCGAGCCCGAGGCCAGCACCAACGGCCGCCGCATCCCGGTGCCGCGCGGAAAACTGCTCGGCGGCTCGAGCGCCATCAACGGCCTCGCCTTCGTGCGCGGCCAGGCGCAGGACTTCGACACCTGGGCACAGATGGGCAACCAGGGCTGGGCCTACGACGACGTCCTCCCCTTCTTCAAGCGCATCGAAAGCTACGACGGGGGCGACGAACGCTTTCGCGGCCGCGACGGTCCGTTGCGCGTCACCGATCCCGCACCGGCCAATCCGCTGTTCGCCACGCTGATCAAGGCGGCCGGCGAAGTCGGGATCGCCCACAACCCCGACTATAACGGGGCGAAGCAGGACGGCATCGCCATGAGCCAGGCCACCATCGCCTCGGGCTGGCGCATGAGCACTGCCCGCTGCTACCTCGATCCGGCAAAGCGCCGCCCCAATCTCCGGATCGAGACCGGAGCGCTCGCGGAATCGCTGATGCTGGAGGGCAAGCGCTGCACCGGCGTCCGCTATTCGGTCGGCGGGACGGTGCGCGAGGCCCGGGCGGGACGCGCCGTCGTGGTGAGCGGCGGGTCGATCAACTCGCCGCAGCTTCTGGAGCTGTCGGGAATCGGCCAGCCGGACCGGCTGCGCGGGCTCGGCATCGAGGTCCGCCATGCCCTGCCGGGTGTCGGCGAGAACCTGCGCGACCACTATGCGCCGCGCACGCGGTGGACCATCGGCCAGCGCGGCGTCACCTTCAACGATCGCGGTCGTGGCCTCGGTCTCGTGCACCAGGCGCTGCGCTGGGCGGTCAACCGCGACAGTCTGCTGTCGATGGTCGGCGCGCCGCTGCGCGCCTTCGTGCGCTCGCGCGACGGGCTCGACGCGCCCGACCTGCTGCTGGGCTGGGTCCCGATGTTCACCGAAGCCGGTCCGCGCGGCCCCCGGATCGCCCGGCAGTCGGGCATCTCCTGCTATGCCCACCCGATGCGGCCGGAGAGCAAGGGGCACATCCACATCGTCTCGGCCGATCCGAAGCGGCCGCCCGAGATCAGGTACAATTTCCTGTCGGCGCCGGTCGACGGCGAGCTCACCGTGCGCGCCGTGCGCATCGCCCGGGCCATCATGACCGCGCCGGCCATGGCGCCGCTGCAGGTGGCGGAGATCGCGCCGGGACCGGGCGGCAACAGCGACGACGAGATCCTCGACTGGGTGCGCACGGCGGCCGAGACGACCTATCACCCGGTGGGGACCTGCAAGATGGGCTCCGATGCGATGGCCGTGGTCGATGCGCGGCTGCGCGTACACGGCATCGAGGGACTGCACGTCGCCGACGCCTCGATCATGCCGACGCTGACGTCCGGCAACACCAACGCGCCGTCGATCATGATCGGCGAGAAGGCCGCGGACATGGTGTTGCAGGGGGCGGTGTAGCAACCAATTTGTCATCCTGAGCGAAGCGAAGGATCTCACGTTCGCCAAGGAGTCCGTTGGTCGTTCTGCAAGGTCCTTCGCTTCGCTCCGGGGCGTAGGCTACTCCGCCCGAGACGACAGCACCTCTTCAACGCCCGCGGAAGGCGCGCGCGAGCTGGTCGCTCAGCGGCTTCACCAGAAACGACGCCACGGTACGCGGCGTGGTCTCGATGAACGCCTCGACCGGCATGCCGGCCAGCAACTGGAGACCTGCGAGACGAGAGAGTTCGCCTTCGGCAACGCGGATGCGCACCGAGTAGTAAGGCTCCGTCGCCTTGTCTTCCTGCGTGACATCGGCGCCGATATGGATCACCTCGCCGTTGACTTCGGGGGTCGTCTGCTGGTTGAAGGCGGCAAAGCGCAGGACGGCATGCTGACCGACATGGATCTGGTCGATGTCCTGCGGCGGCACCTTGGCGTCGACGATCAGCGAGTCCGAGTCCGGCACGATCAGCATGAGGGGCTCGCCCGCCTGGACGACGCCGCCGACCGTGTGGACGTTTCGCTGGAAAACCCTGCCGGCCTGCGGCGACACCAGATCGATGCGCCTGAGCTGATCGTCGGCGGCGATACGTCGCTCGCTCATCTCGGATTTCTTGGCCCGGATCTCCGCCAGTTCCTTGCCCACTTCGCTGGCGAGATCCTGGTCGATCTGGTGGATCTTGAGTTCAAGCTCGGCGATGCGGCCGCGGCTCTGCGCCAGCGACGCGACGAGGGCGGAACGCTCGCCTTCCATGCGGGCGGAATCGCGTTCGAGCGTGGTGACGCGGCTGATCGGCACGAGGTTCTGCTTCCACAGCACGCGAACGCCCTCCAGTTCCTGCGCCAGGAGCTTGAGTTCCTTGCCCTTGGCGGCTTCCTGGGCCTGCGTGCCTTCGATCTGGAGATTGAGCTGCTTGATCTGCTCGCGGAGCTGCGCCTTCTGACCATCGCGTGCCGTCCGGCGCATCTCGAACAGTCTCTGCTCGCCGGTCATCAGGCGTGCGATTTCGGGATCACCCGCCCGCGACGTCAGGTCGGGCGGAAAATCGACGGTCGCGGCATTGTCGCGCTCCGCCTCGAAGCGCGCCTGCCGCGCCGCCATTTCCTCGAGCGCCTTGGTCACGATCCCGAGGTTCGCCCTGGCCTGGGTTCCGTCGAGCCGGACGACGACGTCGCCCTGCTTCACCCGGTCGCCTTCCTTGACGAGCAGCTCGCCGACGATGCCTCCGGTCGGGTGCTGGATCTTCTTGACGTTGGTGTCGACAACCAGCTCGCCGGACGCGATCACCGCGCCGGACAGTTGCGTCATGGCCGCCCAGCCGCCGACCCCGAAGACGAGGAGAAAGCAGGCCACGAGGCCGATCGTGAGAGGCTGGCGGGTGGCGGCCGCAATGGACAGAGGCTGGTTCATGACGGCTCTCGCGTACGCACCGCCGGTGCCCGAAGGGAAGTGGGCAGGGCAGCTGCAGCCGGCGGCGGCGAGGCGGCCTTCAGCGTCTCGCGCAGGACGGCGTCCTTGGGACCGAACGCCTGCTGCTTGCCGCCGCGCATCACCAGGAGCTGGTCGACGGCGGCCAGGGCGCTCGGCCGATGGGCGATCACGATGGCGATGCCGCCGCGCGAGCGGACGGACATGATGGCCTTGGTCAGGGCCTCCTCGCCGTCATGGTCGAGGCTCGAATTGGGCTCGTCGAGCACCACGAGGAAAGGATCGCCATAGAGCGCCCGCGCCAGGCCGACCCGCTGGCGCTGTCCCGCCGACAGGGCGGTGCCGCCTTCGCCCATCTCGGTCTCGTAGCCGTTGGGCAGGCCGAGGATCAGCTCGTGAACGCCAGCGGCCTGCGCCGCCGCGATCACCTTCGCAGCGTCGGGCTCGGGCTCCAGCCGGGCGATGTTCTGCGCGACCGTACCCGAGAACAGCTCCATGTCCTGGGGCAGGTAGCCGATATGCTCGCCCAGCGCCTCGGACGACCATTGATCCAGCGTGGCGCCGTCGATGCGGACCTTGCCGGTGACGGGCCGCCAGACGCCGACGAGCGTGCGGGCGAGCGACGACTTGCCCGATGCGCTGGGGCCGATGATGCCCAGCCCCTGGCCGGCCTTCAGGCCGAAGGCAATGTCGCGGGCGACCAGCATATTGACCCCGGGGGGCGCCACGCTGACGGACTCGACCGATAGCGTGGCCTTCTCGGCCTGGGCAGCGCCATGACGTCACGGTCTTCGGGGACCCGGGCGAGCAGATTGTTGAGCCGGTGCCAGCTCTGGCGGGCCGACACGAAGACACGCCACTGGGCGATCACCTGCTCGATCGGCGCCAGGGCGCGGGCCGACAGGATGGAACCGGCGATGATGATGCCGGCCGTCGCCTGCTGCTTGATCACAAGATAGGCGCCGACCGCCAACACTGCCGACTGCAGCGCCATGCGGAGCGCGCGCGAGAAGCTTCCCATGCCGCCGGTGATGTCGCCCGCCCGCTGATGGGCACTGACGTAACGACGTCCATAGTCCGCCCACTGGTGGGCGAAGCGCCCGACCATGCCCATGGCATGAAGGACCTCGGAGTTGCGGCGGCTGGCCTCGGCAAGGCTGGTGCGCCGGCCGGACAGCGACGAAACCTCGATCGACGGCTGGCGGACCTTGACCTCGGTGATGAAGGTGATGGCGACCAGGATGAGGGCGCCGACCGTTGCCGTGAGGCCGATCAGCGGATGGAACAGGTAGCAGATGCCGAGATAGAGCGGCATCCAGGGCAGGTCGAACAGCGCCGGCGGGCCGCTGCCCGACATGAAACTCCGGATCTGTTCGAGGTCGCGGACCGGCTCGAAGCCATTCAACTGGGGCGCCCGGAGCGGCAACTTGACCAGCAGGTGATAGATTCTCTGGTCCATGGTCTCGGCAAACCCTCCGGCGATCCGGATGAGGACCCGGTTGCGGACGATGTCCAGGATCGCCTGGAAGCCATAGAGGCCGAGAGCCAGGATGCACAGCGCGACCAGGGTCGGAACGCTGCGGCTCGGCAGCACCCGGTCATAGACCTGAAGCATGAAGAACGAGCCGGTGAGATAAAGAATATTCAGGACGGCGGTGAATACCGCCACGCCCATATAGGACGCGCGGCACGACCGCAGCGCTTCCGCAAGCTCGGTTCGTGGCGATCCTGCTGCAGGAGATGGCGCCCGCGTCATGCTGATTGTCACATCCCTCGTCGGCCGACCTGCCGACCCCGGACGGCGGGCACACGAGACCCACTACCATCGACAAACTGCGGCTGTCTCGCTTTTTGACCACAAAAAGCCTCTATTTACGGAGAATTAATGGCCCCTACACATCGGGAATAGCAGACCTTATCTAAAGTAGCCGACTTGACGTTGCGGTGCGCCCCATCGGTTACCATTTTCCGGGTGCCGCATATTCCGTGCGATCGCTCCCAAGAGTTCAATTTCAGCCAGACGGAAACGGTCAATATGCCT
>Ga0105052_10008007_pt1 | contig 10150 bp, 11 predicted proteins | sample FRY03_FD_78094 | JGI IMG/M metagenome (GOLD analysis project Ga0105052, IMG submission 78094) | Freshwater microbial communities from Lake Fryxell liftoff mats and glacier meltwater in Antarctica - FRY-03 | ecosystem: Environmental > Aquatic > Freshwater > Ice > Glacier meltwater ... | reverse complement strand
TGGTTTACAAATGTACAGATGAATACAGATATACGAATTCTACGACTCTCCTATTCTCCGACTCTGCGAATCTCAAAAATGGGCCACAGATTTTATATGGTTTACAAATGTACAGATGAATACTGATATACGAATTCTACGACTCTCCTATTCTCCGACTCTCTTATTCTCCTATTCTACGACTCTCCTATTCTCCCAACTCCGATCTTCCCATTCTCCGAATCTCCGATCTCAAAAATGGGCCATAGATTTTATATTGCCTGCCCGCCGCGGTGGGATGGTCATGATTTATTGTGATTAGGCAAAACAATTTACTCCGGTGTTTATTTCAAGACCAAAAATCAGGATTGACATAAAAAACAGTATCAATAAAATATAAAACATCATTTCTGGTGAGTACATTCTCATCATGTAAATCTTCTAAAATAATTCCCAATTCAGGGTTGATGTAATCATTATTTCGATTGTTCTCGAATCCGTTTTCTTTTAAAAATGATTTTACCTTATTTAAATCAGTGTCCTGAGTTATTGAAACATAAGCTTGTTGAACTACAGCATAAATTACATCATTGTCCTTAGCAAAGCCAATTAATTCATAGGCTGTGTCTGCAAAAAAATAATTGTGTAATAATAAATTATATAAATAATCTTTCCATGAACTGTAATAAATCGAGTCATTTAATTTGAGTACAAACTCTGAATCTTTTAAATAAACCTTTTGTTCCGCACCCTCACTTACATACTGCGAGAAATCAAAATCTTCTATCCAGAACTTATTTTCAGAAATATATTTAATTAATCTCTTTGTTTCTTGTTCTTTGATTTGCTTTGAGTCTTCAATCTGAGAGCTTGCTCCCTTGCTTTCGTTAAGGTAACCGGCGATTGTTTGGATAGTTGCTCCAAACCTAACTTTGCTCTTTCCTGAAATGACATCATATAATTCAATTTTTATTTTATTAAGCATTTACACAAATGTACGAAAAGTCTATGATTTTGTAATTGAGGTCTTTGGAGCATTATTTAGACAAATTAACAAAAAATATCTGTGGTTGGCAATGTTGTCAGCCTATTTCAGGGATGGACAACTTGAGGCTTGAAGCTTGAGGCTTGTAGCTTGAAGCTCAAAAAAGCTTGAGGCTTGAGGCTTGAGGCTTGAAGCTTGAAGCTTGAAGCTTGAGGCTTGTAGCTTGAAGCTTGAAGCTTGAGGCTCCAAAACCAATTCACATTCCCTAGTTCATACTTTTTAAATATTTCTTATATTTGCTCACGGAATTAAAAAAACGCTTAAAACACTCATTACCATGTTCGAAAAACTCAAAAACAACGGAGTATTAACTCGCCCGGCCGACAGCAACGGAGCCATCAATATTATTGGAGCAGGAACTATCATTGAAGGGGAGATAAAATCGAATGGCGATGTACGCATTGACGGAACCATTCGCGGTTCGGTGACTTCTAAGTCGAAGGTGGTGATTGGTGCTACCGGAGTTGTTGAGGGTGATGTATATTGCCAAAGCGCAGATATTTCCGGAGCCATCAAGGGGAAAACCACGGTAGCCGAAATGCTATTTTTAAAATCGCAGGCGCGCATCAACGGCGATATTCACACAGGAAAATTGGTGGTGGAAGTGGGTGCCAGTTTTACGGGCAGCTGCAGCATGGGTCCGGTAATTAAAGACATGAAACATGCCGACCGATCCAACGAAAAACTCGCCGAAAAAACCGCTTGATTCCTATTTACGGTACTCTTCTATGGGCCTCCAGATGGGTGCCACTATTTTTATTATGACCTATGCCGGTGTAAAGTTGGATGAATATTTACAATTAAAATTTCCTGCCTTCACCCTCGCACTCGCACTCTTCTCAGTGACCGGAGTGATTTATTATTTTATTCGTAGTGTCACAAAAAAATAAAATCCAAACAGGCCTGTTCAATTCCTGCTTGCATTTTATACATTTGTCCTACATGATTCGCCTACAAAATTTATCTCTGATGCAAAAGTTTATCATCAAACTTATCGTTATCACTTTACTAACGGCAGGCATATACGCCATGGCAAAAAACATCATCCCCGAAAAATGGTATTACGATAATTTCTATTGGTTGCCACTTTTCATCGCATTCGTCACTTTAATTTTACACAAAGGATTATACACACGAAGAAACGACGGCAAAAGATTCATCCGCTTTTACATGGGCAGCACCGGATTAAAATTATTTCTTTACCTCACTACCATCATCATCTTTGCCTTAATGAACAAACCCTTAACCATTCCCTTCACTTTATGCTTTTTCTTTTTCTATTTCAGCTTCACCATTTTTGAGGTGTACGAGAGTTATTTGGGGTTTCGGGAGAAGTATCGGAGTTAGTTTGGAGATCGGAGTTTGGAGATCGGAGTTTGGAGATCGGAGTTTGGAGTTTGGAGTTTGGAGATCGGAGTTTGGAGATTGGAGTTTAGAGATCGGAGTTTGGAGTTTGGAGATCGGAGTTTGGAGATCGGAGTTTAGAGTTTAGAGTTGGGAGTTGGGAGTTTGGAGTTTGGAGATCGGAGTTTGGAGATAGGAGTTTGGAGTTTGGAGATAGGAGTTTGGAGATAGGAGTTTTGGGATGATGCTGGAAAAAGATGCTAGATGCTAGAAGTCCTTCGAAAAACTAATATGACGCAATAAACTTTGCTATTTTGCTGAGCGTACACAAACTAATCTAGGCGATTAAAAAAAATTTTATTCATCCGATTCGGGAATCCAGAATCCAGAATCTAGCATCCGGAATTACGTATCGAGCATTCAGCATCTCGAATCTAATTTTCGTTCGCAGCTGAAATTTTAAAAAGCATCAGCCGCGCAATATTCGCAGCTCTAAGTTTTGCTTCATCTGCTTTTTCGCCGGCGAAAAGTTCGTTTACCGTTTCATTGAAGAGCAAGAGCCATTCGGAAAATTCGGTGCTGCTGAGGGGCATGGATTTGCTGAGGGTGATGTGTTTCTCCATGGGATTCCCGGAGTAGGTATGTTCGCCTAAAAGTAGGCTTCCCCAAAAGGAGTACATCTTGGGTAAATGTTTTTCCCAATCTACTTTCGCCAAATCGTTGAAGATGTATCCTAAGGTTGCATTGGCCTTTACTTTAGTGTAAAAGGTGTTGACGAGTAAAATAATATCTTCAGAAGATTGAATATCTGATTTCATGATTGCTTTTGAATTTGAATGAATAAAAATTGTATCTCCCGTTTTTCTACCTCTACCTCTTCAGGAAAATACTTTGCAAAGATACAATGAAATAAAAAAACCGAATGACCTCTTACAAACATAATCAGAAAAAATCGTATTCTATTAATTCGGTTTTGTATAAGCGGGATTGTTGACGAAGCTTGTGTCAGTGAGTGTCTTTAGAAAATCGACCAGACATTGTTTCTCGTAGCTTGTTAATTGCAAGCCGAAAGCTTTGAATGATTTAGTCATGATAGGATCAATATTGGGAGAATTTTGATGAACGCCGCTGTTATAAAATTCAACTACTTGTTCCAATGTTTTGAATCTACCATTGTGCATATAGGGCGCGGTGAGGGCTACATTACGAAGGGATGGAATGGAAAACTTTCCATCATCGGTTGAATTCCCGGTAAAATTATAGCGACCTCTATCCTGCCCTATCGGAATACTGTCGAGTCCAATATTAGTGATGGCATTGCTGGTCATTAATGATCCGCCATGGCAATGAAAGCAATCACCTTGTTCGGTAAAAAAGATGCTGAGTCCGTTTAATTCCGTGGCTGTTAAATTTTCGGTATGATTTAAATATCGATCGTATTTAGAATTGCCGCTGACAAATGTGCGCATAAATTGTCCTACTGCTTTTACAATTTTCAATTTTAGATCAGCAATACTCATCCCGCTAAAACTGCTGCTGCCGAAAGCTCGATAAAACATATTCTTATACTTGGTACTCGCCTCCAAGCGCGCTACCAGTGTATCATAATTAGTATTAAAAAACTCCGGTTCAAAATCACCTAAACAAACGGATTCTGTTGTTGGGAATGCTCCCGTCCAGGAAAAGTCGGGATTGAAAGCCAAGTTCATGATTGGTAATACTGAAGTGGTATCGCCATTCGGGTGAACAAAAAATGGAACCGAGTATCCATTAGCAGCGTTGTGACAAGAAGAACAACTCAATCCGTTCGAGGATAAAATAGGATCATAAAATAAATGTCGACCTAATTCCACACCTTCTACGGTCAGTGGATTCGATCCTGGAATATTCGCAGGGGGAAATCCTGACGGAATGTTTAATGAATAAGGAGTCGTATTGACGTTCTTTTTTTCTTCTTCTTCCTTTTTACAAGAATGAATAAAAAAGACAGAAAAAATCAGAAGGAAGAGAAGGAGAATTTTTATTTTCATTGGATCGTAAATATATCAACACCGTTTTGACAAAGTTTCATCATTGCAGCCATATTTCCCATCGAGGAATTGCCGTCGATATTAAAATCATAGATATGCGGATTTGCAAACCACTCGTTTAAATCCATCTGCAAATCCATCTGATTACTTCCTGCACTTAAAATAAAGGGATGGTACACTATACAGTTCGTAAGATTTGCATTGCGGCCAAGATGCATCGCATAGCCCGGAGTATTCATTCCATCCATATAGGTTCCTTCCATTTTCAAGAAATGATATCCTCCACCCATCGGGTCAGGCCAGGCCATGTTGATGTTATCATTTGTTGCAGGAAGAAAATTACTTAAGTTGTGCATACTATCCAAGCCCAGCTGCATTTTCATACCAATGAAAGTTCCGGTGAGTGGAATGTTTCGTGAAATTCTGAGTGTGCTGGATCCACGCGCATCAACATAATTGTATTCGGAAATGTTAACCAACGAACTATCCGATTTAATCAACTGAATATTCGAAATGTAAAACTGCAAACGAGAAACACTATACGTATATCCGGCGGCGTTAGTAAACATCATCGAATCAAATAGTAAAGGATTAGTTCCGGATACGAAACTTAAGTCTAAACTCAAGGTATTTGAAACCGATGGTGTAGAATCATCTTCCTTTGAACAGGCAGCAAGGGAGACAATAAATAGAAGGGCTAATAACTTTTTCATGTGTTCTGTTTTTTTTCAAAAGTAATGAGGCTTCTGCCCTTTATACAATGATAGACGTCAAAGCAGATGAAAAATTCTTATGACTTTCAACAGAAATATTAATAAACCCAAAAAGAAGGATGATATGAATCAGATAATAGTCATATTCCCTGTAAAACGAAGATTTTCTCTTCGCGTTTTCAATTCGCTTTTTTCCTCGCTAACCTGAAGGATTTAGTAAAATAATAAGTAGAGTATTTTAAATTATAGTCCACAAAATCTACGGGTACCGACGAGGGGTTTGATTATAAAATTCACGCAGAGGCGCAGTTTTATAAAGTTAAACAATGAACTCAAATGCATCAAAAAAATACAGTGAAACCATTTTGATTTCAACATGTGCATAATTATTTATTTAATATTTTGGGAATGAAACAAAAAAACGAATAAAACAACGTTCAAAAAAACAAATTAAGGTCTGCTTAAATATTGATTTTTTTCACACAAAATTTGCATCTCTGCGTGAACCCTTCTATTTCTATAAAAACAATGACTTCACAAAAGCCCATCTCTTTGAACCGAAGAGTCCATCGTTGGGTAAAGCACCTAATTGATAATGGCATTCTTCGTATTCCAATACAATGGGATGTTGATTTGCATAATAGAAAACGGATTTTATACCCATGATGGAATACATCAAGTGCACATTGATTCCGGCGATGAGTGATCCGCCGAGCATTCCTAAAAATGCACTTTCTCCATTCACCATGGCGAAGAGTGCTCCGCAGATGGCAAAGGAAACTTTCATGATGCGCGCCACGCGATGGTACCAAGCGGCGAGATCGGAGCGCGGCAATAAAACAACACGTTCGTGAATAATTGTTTTGCGGTAGACGGTATTGCTGGTGACTTGTGTGCGATGCATTTTTACTTTGAAAGGAGAAAATCCTGCTTCCTCTTTTGGTTTGAAATAACACAGATTCGCCTCCACTAGAACCTGCAAGGACGTAGACGTTACGGGTTGATGATGAAAATGAATGACGGCGGGCGGAATGGTTTGTAATCCTTTTTGTACCGGACAAACTGTGTAATGCAAAACAGTTTCACGAATGGATTTTCCCTCGTACAAAACATAACGATGATCTACGGTAGGCCCTGCCGTTATGATCCAGCCGCGTAAAACCGGCTTCTTGAAAAAACGCCCATCTCCCGGAAAAGAAAATGTTAACTCTACTTCTTCGTTCAGTTTAATTACCGAAACATCCACCTCCGCTCTTAAATATTCGGCCGTAGTCATTTCATTAGAAAATTGATAAGATCCAAAACGCGAATCGTAATTTGAACGCTTCGCAGTATCACTCAATACCTGATAGGCTTCTGCAATTAATTTGAATCGCTCAGCAGATTGCGGATCATTTGCATTGCGATCGGGATGATGCAAGAGCGCTTGTTTATGATAAGCTCTTTTGATCTCCAAGGAAGAAGCATCTTTTGATATTTCCAGTAAGATATAATAATCGCGAGAGGACATAAACAGCAAACGGAATTTCCAGTCGTAAAGTTCTGAAAAAAATATGGAATTTATCCTACAAACATTTCTCGATTTTTCCCGCAAAGTTGCAAAGGAGCTAAGTTCGCTAAGGTCTTAAGGGAATATCGAGAACAATCAATAAAAATTATTTTTTCAATAAATTAAATTTACTAAGAAAATTTATTTCAACATACTCGGTTTTAAAATTTGTAAAAAGCATAATTCATTTGAATAGATTTGCGCCTTAGCTCCTTTGCCCCTTTGCGTGAAACTTAGTATTTGTACATTGTTGAATTTATACTTATTTTCTATACCCCTTGAAATACACAGCTCCTCCTCCCATTCAAAAAAATTCGAATTTCTTCAATGCAAAAGCTTTATTACCTTCGCCGAACCATCTCCATGAAAAGAATAGCCATCTTAGGATCGACAGGATCCATCGGTACACAAGCACTTGAAGTTATAGCTGCGCATCCCGATCAGTTCAGTGTTGAAGTGCTTACAGCAAATAGCAATGTAGAATTGCTGATTTCACAGAGTAAAATTTTTAAACCGAATGCAGTGGTAATTTGCGATACCCACAAATTGTCGGAATTAAAAGCTGCTTTAGAGGGAGAAGACATCAAAGTTTTTGGCGGTGCCGATTCTATTTCGCAATTGATGAGTATGGACAGCATCGATCTTGTATTAACGGCAATGGTTGGATTTTCAGGTCTGGCCCCTACCCTGGCGGCCCTTGATAACAAGAAAAATATTGCACTTGCGAATAAAGAAACGCTTGTGGTGGCTGGCGATCTGGTGACGAAAAAAGCGATGGAGAACAAAGTGGCGATCTATCCAGTCGACTCCGAACACTCGGCAATTTTTCAATGTTTAGCGGGCGAGATGCACAACCCGATTGAGAAAATTATTCTCACTGCCTCGGGCGGACCTTTTCGAGGAAAGAAAAAAGCAGAATTAATCCACATCACCAAAGCACAAGCGCTCAAACATCCCAACTGGAGCATGGGCGCAAAAATCACCATTGATTCGGCGACTTTGATGAATAAAGGTTTGGAAATGATTGAGGCCAAATGGCTTTTCGATTTACAAGCCTCTGAAATAGAGGTCATTGTTCATCCTCAATCCATCATTCACAGCATTGTTCAGTTTAAAGATGGAAGCATGAAAGCTCAAATGGGTCTTCCGGATATGAAGCTTCCCATTCAATACGCCTTAGGATATCCGAATCGTTTACCTTCCGATTTTCCTCGCTTCGATTTTTTAAAATATCCGACACTAACATTCGAAGCAGCTGATGAAGAGACATTTACATCTTTAACTCTCGCGCGACAAGCCATGCAGAAAGCAGGAAATATGCCTTGCATCTTGAACGCTGCCAATGAAATTGCGGTGGCTGCCTTTCTGAACGACGAAATTGGCTTTTTACAAATTCCGGAAATCATCGAAAGCTGCATGAATAAAGTAGATTTTGAAGCCCATCCCGACCTCAACAACTATCGCGAAAGTGACGCCGCTGCACGGAAAATTACAGCCGAACTTATTCAGAGAAAAGGCGTTAAAATATAATCACATCTCCAAAAATAAATTTATTCAAAGAACGATTTTGAGTTTAGGAAATAATCGAAATCGAGAGCCGTTCCTTATTCGTACATTCGCAGAATATTTCAATTTCTAATAAAAATTATTTAATCAATGCAAGGACTTATCATGGCCGGACAGTTAATTCTGGGCCTTTCCATATTAGTAACACTTCACGAACTAGGACATTTTTTAGCAGCACGTGCTTTCGGAATTAAAGTAGAAAAATTCTATTTGTTTTTCGATGCGTGGGGATTCAAATTATTCAGCATTAAAGTAGGCGAAACCGAATACGGAATTGGTTGGTTGCCCTTCGGCGGTTATGTGAAAATTGTGGGAATGGTAGATGAGAGTTTAGATACCGAGAGTTTGGCCGCAGAACCAGAGCCCCATGAATTCAGAGCGAAACCGGCTTGGCAACGCTTGATTGTGATGGTGTCAGGTGTAGCGATGAATGTCATTTTAGGAATTGTAATTTTCAGTTCTACACTGCTGCATTACAAAAAAGATTACTTGCCCAATGAAGAAGTTGTAAAAGGTAAAGGAATTTATACTTACAAATTAGGCAAGGAAGTCGGCTTGCAGGATGGTGATAAAATTCTTGCCATCAATGGTAAATCTTTCGAGCGTTTTGAAGATGTGCTTTCATCGCGTGTATTGTTTGGCGCTACTTTAAACATCGAGCGCGATCATCGCAACATGGAAGTTGAAATTCCGGATAATTTTTATCGTAAAGTGGGCGTTGCGGGGAGATGGTCTTTCATTGGCTACGGACCTTTGCACTATGAAGTAGGACGTGTAGTAGAAGGTGATCCTGCAGCTAAAGCAGGAGTAAAAGTTGGCGATAAAATTACTGCTATCAACGGCGAGAGCATTGCCAACAACGATGATTTAGTTAGCAAAATTGGCGCATTAAAAAATAAAAGTGTTACATTAAGCATCCTAAGAGCAAAAAAGGAAATTTCCATTAATTGCAATGTCACCGACAAAGGAACAATTGGAATTGGCTACGATGCTACACCGGAAAAGAACACTTCTTACAAGATGGAACCTTACACCGTTTCCAATTCTCTTTCCTTCGGTACTTCAGATGCGATAGAAGCGTTGGTATCTAACGCCAAGGGCTTAGGGAAAATATTTACCGGCGAAGAAAACGCTTCTGATTCGGTACAAGGACCCATCGGCATTGCTACCATTTACGGTGGTGTTTGGGACTGGGCACGCTTCTGGGCCATTACCGGATTACTCTCCATGGTACTTGCTTTCATGAACATGTTACCTATCCCGGCACTCGATGGCGGACACGTAATTTTCTTGCTTATCGAAAGTATTTTCAGAGTGAAATTCAGCGATAAAGTTATGGAACGCGCACAAGTTGTAGGTATGATTATACTTTTTAGCTTGTTGATTTTTGCTGTGGGAAATGATATTTGGAAGCATATTATAAACTAGTTTGGAGTTTGGAGTGAGGAGTTTGGAGTGAGGAGTTTGGAGTGAGGAGTTTGGAGTTTGGAGGGAGGAGTTTGGAGTGAGGAGTTTGGAGTGAGGAGTTTGGAGTGAGGAGTTTGGAGGGAGGAGTTTGGAGGGAGGAGTTTGGAGGGAGGAGTTTGGAGTTTGGAGTTTGGAGTTTGGAGTTTGGAGTTTGGAGTGAGGAGTTTGGAGTGAGGAGTTTGGAGTTTGGAGTGAGGAGTTTGGAGTGAGGAGTTTGGAGTGAGGAGTGAGGAGTGAGGAGTGAGGAGTTTGGAGTTTGGAGTTTGGAGTTTGAAGGACTTCGACTTCCTCTTCGCCCGATAGCTATCGGGTTACATCCCAAGGTTTGGATTATTTTATAGCATTGCGTAATTGCTTTCGTCTGATTCTCGATTCTGGAAGATTCAATGAAATAAAGTTTCAGCTATGAACATTACTCTATTAATCGCCGATTCCTTATGACTTTTTTAACATCTGC
>Ga0105052_10008006_pt1 | contig 10152 bp, 9 predicted proteins | sample FRY03_FD_78094 | JGI IMG/M metagenome (GOLD analysis project Ga0105052, IMG submission 78094) | Freshwater microbial communities from Lake Fryxell liftoff mats and glacier meltwater in Antarctica - FRY-03 | ecosystem: Environmental > Aquatic > Freshwater > Ice > Glacier meltwater ... | reverse complement strand
CTCGCGGCGAGGGCTTCGCGGTCCAGCCAGATCCGCATCGCGTAGCGCGAGGCTCCGCTGATTTGAACGAGGGCGACGCCGGGCAGCACGGAAAGGCGGTCGACGAGATAGCGGTCGGCGTAGTCGGCGAGTTCGAGCGGGGTCATGCCTTCGCCGGTGAGATTGAGCCACATCATGACCTCGGTGGCGGCGTCCTGCTTCGTGATCTCGGGCGGGTTCGCCTCGTCGGGCAAGACCGAGAGCAGGCGCGAGACCGCTTCGCGCAGGTCGTTCGCCGCGCTGTCAATGTCGCGTGAGATGAGGAACTCCACCGCAACCGTGGAGACCTCGTCGACACTGGTGGAGGAGATGCTCTTGATCGCCTCGACTGTGCTGATACGGTCCTCGACGAGCTGGGTGATGCGCCTTTCCACCACGGCGGCAGAGGCACCGGGGTAGGTCGTCTCGATCGTTACAACGGGCGGCTCGATGTCCGGGTATTCCCTGACTTGCAGTCTCAGGTAGGAGACCACGCCGAATGCGACGAGGAGCAGGCTCATCACGATGGCGAGGACGGGGCGTCGGATGGAAATGTCGGAAAGGATCATAGGCCGTAGAGGGGCGAAGCCTTATTTCACCGGGCGGAAGAGGTCGGGTCAAAGGGGGCCGAGGGCGGCGCGTATTCGCCGGTTATTTTCAGCGCCGAGCCCTCTCGGAGGGAGAGGACTCCGTCGACTACGATCTCATCACCGGCAGCAAGACCGGCGACGACTTCCACATAGCCGGGGATGCGGGAACCGAGTGTGATCTCGACGAGTTTTGCGGTTCCCTCCGGTGTTACGAGATAGACGGCCTGGCGCTCGCCGAGAGGGACGAGAGCCCGCTCCGGGATGGTGGGGGAGGAGCGCTCATTCCGTTGCAGCTCGACCGTCATCAGCATGCCCGGTTTAAGTTTTCCGTCAGGGTTTGGCAAGATCGCCCGCACCGGGACTGAGCGCGTCACCGGATCGACGCGTGTGTCTATCGTCTCGATGCTGCCGGTGAAGTCATCGTCGGGGTAGGCCACGGTGCGGGCGGTGAGCGCGGTGCCCGTCGTGAGCGTGCCGAGGAAGACTTCGGGGACGGTGAAGTCGAGCTTCATCGTGTCGATCTTGTCGAGGGTGGTGATGATCGTGCCGGGCGAGACGAGGGCTCCCGCACTGATGCGTCGCAGACCGAGGACCCCGTCGAAGGGCGCGGCGATATAGCGGTCTTTGAGCATCGCCTCGATCCGGCTGATAGCGCCCTCCGCACGCACGGCCTGGGTGCGGCGCTCCTCAAGGGTCACCTGCGCGACAGCGTTGGTGCGGACGAGTCCCTCGATCCGCTCGATCTCCCGATTTTCCTCGGCGAGCTCAGCCTTGGCGATGTCCATGAGCGCCTTCTCCTCATCGGACTCGAGCCGGGCGATGATTTCCCCTTGCGTCACCCACTGGCCATCCTCGAAGTCGAGGCTCACGATCTTTTCCGTAACGCTCGCGGAGATATCGACCGACTCCGTCGCACGCAGATTCCCGACGGAGAGAGTGGTGTCGGTGAAGGGAGTCAGCAGCACCTTTGCCGTGGAGACCGCCACAGGCGCAGCCGGGGGGGATACTGCGCCAGTCGACGGGCCCTCATTACCGCAGGAAACGAGCACGAGAATCGTAGGTAGAAGAAGGAGGAGGGGGAGAAATTGCTTTTCCATAAATGCGTGCCTGTCTTGAATGGTGGAGTCTACCCGACTCTGGCACGACCCGCACGATGACGGAAGAAAATCCGTTGCGCGGTCGCCACGGAAAAAGCTGGCCATGGAAAAAGCTGGCCGGGAGGCGACTCTTTGGTAATATCTACCTAATGCTACGACTCTTGGAGGTATCTGGAATCGGGAAATCCTTCCCCGGAGTGCGCGCCCTGCACGAGGTGGGCTTCACCGTGGGAGAAGGAGAGGTCGTCGCCGTGCTCGGGGAGAACGGGGCCGGCAAGAGCACGCTCATGAAAATACTCGCCGGCGTCCAGACCCCCGACACCGGCACGATCCGGATGGAGGGAAACGAGATCACGATCCGCTCCGTCGAGGAAGGCCTCGCCCACGGCATCGCCCTGATCCATCAGGAACTCAATCTCGCGACGAATCTCAGCATCGGGGCCAATCTCTTTCTCGGCCGCGAACCCACCCGATACGGATTCATCGACGAAAAGGAAATCGCGACCCGCTCGCGGCAGCATCTCGATCGCGTCGGGCTCGATCTCTCTCCCTCGACTCTCGTCGGCGACCTCCCCATCGGACGCCAGCAACTCGTCGAGATCGCCAAGGCACTCACGACCGACGCCCGCATCCTCATCATGGACGAGCCGACCTCGAGCCTCTCGTTGCAGGAGACGGAACGCCTCTTTGAAGTGGTCAAAGACCTGCGTTCGAGCGGAGTCAGCATCATTTACATCTCCCATCGACTTGGCGAAGTGATCGAGCTCGCTGATCGGGTCGTCGTGCTCCGCGACGGGGAAAATGCGGGCGACCTCGAGCGGGGCGAGATCACCCACGACGCCATGGTCAGCCTAATGGTGGGCCGCGATCTCTCGCAATTCTACGCCCACACTCCCGAGCCTCCCGGAGACGTCGTTCTGTCAGTGTCAGGCCTGCGGACGCCGGCGCATCCGGGACATGAGGTCAGTTTTGAACTGCGCTCCGGTGAGATCGTAGGCCTTGCCGGCCTCGTCGGGGCGGGGCGCACGGAGCTGCTCACGACCCTCTTCGGGATCACTCCCGCCGTGCAGGGTCGCATCATCATAGGGGGCGTGGAAAAACGGATCACCGACCCGCGCGCAGCGATCGCGGCGGGGATCGCGCTCGTGCCCGAAGACCGCAAGCAGCAGGGGCTCATCATCGACATGCCCGTCGCCGACAACATGAGCCTCGCCTCGCTCAGGCGTGACCAGCGCGCCGGCTTCCTCAACTTCGATTCCGAACGGCAGATCACCGAAGAGATGATCGGTAAGATGCGGATCAAAACGCCTTCGTCGCGGCAGATCGCGCGCTTTCTCTCCGGCGGCAATCAGCAAAAGGTAGTCCTCGGAAAATGGCTCGCAATGAAACCCGCCATTCTCCTCCTCGACGAACCGACCCGCGGGATCGACATTGGGGCGAGGCAGGAGATTTACGCCCTCATGGAGGAACTCTCCGGCGAAGGCGTCGTGATCCTCTTTGCTTCGAGTGAGATGGAGGAAGTCATCGGCATGTCCGACCGAGTCCTCGTGATGCACGAAGGCCGCCTCGCCGGGGAACTGCCGCGCACCGATCTCAGCGAAGAGTCCATCATGCACCTCGCGACCGGCCGGGGAGTGAGCGCGGCTTGACGGGGTGGGTCTGTGGGGGCCAAAAGCAATCTGTCAGTAAGCGACTGGATTTGGCGACTCACTGAGGGGGAAGTGCTTACTCTCTCGATGAATGCGTGTTCCTCTCCTCCATTCCAATGAATTCCTCCGACTCACCCTCAGATGCCCCGAAAGCGGGACGTAACGGCAACGTGAAAAAGATCGTTCTTTTCATCATCGTTCTCGCTGCGGCGATATTCGCTTACGTGAAATTCGGGGATGCCCTCACCCTCGAAAATCTCGCGGCGCAGGAGACGGCCCTGCGCGACGCGAGGGCCGATGCTCCGCTTCTCGTCTTTGCGATTGGCTTCCTCATCTACGTGGCCGTGACGGGCCTGTCCCTGCCGGGGGCCGCCGTCCTCACCCTGGCGGCAGGATGGTTTTTCGGGTTCTGGCAGGGTTCCCTGCTGGTGAGCTTTGCCTCCACTTCCGGGGCGACCCTCGCCCTCCTCTTCAGCCGCTACCTCTTCCGCGACACGATCCAGGCGAAGTTCGGTGATCGCCTTGCGAAATTTAATGAGAACCTCGAACGGGAGGGGCCCTTCTACCTCTTTACCCTGAGGTTGATCCCCCTGGTGCCCTTCTTTGTGATCAATCTCGTGATGGGTCTCACCCCGATCCGCACGCGAACTTTCTGGTGGGTGAGCCAGCTCGGGATGATCTCGGGCACCGCCGTCTATGTTTACGCCGGGGCCGCCGTGCCCAGTCTGCAGGAGCTCGCGGAGAGGGGGCTTGGCGGAATCCTTTCTCCCAAAGTAATCATTGCCTTTGTCATTCTGGGGCTCTTTCCCGTGACCGTGAAGAAGATCATGGCCGCCATGCGGAAACGCCGCGATGCGGAAGGTTCTGTCGCGAATTAAAATCCCATCACACTAACAAAAGACTTACATCATGAGTTACGAAGCAGCCCTTGAACCCCGCGACGAGTACAATCTCGTCCTCGAGGGAAACGTCCATCCCGTCGACCGCCCCAATCCCCGCCCGGCCGAGCGATACAATCTCGTCGTCATCGGCGCCGGCACGGCGGGGCTCGTCACCGCCGCCGGAGCTGCCGGGATGGGGGCAAAGGTGGCCCTCATCGAGCGGGGACTCATGGGGGGTGATTGTCTGAATGTCGGCTGCGTCCCGTCAAAGGGTGTCATCAGCGCGGCGCGTGCCGTTGCCGCAGTGCGTGAGGCTCGTGCCTTCGGGGTTCGTGTCCCGGATGGTGTCACCGTGGACTTCGGCGCCGCGATGCAGCGGATGCGAAAGCTGCGCAGTGAGATCAGCCACCACGATTCCGTTGCGCGATTCTCGAAGCTCGGAATCGATGTCTTCCTTGGCCAGGGTGCCTTTCTGGACTCCTCCACCGTGGTCGTCGATGGTCGGGCGCTGAAGTTCAAAAAGGCGGTCATCGCCACCGGAGCCCGTGCCGCCGCCCCTCCCGTTCCCGGACTCGACACCGTCGATTACCTCACCAATGAGACACTTTTCAGCCTGACTGAACTGCCCCCTCGTCTCGGCATCATCGGGGCCGGCCCGATCGGGTGTGAGATGGCCCAGACCTTTGCCCGGCTCGGTTCCAAGGTGCACCTGATCGAGTCCATGCCCGGTATCATGGGACGGGAGGATCCCGATGCCGCCGCCCTCGTCGCCGCCCGATTGAAGCGGGACGGTGTCACGATCCTCTGTTGCGGGAAGGAACTGCGGGTCGTGAAAAACGACGATGGCAGCATCCTGCTCAGTGTCGAATCAGAGGGGCGGTCCTATGAGGTCGCGGTCGATAAGCTGCTCGTCGCCGTGGGACGGGCTCCGAACATCGAGGGCCTCGATCTCGAGACCGTCGGGGTCGAGTATTACAAAAAGGGAATCACCGTCGATGACCATCTGCGCACCACCAATCCGCGCATCTATGCGGCGGGGGACATTTGTTCACCCTACCAGTTTACCCACGCGGCGGACTTCATGGCGCGCACCGTAATTCGCAATGCCCTCTTCATGGGGAGGGCAAAGGTCAGCCGACTCGTCATCCCGTGGTGTACCTACACCACGCCCGAGGTCGCGCACGTCGGTCTCACTGCTGCGCAGGCAGAGGAGAAGGGCATCGCGATCAAAACCTTTACCCAGGAGATGTCCGGGGTTGATCGTGCCATCCTCGACGGAGAGACAGAGGGCTTTGTCAGGGTTCACGTGAAAAAGGGAAGTGATGAAATCGTCGGAGCAACGATCGTGGCTTCCCATGCCGGAGACATGATCGGTTCCCTCTCCATGGCGATGACCCGCAGGATCGGCCTCGGTGCCATTGCCAACGTCATCCATCCTTATCCCACCCAGGGCGAAGCTGTTCGCAAGGTTGGAGATCTCTACAATCGGACCCGCCTCACCCCCGGGGTGAAGAGTCTCTTCGGGAAATGGCTGCGCTGGACGCGGTGAGAAATTGGCCGGGATCGGCGGGAGGTCATGCCAATAACCCGGCTCCCGGCTGCAGTGCATCACTGCGTAAACCGTAACGCTCTCATATTGCGGTTCCCAGCGGTAGTAGATGACGAAGGGGAATTTTCGGAAGACGTAACGCCGAATCTCGGGCTCCTCGACGACGTGCCGACGTGCCATCGCGTCGGCGCGCGCGCTAAGGCGGCAACTGCAAACTCGACTTCGTCGATAAAATCCTCGGCGGTCCGCGACGACGCCTCGTGGAAGTAGTAGTTCACCGCCTCCGCATACTCGACCAGGGCGTCGGGATGAAAATTGTAGTCGCGGTCATCAACTCGCCGCGCGAGCGGAAGCCACGATGCGGCGAACGTGTTCCAAGGCCTCCTCGCCCGGAATGAGTGCGACCTCGCCGACCTCGACCTCGACCTGTGAGATCCGCCTGCGAACTTCGGTAACCTGTGCGGCCGCGATTTCCGGAGGGATCTCGCGGGCGATAATACCGACGATACAATCAGCGAGTTCGGCCCGCTCCGTCGAGGAAAGCTGCTCCACCTCTTCGAGAATGTGGGCGATGGCTTGAGACATGGAATCAGAATTCGTGCAATCGGGATTCGAGCAAGCGAGAGGTTTGGAGATTCATCCGGAAGCGTCCGCAATCCGGTTCACTCTTCCTCCGCCTCAAGAAATTTCTCGATCTCTCCCAAAGGCGAATCCGTCAGCTCAGTAATTTCGGCTCGGGACTTTCCTTTCGCGATCATCCGACGGATCAGATTTGCAATTCCCCGCGCGACACCTTTTTCGATGCCTTGCGCGATGCCTTCTTCAAGCAGATCTCTTCCGGCCCGCGTCTTGTGCAGTGGTGTTAGTTCGGCGATCATTTTGCGTAGGTCCTCCCAAGTTTTGGTTTTGAAACGTTGCAGCAGCAGATTGAGAAAAATATCACCGAGGGCCTCGCGGTCCTCGCCCGGCAGGTCCGGCCAATGTCGAATCCGACATGATGCCGCTCTGCCGCTTTTTCAAGTTCCGCCAGCGGATCTCCATTTGCTTCAGCGCAAGGGACATGCCCCGGCATCGGGGAGGCAGCGGCAGGCCGGTAAGTTCGCGTAGCCATTCGGAATGGTGGCGGAAGAGTTCATGGAAGATGTGGTCGGTGTCCACGGAAGACAACTTTAGGGAACGGATAGGGCACTTGGCAAAAGACTTTCACCGCCTCACCGAGATTCCGCCGGGACCGAGATTCCGCGGGGACAGACTCTCAATCGACCGGGGTGGTTGGTGGTGAAGGGAAATGTTCCCCTCACCAGTTTCCCGACGCATTGTCGTGGAATAGGGAACCTGTCCCTGGCCTCGCAAGTCTGCGTCGTTATTTCGCCGAAGGCTGGGAAACGCTGGTGTTTTGAACGTAACTTAGGGCGTGGCGGGGGCGAGGTGGCCCCGCCACCCGATCGTAACACACCGTGACGTGCGCTTTTCCGATTTTTTTGTTAAGCCTTCCTCCGTGAAGAGCGACTTAGCTTACACCAACCTTTTCCATGAACTCATCCAACACCTTGTCATCCGAACACGCCACCCGTGATCGCTACGCCGCCGCCGCCAAGGCTCGGGAAGCGGCGCTCTGCTGCCCCGTCGATTATGATCCGCAATACCTGAAGGCGATCCCCGGGGAAGTGATCGAGAAAGACTACGGCTGCGGCGATCCCTCGAAATATCTCCATCCCGGCGAGACGGTGCTCGACCTTGGCAGCGGCACGGGAAAGATCTGCTTCATCGCCTCGCAGGTGGTCGGGCCGACCGGGCGCGTCATCGGCGTGGACATGACCGACGACATGCTCGAGGTCGCACGGCGCAATGCCCCCGTCGTCGCTGAAAATCTTGGCTACGGCAACGTCGAGTTCCGCAAAGGTCGCATTCAGGATCTCGCTCTCGATCTGGAGATCCTCGACGCGGAGCTGAAAAAGCGGCCCATCCAGGACGCCACCTCCTTTCTCGCCGCCGACGAACTGGCCGAGGACTTGAGGGTGAAACATCCGCTGGTCGAGACCGATTCCGTCGATGTGGTTGTCTCAAATTGCGTTCTTAACCTCGTCGCGTCGAATCAGAAGCGCCGCCTTTTCGAGGAAATCTTCCGCGTCTTGAAACTCGGCGGGCGTGCCGTCATTTCGGACATCGTCAGCGACGAAGAGGTGCCCGCTGACATGCAGCGCAACCCCATCCTCTGGAGCGGTTGCATTAGCGGCGCCCTGACCGAATCGGGTTTTCTGAAAGCCTTCGAAGAGGCCGGATTCTACGGCATCGAAATTCTCAAGCACGACGCCGAACCGTGGCAGACCGTGGAGGGAATCGAGTTCCGCAGCGTCACGATCCAGGCGTGGAAAGGGAAACAGGGTTCGTGTCTGGAGCGCAACCAGGCCGTGATCAATCGCGCGACAACGGAGACGCCACAGTGTTGTGACGGGGGCGCGCCGACCTGCTGCTGAGATCCCCCACTTTCCGTATTTTTACATTCACCCAAGCTCAAGCCCATGTCCTCCAACGAAAAACTCGCCCTCCTCGCCCCTGATCTCACGCCTGTGACGACAACCGAGCGGATAATCCTTGTCGCGGCCGGGACAGGAATTGTCTAAAGTAATGCGTCCTCACGCTCCATGAACCGTTTCCAATCACTCCTCCACGAGCATCACACGCTCCTGACTCGCGGGACCTTCCACACCCTGCAGATCAATGTGGGACGCAAGTGCAACCAGGCCTGCCGGCATTGCCACGTCGACGCCGCGCCCTGGCGTACCGAGATGATGGACGAGGCGACGGCGCATCGCGTCGGCGAATGGATCCTCGAGCACCGTCCGCCGGTCGTTGATATCACCGGAGGCGCGCCGGAGGTCAGCGAGCATTTTCGTTATTTCGTCGAGACGGCGAAGGCGGCGGGTTCGCATGTGATCGACCGGAACAATCTCACCATCATCGAGACAAAGGCGCACGCCTATTTGCCCGAGTTCCTCGCCCGGAACGAGGTCGAGGTCGTCGCCTCCCTGCCCTGTTTCCTTGAGGAGAATGTCGATGCCCAGCGGGGGAGTGACGTCTTCAAAAAGAGCATCGCCGCGTTGAAAAAACTCAATGCGGTCGGCTATGGGACCGACCTGCCACTGACCCTCGTCTACAATCCACTCGGCGCGAGCCTGCCGCCCGATCAGGCGGAACTGGAGGAGGACTACCACCGCGAACTGAAGGCGCGCTACGACATCGTCTTCACCCGTCTCTTCGCCCTGACCAACCTGCCCATCGCGCGCTTCGCCGCGGACCTGCGCGCCCAGGGACAGTGGGACTTTTACCTCGACCTCCTCGCCGACAGTTTTAATCCGGCGACGGTCGAGGGCTTGATGTGCCGATCGACGATCAATGTCGGCATGGCGGGCGAGATCTACGACTGCGACTTCAACCAGATGCTCGGGATGCAATTGCGCAAGGGCAAGCCGCTCTTCCTCTGGGATGTTACGCCTGACTCGGTGCGGGAACTCGGCATCCTGACGGGCGAGCATTGCCTCGGCTGCACCGCCGGTGCCGGGAGCAGCTGCTCGGGTGCTCTCGAGGTGGCGGGGCTCGGCGCTATTTTAACATGAGTATTCTCTCCACCCTTACGATCGCGGAAGCGAGACCCTGGCTATCGGCGGGGGTGCTTGTCGCCTTGCTCTTGTGGGAAGGTTTGACCCCGTATTTCCGTTTCTTTTCCGAAGGGGGACGGGTGAAACACGGGCTCTGGAATGTCGTCCTCGGCGTGGGCAACGGGATCGTCGTGGCGGTCGTGTTTGTCTCACTCTGGCTCGCGACGGCGACCTGGGCAAGGGAGCAGGGATTCGGCTTGCTCAATTTGGCGGATTTCCCGCTCTGGGCGCGCTTTGTCATTGCGATCCTGCTGCTCGATCTGTGGACCTACTGGTGGCACCGCATGAACCATCGCGTCCGCTTTCTCTGGCGCTTTCACCGGGTCCATCACTCCGATCCGTCCATGGATGTGACGACGGCGAACCGCTTTCATCCCGGCGAGATCGTTTTTTCCTCGCTGCTCCGCATCCCCCTCATCGCCCTGATCGGGGTGCGTCTCGAGGAACTTGTCGTCTACGAGGCGCTCCTCTTTGCCGTCGTCCAGTTTCATCACGCGAATGTCGGGCTCCCCGGTCAGTGGGATCGCCGCCTGCGCGCGCTCATCGTCACGCCGCTTCTGCACAAGGTCCATCACTCGAGGTGGCAGCCGGAGACCGATTCGAACTACGCCTCTCTTTTCTCGTGGTGGGACCGCCTCTTCTCGAGCTTCCGCGTCAGCGCTGATCCTCACGGGCTCAGGCTCGGGCTGGACGAATACGCCGGGCCGCG
>Ga0105052_10007992_pt1 | contig 10167 bp, 17 predicted proteins | sample FRY03_FD_78094 | JGI IMG/M metagenome (GOLD analysis project Ga0105052, IMG submission 78094) | Freshwater microbial communities from Lake Fryxell liftoff mats and glacier meltwater in Antarctica - FRY-03 | ecosystem: Environmental > Aquatic > Freshwater > Ice > Glacier meltwater ... | reverse complement strand
TTCCCTCCGGTTGGGATAGGATAGGGCAGCCGTACGTCCGATCGTCTAGCGAATGGGACCTGTTGCGAACATTTTAAAAACATTCGCCATTTTGCGCGGGAAGCTCACATACCCACGAATATACATGAATTAGACAAATTGAAATGCAGACGGAACATGAAAATAGGGATATGGGCAAGCATATGTATACATTAATAGGCCCCGTGACATAGGTGTCCATTGAATTTGTAGAACAAGAAGAAAGAAAACAAAAAGGTGGTTATGAAAATAGAACAGAACACAAAACACGCAGTGCGCGCAACACAGATAGAAAGACAGGCAGGGAACAAATTATATACACACGACACAGACTTATGAAAACGGGCAAACAGAGAAGGAATGTGTGTGAGTGAGACCGATGCTATTATTGATAAAGCCCCACAGGTGGGGACTCATACTCAGCCGTGAAAATCCACCTCCAGGGCACGTTAACACGATATTGAGAGCAATATGCAGGACTCATGGAAAAAGTGCTTATTTCTATATAGTGCTGAAACCACACCACTTGATTAAAAACATGTTCAGGTACCCGGAAAAAGTGTGTACCCACTATAAATATGAATCCATGGCAAGTCTTTTTGCAACCTGAGCTATTCCATTTCGGTCACCAAGACCTGGTTTTCGACCAGGAGATTGTTTAGCACTGGAGCCTTGTTTCTGCCTATTTTTCCATCTCCGCTTCTCCTGTTTTGTCACTCTCAGTGCGACACTTCCTCCTGCCTCTCTATCTCTACCCGCTGAGACTCCCCCATAAGGTCCCCCCTCACCCTCATTGTCATCACCAAATGCATCTCCCCATGAGACCAACTGTCGTGCACCATGGGATGTCACCAGGGTCATTGACCCCCGGTGCCCCACCTACCTGTATGTCGTCTTGCGCTCCTTCTGTATCCGACATCCAAGCGTCTCCATCATATCCATCCAGACACACGCCGAGGATAGAGACAACACTGCTGTCATTGTCACTGTCAGACAACTGAAGGTCACTTAGTTGCGGTCCCACTTCTCCTGGCGGTAGGCCCTGTTGCCATGATGTCTCAACCCTCTCATAGTCAAATGTGGAAGGCATGTTGACAAGTTCCAGATTGTCCGCGTCAGGCGCTATCTCTTTGGACTTGCCAGATGCAATGGCGCTGGCACCAGTTATCAAATCCACCCCTTCCTCCTTCAACAGTTGTATCACTGTTATAAGTAGAAACTGCGTGCAACTGTTGCTCAAGTTCCCAACTCGACGAGCTGGCGCATCAGCCAGTAGGGCAGGCACGACCAACTGCTCACTGGTGGCAGATGGAGCTATCTTATGCACCCTCCACATGCGCGTCTCACAGATCCCTCTCTCAGAGGATTGTAGCTTGACGCTAAGATGTATTTTGGCATGGGGGACGGATGGCGGCGGCGGTGCCAGGTGTGGGCCTGTGTATATACCAAGTAATGTTGCTGCTGCTGTTAAGACAGTGGTCACCTGCATAGGTGCTGTAAAGGCATCCAATGTCACGTAAATGACATCCTTACGCACTGATGTAATAGTGCCCTGCTGGCCAACCTGCAGCCACGGGAGGTTTACAATGTGTCGGTGCACTTCAATGCAAACCTTAAACTAGCACACAATGCAGGAGGGACTGGGTCACAACCACTAAACGTTTGACCAACCATTGGATAGTATCCTTGTCGGAACACATGCTACCTTCCAATATGACCTTGCTTTTTGGGGCGACTACTCTGCCCACTCCAGCGATTGCTACCGTCACCAGCATTGTTGCAGTCGCGTCAGCATGAATGGGTTTGTTGTCTGCACAATTTCCCGGGCCTCCCTGCGTTGGTGACGAGCACCCAAAACTGGGGCAGCGCATGCCAGACACACATACAAAGCAGTGGACAGAAGGGCATTCCGCAACATTGTGACTGCTGCAGCAGTTCCAATGCCCCCAATAACACAATCGGCCTCGATCTGATGTTTGCGAGTCACGGCAGCAAACAACGTCTTTTCCTCATCCCCACTTCCCTTGATCTCATAAAAGTTCCGAAAAGGGTGGTTGCACAGATGGCAATTGGCCACAGTGCTTGGCAGTGCGTATTTCACCTCCTGGCTAATCATTGGAATACCTACAAGATGTAGTACATGAGCCTTGTGCAGTTTGGACAAATTGAAAACCACCGTAAGTTGGTTCTTTGTGAATTCAAGGCGAAATGATTCGAACATACCAGTATACCATCCAAGTAGCGGTAGGAGCTTGGAGACATGCATAGGCATGATACCATGCGGGATGATGAGGCCTTGGAGATCCCTGTCAGCAAAAGCATGTAAGACCTGTATGTGTTTCAGAGCTGTTTCCAGGTGCCCTCTGTCCACTGCACCCGCATGCAGAGACTTTGGTGACAGTGAATCTCGCATCTTGCGCACTTGACGCCATGGTGCAGTGAAATTCAGTTCGCTATCATTCAGCTGCAGAGGCCAGTCAAGGCATGGAACCTCTTGAGCCAAACCACACAGGTCCATCTTTTGGATCACCAGAGGTTTTGCCATTGGTTCCTCCGAGCAGGAATGCCAGTTTGCGCACGTCACTTACACGAATACTGTCAAGTGTTTTCTTTGCGGCGCTTGGCGGGCAAAGCAGGAGGATGCGCACATGCCTCTTGCTCAACAAGGCATCATGTCTCCACAATACACCAGGACAGTGAGTCTCAGGTGCCACAAGATGTCCATCCTCATCACATATCCATGTGTGACTATGTCTGGAGGACGCTCTGCTTGTGTTGTCACTCATCCCATTCCTATCAGCATAGTCATTCCACCCAGCGGCGTGACCAAAGCTGACAGTACCTGCAGGGAAAATGGCCAATTTTGTGCATGTGACATTATTATTTTTTGAGTGACGCCTATAGGGTGTCCGGGACAAGCGTTTTGTCCCAGGTCTTTCATGTCTAGCCATGATATATGTCAAGGGGTTCCGCAACCAAGGTGGCGTCGAATCTTGCAAGGCCACATCCAGCAAGACAAACAACTGGTAGCAAACGTCTGTGCCACGCAGGCAACGCGATGGTGGAACCATTCCAAGATCGAGTTCGCCGATTCTCTCAACAATTCGCCAGCCCCTCATGTTATATACATACAAATATATTTATATATGAATATGTATATACACATATTTGCGAACCGAAAGACAGTCTTTCTGATTCTCTTTGGGTACCATCAAAGGTAGGCTGGCATAGGAGGGGGGGTGGGAGAGAAAAAGGAAAAAGGAAAGAGAGAGAGACACACAGGCAGTTCTTCAAAAAATGAATGAGGTAAGAGATTGGCAATCCTCATACGGGTATGTGTGCAGATGACAAATCGATGGAATTTCGTGTGGGACCCTGCCATATTTCTCTTTGCACCCACAGGATTGCCAATCTCTACAATGGAATGACGTGACTCATGTGCATTTTGAGTGAGCATGCATGACGACAACCACTCTGCACAGCCTTGCAGTTGAAATTATTTTCTCCCACACTCTTGAGAGAGCCTCTTTTCTGGGCTCATTCAGGACCAGCAGGCACCTAGGTGACCATGGTGCAACTGGTCCCGTCTTGTCAGGGTAGAAATTGTCGACGGTCACCCTCCAATGTTTGCCAACAGGACTGTCCCCCCACGAAGTCCTGAGCACAGTTGGTACAACTGGAAAAAGGCAGTTGATGGTGAGAGCTGATGTCACAGCCTGTTAATCCAACTTCCAAGCCAAAGACATCTCACAGCCACGCAAGAATTTCGAGGAGTAGTTGTCCAGCCCTATCAAAATGCATGGCCTTTCTCTTCATCCGTGGCTGATGTTTTACATTCCTTGTTTTTGCTTGGTTGAGTTCTAACACTTTACGCATACTCCCAACACATTTATACAGCACCTCGTACGTAGCCTGCTGGAAATCTGCGCCAGCGCACGTCTCCCCAGATATCGCATCTGTCTGTCCCCACAGTCCACACAGACATTTTATGCGTTCCTTGGTCGCCACACCTGTATCCATGCCCATGCCACCAGCTGAGAGCAGGCCCTGCGTGCTATGTCACAAGGTCTGGGTTAATGTGTCTCGTAAAGCCAGACCTTCGCCGCGGCATCCAGGCTTCCTTGTCATTGTCATTTTGCGATCTGGGCCTGCGAAGCCCAAGCGAAGGTCTGGGCGAAACCACAGGCTGTTTCCCCCTGACGCTAGGTTCGCTGATGCTGTCAAGGACACTTGAACGAAAGCAGGTTGCCATGCTGGGCATTCGTGACACCAACGCACCCTGGAGTCTGGACCTCCTGTAAAAAAGTGACACGGTCGTCCTTTTCCCCCAAGTTTGAGAATGTTGTGAATACTCTCTGCATCAGCACAATCCGTCAGTGTAGACAGGTTGAGGCTGCTGGAAGCAATTTGTCCCAGACAAGACCGCATTGCTCCCGCTATAAAATTCCCACGCAGTTGTTTGCACACTTGCTCGTCTACTTCTCCCTTTTCCATCAGTCACATGACCCTTGTAGCCTTAGATCTGTCACAGTCGGGCTAGCGTGACTCCTTGATAAGACGACGTGTTACTCTGACATGTTGCGCAAGCCGTCCCACTGGCTCGAACGGGTCTCCAAACATCAGTGCCCCCACTGAAGCCAGAAAGTTTGTAGCATATTCCTGTGTCGAATGCCACCGTAGAAATTGAGCTCGTGGGATCGTCCTTGTTGGCCAGGTACTCCTGTCAGCAGGTCACAAGCATGGGTTTGACGTGCCGTGACAGTGTGACTCAAATCTGTTGTTCCATTCTTCTCACGATTGTGACAAATGGCTTCGTGCATCATTCCAAAGTCCACTGCTTTTGCATACATTCGCTGGATGTGGCGCGTGGCAACCCCCAGTGCCCCAGCCTCCTTTGTCCGGACGCCGTGTCGCGCCATCAGATCCGAATACATGCACACTGTTTTCAGTGCCATCAGGCCACTCAAACTGTCCGGAGAGAGAAGCACTTCGTAGTTGTCAGGAGCAATTTTATTCAACCTGCTCATTGCCGCTCCTACGCACTGCTCCTTTACTAAAATGCTGGGTTCATCATCAGAGCTTCTGGACACTACTCGCATAGTGTGAGCGGCTGATACTGATTGGTAAGGGTTTGGGTGACTTGTATTACTGATGATATATGCAATCCCCAATCGTGGTCGACACTCTGGCAATCTATCATGAGATGATCTAACCCAACCTTCCGCTTCTTCAGGGCATACACAGACGCAAAACTCTTGCGACAAACAAATTAATTTTTTTGAGCTTCCTTGTGTATACTCACATGTTGTGGTACCCCAGCCCAGCTGTCGGGGTTTGCCCCTCGCACTTGCGCAACTGCCCTGTTTTACTTTTCCGCCGCTGCTAAGATAGTCCCCTCCTTTTTCAGTGTACAGTCCTTACCAAATAAGCATGCACATTCTGTTGGCGCCGCACTGCACTCCATTCTCAGTCCTTGGTATTGGTTCGTGTCTGTGACAGCATGCAGGTACATGGCCAGGTCCCAAGCATCCCGGTTGATGAGTCCTCGCGCTCCATCCATCGCGCCTCACGAGCATAGCCGCTGAGGCGTCTTAGTGATTCCTAATCCATGTCACATTCGTCTGCATCTGCGAACACAACATGAAACACGTCTGACTGATAATCTCGATCAGTAATTGTTTCCAACTTACTGTACGTTGTGACCGTACCACTCTCTGATGTCTTGTTGTCATTCTATTCAAGTTCGTTTCCAGGGAACTATTTGTACACATTTCTTCTCACCCAGTGCTCACCCGATGCCATGTTGATGTCGCATTCATTTTCATTGAGCATTACTGCATGTAATTGGCCTTGAGCTCGGATCCAACATCCCAGCAGACTATGGTGCAACTCATCCTGTTTATCATGAGACATCTCCGCCCGCTCATGTGCAACACTGAACAGGAGTCAGATGTTGCAGGAAGAATTCCAATGCGTCGTGGTAGGTTGTTGGTGGCAAAAACACCTGTACAGGGCGTTCCACACTGTTGAAACACAACTTGGATCCCTCTTGTGTATCATTGCCTGCCTGCCCTGATCGACTTGCCAGACACGTGATGTGTGATGTCAAGTCCCGCACCCCTTCCCGACCACACCGTGGAAAACCAATGGGTTTGAAGACACAAACGCAGCAGTCCCTTGCTCGTGCAATGGCCGCTATATTCTCCAGGTGTACACATTTGAACTTCGCCGTTCCCCCACTTGTGGGCCTTCGACTTGTTGTTTCCTTCGCCTTGACAACAGTCGTGTCATACATCACTTCATGTACTTTTGGCACTCGTCAACCCAGCGTTTTCATGCTTCGTCACATGCAGCAGGACCCAGTTACCAAACCACTGTGAATCTGGGTCGTGGTGCCAGTAGACCCACATGAGCTTGCTTGCGATGCCTGTTGGCTGCATGCTTTTGACCGTGGATTTCCTTGATTCTTCCAGGACCAGCGCGTAGGTGCTGTCCTGTTTCTCACCCACATGTTCATGTTGTTCAGCCAACTTTGTCAAAATCCCTCGATCTTTTTCTGGCATGCCCGATTTATCAGTGCTCACCAAGAGCAAGTTTCGTTTCGTACAGTCACGTACATTCTGCTGATACATTTCTGTTTTCTGGAAAGCCAACGCTGCAATCGTGTCATGTTTGCGCATCCCATCCACGGAGGAGCCCAGAAAAACTTCATCTGTTGTCAGGGTTGGTATACCACGCTGTCCCCCACCCTCTCCAAGATTCAGATCCGCTATATCGAGATGTGCCAAAACTGTCACGAGACACTGTATGAGGGGTAGTCAGATTGACTCCCAATGGTTAGTCACAATGGGGTTTCTAGAAAGAGAACCCTTTCTAACGGGTTACGACTGTTAGTAAACTTAGTTCTCGTTTTCCGATGTTGTGTCGAACCTTCTTGTATACACTGAGCGCAGACAACCCAGCACCGCCGCCGTAGCCTCATCTCATTGCAAAATTGTGTCCATCTGCTGTGCTCAGTTTCTGGACCAACATCAATTTTTCAACATCTTTCCAAGCAAAAAAAGCTGTACAGCCATCTTCAGCAATGTTTAAATTGACACTTTCATTCTTTCTACTCAGCGGCCGCACTGCCTGCGCACCATATGACGCCACCACTGCAGGCTCACATACTTGTACCACACTTGCACTTCCATTGCCAAGAGCGCCGTATGCGTAGCGCACAGCAGTGTTTCGGTCGGCCGTAGCACGTAAAAAGCAGACCTCTGAATGTGCCGACCGAATAGACTCTTCTTCACTTAAGTTAGTTCCCCCTTCTGCAGATACACACCCCGTCACCATAAACTGCTGTTTCCCTTTGGCGTTCAGTCCAATCCACAATATTCCTGGTACCACCGTTGATGATTGAGCCCGTGTCTGCGCCACTGGCACTTGTTACGCTTCAACAGGCAGTGCCCTTCATGTGGATGTTAAAGTACGATTCTCTGGTTCTAGAGTCAACCCTACTGGGTCTCGCGGTGGCAGGTACTTGAACACTGTGTCATTTGACATTTCTTTACTACCAAATGAGAAATTATGGTGGCTCGAAATTTGGCTTGTCTGATACCTGAAAGCCTGGCGCGGCGCTGGCATGTTTTGCTTCTCCCTGTGAATCTGCATTTCTGCATGATTCCGCAGGAATTGCAAATATTAAGATGCCGTTTGATTACCTCGCAGTATAAAGATATGTCTCGTACAGTCCCCTGCATGTTCAAGCAGACATTCATAGTTAGCCCACACTGCTACAGAGTCAGGTTGTAATCCAGCCAGGATTGTGATAGCTGAGTCCTGTACGCACTTGATAACTGGGTCTCGCATTCCTCCCCCTCCAAGCCGGTGTAGCGCTAGGAGGAAGACAGTCACTGCATTATCTACCTCTTCATTCATGCGTGCCAGTCCCAGTGCACGCATGCCGCTGTTTGCTACTACCCCCCGCACCTTAACGATCACGTCATGTGTAGGAGGGTCCAGTAAAAGTGGAGTCCGCAAGCGCTGGTACAGAACACCTCACTCACAAATGTATTATCTCGTACTAATGACAAGATGATGTCAGCCGCATTTCTGTTCTCATGCCAGTAGCCACGCGTTGGGCGTGCTATGCTAAAAATTAATCGTGGTACACTCTGCTGAAATATTCATCCCCAAGCATGGTACACCACATTTTTGAAAACTTCAACAGCAAAATGGTCGTGGTACCGTCGCGGCTGTGGCTACCGCTCTTCCATCCTCGACTTTCTGGAGCTGTACATGCGCAGGGACCCGGGCCTTGAACGCAATGTTACAAGCTCGCTCCCCAACCAGCTGTTCCAGAAAGTCGAGGATGGAAGAGCGGTAGTCACAGCCGCGACGGTATTTTGCTGTCAAATTTTTCAAAAATGTTGTGTACAATGTTTGGGAATTTTTTTTTTTTTGTTTGTTCAAGTTCGAATAAAACCCGGGAAACTATACTCTGTCTCCTGTTGGGAGGGAAGTAAAACCCCTGGGAGTGATCACACACGGGCAAAGGCACAAACCACGTGCATAACAAAGACAGCGGCACAAACCACGTACTTGTCAATCTATGGTTAACACTCGGCCGTACAACACGGCACGACAAAAAAAGAATTCCGTGACAAGAACCCCGTGCCTGGTTTTTTTGTATTATGCCAGGTTTTTTTTTTAAAAAGACGCCAAGGGGTCAAATCCGTATGGACTCTGGCTGATTGCGAGTGGAGAGAGGAGGATGGCAGACGCTTGCCGTGCGGCCCAAGTTGACGGGCTGGTTCGCATCCCTGGACTTATGCCAGCCCTATACAAAACGCATCCTCAGCCACCGAAAGGCGTCCCCCCATGCCTTGTTTGACGTATGAGTTTTGGACGGGGGGAGGGGTAAAACCATGAACGATTTGGTGGATAGAGATCGCAAACTGCCCTCCAACTAAACTGACTTAGACTTAGACCACACACGTGCGCAAGTACCGGATTCGGGGGAAGTGTTGATACGTTGTCTTCATGTGTTTAGGGCAAACAGGCACAAAGGTATACACAGCAAGTCGGGTATGACAGCGTTCCAGGGTGGTGTCGTCACTGGCGGTGTAGGTATTGTCATTATACTTTCATGTGTCACAAATATCACGTCAAATATATATTTAATCAATGCAACCTAGACCGTTTGAAGAGTGGATCGAAAAGGGACACCAACGAGACGCCAACCTGTGCGGTGCCTGTGCACGACCCAGAGGATGGTTTTTAATTTCCTGGTTTGTTATGCCGCCACACAGCTAGCAACCCAATTACAGCAGAGACGCATACAAGTGGTGTGCAGTAATAAGGAAGCCCGGAAGCGCCTGACCGAATCGAACGGCACTCCCGCAATGGACCTCGGACACATGAATGTTGTTTTGAAGTAGTGTTATTTTTATGTTTTGTTTTACGATTGTTGCTTTGCAATAGACATTCTCATACGCAGATATACAGACAACCGATGCAAAGAACAAAACACACACGCACAAGGACAGATTTATTTTGAATTGGAACAAATTTGATATTTGATTTTGGCATTTCAATGCTTATGTTGATTACTATTCCAATGTATTTTTGGGGGATGAATATTTTAGCAGGGTGTACCACGATAAATTTTAGCATGGTACGATAGGGTCCAAGAACCGTATATGGGCTTTGCGCGCATTTTCCAAAAAATACCGCCCTTAATCCGGCACAGGCCAAATTTTATGCTTTAAATGCAGGATTTTGAGAGCTACAAAAGACCAAAAAAAATAATCTGCACGGGATTAAGGGCGGTGGTTCCCCCCCCCCCCCAAACTGTCATTTTGCGCCTTCTTTCATATTTTCCTAAACAAAAATTTCAAAAAAATTAAAAAAGAATGCGCTGGACATCACTAGAGTACTTTTTAAGACAAATCGATTACAACTGATATCGATCCTCATCTCCAACTTTTCCTCGACTTTTCAGGGGGTGTCACGCCTTTTTGCAAAAACAAAGGTTCGCAAAAACTAGACCCAACATGGAACTTCTTCTGTTATGAACCTTTAAACTGCTCGGGTCCAAACAAACTTATAAATGAAAATACAGATCTCAAAAAGTTGAATTTGAAACATGGCAATATTACAGTG
>Ga0105052_10007991_pt1 | contig 10167 bp, 6 predicted proteins | sample FRY03_FD_78094 | JGI IMG/M metagenome (GOLD analysis project Ga0105052, IMG submission 78094) | Freshwater microbial communities from Lake Fryxell liftoff mats and glacier meltwater in Antarctica - FRY-03 | ecosystem: Environmental > Aquatic > Freshwater > Ice > Glacier meltwater ... | reverse complement strand
CCCTCCACAAGTGGTACTCTCATGCACCCCAACCTTGCGCACCTACTGTTGACCATCAACCAACAATAAGGACGCAAATTTAACAAGCTTGCCTTCTGTTCTTCACTAACAACTTCCACCCTGCTGCCCAAACCCTATTACAACAGACTCATACTTTCTGACTCTGAACGGACCGCATCGAACACATACGCAAAGGTCACCTAAGGCACGGTCACCAACAGCTTGCATACACATTACAACGAGATCACAAACCAACCACTCACAAATGGATGCACTACCCGCACACCTCAATAGAGATTCTTTGTGAGATTCTTTTAAAGGATTAGTTGCACTGGAGATCATTTATGATCTTCCTATTGGGTTTCCAATAAACAACATTATCTCTCTGTGTGGAATTCTTTTCAACTTCTTTCCCAACTTGCCCCCGCTGTGCGACAGTTAAGTTTACTGAAAATGATTTACAATACTATAAGAAGTTGAGACAAGCGAACATAGAGTGTTGATGTTGGGCCTATGTGGGTTGTCAGCACTGAGGGACCCAATTAATTACTGAAGTCCAGTACCCAAGCCTCGGAGACTTTCGGGAGAGGGCTTTCTTTCTTTCTTTCTTTCTTTCTTGGGAGGCGAATACCCAACTTACTCACTGGACTCATAGATGTGGTTGGCAAGGACCCGATTAATCGCGCAGGACTCAAGAATCAATTCAGTTGTTGACTTATATTTAAGGCTGATCCGCTCTCTTACCTTTTTTCTTGGGTGGCGAATACTCAGCTTGATCACTGGACGTGTTGAACACCTGACTATTCACGTAGGACCCATGAAACTGTTCTGTACCGTTGCCAGTGGCGACCTACTGACACCGCCGGCCCCGGCACAGCGAGGTCACACCGGGTTTACGCAGGTGAACTCTTTTGGCACATTTAAAATGTGATGGCATTTTTCGTAACGGAACACATTGAAAAATGACATCAAACAATTTTGATACGTACATAAAAATAATCTATACTGCAAACGTGACAGCTCAACTGTCAATTTTTTTCCTTTTTGTAATGCAAAAGAGAGTCGAATTACAAGTGTATAACATTCAACGCAGACAATTCAGACTTTTTGAAAGATGTCTCCACCATTTTCATACAATTTCTAGGTTCATTTTATAACCCAAACCCTGGGTGTACAATAGAAAATTCAAAATGAGCCGAGATAGTTGTGATGCTTACCATTCGATGCGTACAACTTAGGGCTTTTCAAATATGTATCCACTTTTACTCTGCGATCATTGGGATTTCAAATACAGAAAATTCTGGGTATACACACAAAATCCACAATGCTCTGAAAGAGTTGTAATACTTACCATTTGACGCATAAAAGACCTCACGTGCAAGCGTGGCTCACTTGGTCAGAGCGAGGGACTGTCAATCCCTAGGTCGTCGGTTCGATTCTGGGTTCTCGGAGAACCCAAATTCCCATGGATTTGAAGTTTGAACTACATAAATCCTGAATCAAGGGTACTAAACTAGTGTTGAAAGTAGTAAAAACACTTATCATCACCATAAAGCTTTTCAAATATGTATCTACTTTGTCTGTGCATTTATTGGGGTCTCATACGCAGAAAATCCAAGGTATACACCCGAAAATAAGCAGAGAGAGTTACAGAGCTCACCATTTGACGCAGAAAACTCATGGCTTTTCATATGTATCCACTTAAGTAGATACTGTGTGTTCATTGGGGTCTGATTTACAGAATTGAAGATTAATAAATTGTATCAATGAATACTATTGTCAAAGAGAATAATTAATTACAGAATTGATGATTATTATAGAATTACAGCGAATACCATTGTCAAAAAGAGTAATCAATAACTTTGTGGTACAAAATATGTCACTGCGCTAGTCTGAACAAATCTTGTGGTGCAGATTAATTTATTGTTTTACTCATTTTTCTCAGGTTCTTTATCGACTTAGGTTTGATTGATGTTACTTTTGATACCGTTTGATTGATGTTGCTTTTAATACGGTGACTCCATCAGAAATGGTCCAGTAGCTTAGCTGGAAGCTCTACTTGCTCGATGTACAGTAGGAAGGCAGGGGGTCATGATACATGCCCTCATCATATATCATAGATACCTTCATTATACATTGAATCGAAGTCGATTAATCCCCATGATCATCATATATGATCAATTTCGATGAATAAATTGTTATTTGATTCTCTTTTGATATCTCTTTCTTCTTTCTTTCTTTCTTGATTGGCGTAACCCCAACTTAATCACTAGACTAAGGCCAAACGCTATCTACCAAAGCAAATCCAACATTCCTTCCGAGGTTGACCCACATATTTTCCGTACTCTTAGTCGGCAAACTCCAACTCTCAAAACGCCAAACATGTACTAATATTTCGTTCGATCCACAACTTTCCTTGTTTAATCTCGACATGTGGGACACAACAGTTAGGGTGGGGGCCCTTGACGATAAAGAAAGATGAAGCAAGAGATTGGCAGAATGGGCCAGGCGTTGTTGCAGTGTGTTGCGCACATTGGCCATACAGTAATTTAGTACCCTTGCTTGAAGGTCTATGTAATTCCAATCTATGTAGATCTGAGTTCTCGGTTTTTTGGGGGTTTTGCCAGAATGGAAAAAGAAGAATGATCAAACAGTGACCTCTTACCTTTCAAGACCATCTTCTTTCCACCCTCCGGAAACCGTGACGTCTACTGCACACATTTTAAATTCTTCTAAAAAAAACCTTCGTTGCACCCTCCCCAAAAAAACGTGACGTCTTCTAAAAAAATAACAATACTAAAAGAACAAGGAATGTCAGCCTGGCAGGTTTGCATTAGCTAGCGGTTGGTTTAAGGGTGTGGTGAGGACCCAATCAATCGCGTAGGACCCAAGATACTGTTGCCGACCTAACGTTTTCGTTTTTATGGAGTTCTTTTGGAGGTTTTTTGGAGTCACATTTTTTCTACCCTCACACTACTTGATTTGAGCTTTGAGCTATCAACATTTATTGTGCACTGTAATGACTCAACTAACCATACGCTGTCATGGGCCCAATGCGGACTGACATGAAATGGAGACTTTCTTTGTTTTCCTTTCTTTTTTGGGTGGCGGATACCCGACGCAAATCATTGGACTAAGTAGATGGTGACTCAGAGCACCCAATTGATTACTGAGGTGCAGGACTCAAGAGACTTTCAGGAATGGGCTTTCTTTCTTGCATTCTTTCTTGGTTGGTGAATACCCAACTTAATCACTGGACTCATAAAAGTGGGTGGTGAGTACCAAATTAATCGCGTTGGACTCAAGAAGCTATCTCGTTGCTGTTCTAAGCCAAGTTTAGGACTGATTCGCTGTCTTCGTTTGGTTTTTTGGGTGGCGAATGCCCAACTTAATCTTTGGAGTAAGCGGGTGGTGAACACCCGACTAATCACATAGGATTCAAGAAACTGGTTCGGACCGTTGGCAACCTAGTTTAAAGACCGACCTCAGTAGTGGGCAAAAATGCACTCCAAACGCCACGAGATTTGGAGGTTGGTTAGTATGGTTATAGTACTAAAAATCCCCCCAAAAAGAAATGACTTACATTACTGGTAGAGATCATTTAGTCTACCCTATCAAGACAGTAAATTGATTCAAAACAGTACTGAGAGAATGTCTTGATATAGAGCCTGAGGCTGACTTGGTACAGAATGATTTGTACTGGGCTGCAAGTTCGCAGGAATTTTTACTACATGTTAGTAGGACCTCATCTGAAAAGAATGTAATACAGGTGGGGTTGGGTATTTATCGAACGAACGCGGATTCTCAGTGAAATCCAGTTTACAAGGCATTTCATCAAATTCGTTGTTGTGGAAACCCTGACGAAATGATTCGTCGGTAGGAATGTGAACGTAATTTTTGATGCAGCAAACCTTCGGTCAGCACTCTAGCTTGTCTGCGGAAAGCAAAGAATGAGCGCTAGTATCTTGTTTTGCCACACAAGTTTGGTATATGTTCTGAGAATTAAAATGTAGGGAAACGTCAGATTCAGGTCTGTGACAACTTTGGGACTTGCAAAAAGAATGCGGCTGCACTTGCTATTAAAAATTTGTCGGAAGTTGGCACTACGCAGTCGGAAATCATTTTGTAAGTCCTGAAGTTGTGCATAGACTTAGATTCAACTTTCCATCTTGAAATGTTTCATCACAGAACGGCGATTACAAATCAGCCGAGAATTAACCATCAAGACCTTCTTGCAAGGACTCAAACCACTTGTGTGGGTCTAGAGCGAAGTAGTACAGGTGGGACCAAAGTAACTGTTGTGCTTAGCTGCACTAACATGGGAAACCAACTGGCCCTGAAGGTAAGTGCAGCAATACGCTGACACCGCAATAAACAGAAACAATCCCAATCATAATCAATATCCCCATGATTCAAGTTTTTATACCACGCTTCGCACATGGCCCTCTGACACTTGATTTTGACGTCTACGGCTCCGTGATCCTTGACATCAATTGATTCTATCTCTGGTTTCTAATAAATGCAAGGGAAATACCTAGGGAGTAAACCCTCAAATATGTGTCAGCTGACTAAAGAGCAGTCAACCCCAAGCGTGACTGATACGAGTCACGGTCTACACATGGCAGAGTCACAGAATGACTCTGATACTTACCGCATTCTGGGGCAGAACCGTTAGACCGCAGGCCCCGAGGACGCCCGGGGATAGACAAGGTTACACCGGGATTTCCTAGGAAAACTCTTAGAGGAGAGAGATGGGAGGGGAGGGGGTCATGATAGATGCCCTCATGATAGATGCCCTCATGATAGATGCCCTCATTATACATTAACTCTAACTCGATTATCCCCCATGATCATCATCCATGATTAATTTGGAAGATACGATCTTTCTTTCTTTCTTTCTTTCTTTCTAGGTTGGAAAAACCCAACTTCATCATTAGACTAAGGCCAAACGCTAACTACAGCAAACCTGATATTTCTCCCGAGGCTAAACCTACTTATTTCCCTCACTCGTCGTCGGTAAACCTTCGATTGAATTCACAAAACGCGAAACACAAACTAACATTTCTTGAGATCCACAACTTCCCTTGTTTAATCTCGAGATGTGGGACACAATAATTGGGGTGGGGGGCTCAACTATGAGTACGGGCAAAAAAGAAAATGAAGAAAAACTCCTGATAAGTTACGGAAAGATCAGAGGTGACCGGAAGATAAGTGACCATTTATCTTCCGGTGATCTCCTATCTAAGTCTTTACACTGGCACCCTCCCCAAAAACCGTGACGTCTACGAAAAACATTACTGTGCATGAATGAACAAGGAATATCAGGTTTGCGTTAGTTAACGTTTGACCTAACGTTAGTTAGCGTTTGGCCTAAGGGTGTGGTGACGACTCAATCAATCACGTAGGACTTGAGTAAGAGACTGTGACTGTTGCCAACCTAACTTGTCCATTTTATTGGGAGTTCTTTTGGAGCTTTTTTTGGATTCACGGGGTTTACACCCTTGCACTCTTGAAACAAGCTTTACCTTGTAAAATCCATCCTACCACTAGCGTTGATCACTGGAACAATAAATTTGGGTGGTGAAGACCCAATTAATCGCGTAGGATTCAAGGAGCTATTCTGTGGCCAACCTAAGTTTAAGGCCGATCTGCTTTCTTACTTTCTTTCTTGTGAGGTAAATACCCAATTTAATCACTGGACGAAGCGGACGGTGAACACCCAACTCAGTAATCCAGGAGGACCCATGAAACTGTCCTGCACTGTTGGCAAGCTAGTGACACCGCCAACCCCGGGCCAGCGAGGTCACACCGGGTTTACGCGGGTGAACTCTTTAGGCACATCAGAGATGCGACCCTGAGATCAGTATTTTTTCGTAACGGAACACATTTAAGAATGACATCGAATGACTCCATGAGCACGTTCACCCCACTGCCATGCGCGAGCATAGGACGCCTGGCAATTAACCCAGCTTGGCATGCACAGATCAGCGCCTGATTTCAGAGCTTAAAATGACTGATCTGAGTCAGAGATAAAAAGTGTGTACACGCGAGTGTCAGCTAGTTGATGGAGCTGGAACATCATCGCCCCCCGTGTTCCGCTGTGACATAGTTATTGTTTGCGATATGAATCCCAGGCAGATCAAAGGGCATCCATGTTTCGGGCCTATTTGTCATCACATTGTTCATTTTTATTGTGTTTGTTCAGTTTGACGCCTCTTTGTTCAGTATGACGCCTCCCTCGGCAGGGTAAATGTGTCATTGGCACGCATGGCCATTTGATACACTGAATTCAGCTCAATGTATTATTCATCCACTACAGGGAACGAAGGCACCTCCCACTTTATTCCAGACCATATGTTACTTTGCAGCGAGTGGCAATCATGCCAGCGTGAGGGAACCAATCTGTAGTAGCATGTCAAATGATGGACTTTTCTGTAACTTGAATCAACACCCAGCGTGTTGCCCATCTCACTCGCATTCAACAAGGGATCGTTGCCGAGTTGATACGGACCCCGCTCAATCGCTTCTACACAATCATATTCCGTGGGCACCTTCAAGCCTGTGTGCTCATTGCTGAACCTGTGTGCGTAATGTGTGTGTGTGTGCGTGTGTGTGTGTGTTTTGTGAAAAGTGTCGTTGTATATTAGACCTGTGATGTCCACTTGCTGTGTAAAAATCAAAATTAGTATATTTGTGTGCGCGTGCACGCGCTACGTTTGTGTGTCAGTGGTTTGGTTGAGGGGGGCATGGTGTGGGTGTGCGTTATTTTTGTGTATCAGCCCTCGGTTCACCTGCTGCGAATGTATACACACACATGTGTGTATGTGCGATTTGAAACTCTTTCTCTTGGACACGCGTTCTCTCTCTTTTCCTCTCACGCACGCACACCAATACATATATGCACACATGCGTAGTTACACAGATGTGTACAATCAAATAGATCCTAACCAGTTCATAAGGAACCCACACCTCCCTCTTTCCTGTATTCCCTCTCTCTTTCCCTATTAGGTGCTCTCGGACCTGGGTTCAAGTTGCATTGGTTCAAGGGGGATCAACCAAAACACCTGGTCGTGTTGGTACAAGCGGGAGTGATGTGCAAAATCAATTGCTCGCATCTGCATGCCAAGTTTGTTTTGGCCCTTATCTCATCACACCATCAGTCCAATGCTGCTGAGCACCTTTCTGGTGTTATTGTTTCCGACACAAGCGAACGCTCCTCGTGGCTATACTTGTGCGCTCTTTAAGTAGCCAGCTCTGAGACAGTGGCTACAATTGTGCGCTCTTGCAGTAGCTAGCGCTGAGAGCGTGACTGCGGCCCAGGCTACGATTACGACCAGTCGTGATCGTACCATAGTCTGCTGTGGCAGGTATGCAACCGTGCCGAGACATTGCGTTTCAAAGTGCAGCCGGGATTGATTTGCATGCGGCTGAGATGGCCTGATGTACGTGGACGCGAGACAGATTCCATACTACTACTCGGACGCGAGACAGATTCCATACTACTACTCCATATCTTGCTGGTCAGAGCGAGGGACTGTCAATCCCTAGGTCGTCGGTTCGATTCCGTATAAAACCCGAGAACTCAAATTCCCATGGATTTGAACTACATAGACCCTCAATCAAGGGTACTAAACTACTGTTGAAAGTAATAAAAGAAATCATCATCATTTGAATAATGTCCGACGGTATCGGCGAAGCGCGGCGCCGGAACGACTGATGACAGATCTGGCATAGTGCATGCTTGGGAGCACAGTTTCCGTGGCACTGGCAGGTGTATATAAACACCACCGCTCTAAGATACGAATCCACTTTCGGCATCGCAGCTGCCGGCGCTGCGTTTCGCCGAGACTGTCGGACATTATTTTAAAAAGATATGGAACCCAGGGGATATTTTTTTTTGAAAAATCATCCGGCCTAAATCCTCCCTTGGGAACACATAGGAAAGCCTCTCCCCTGTTTTTTTTTTTTGGGGTTTGGTTTGTTATGCCGCCACACCCTGGGGTTTGCAACGCGACAATATTTGTTTGTTTGTTTGATTGTTTGTTTGTTGGAATAAAACCCGGAAAACTATACTCCGCCTCCTGGTGGGAGGGAAGTAAACCCCCTGGTCACACACGGGCAGAGGCACAAACCGCGAAGTGCATACCACAGACAGCGGCACAAACCACGTACTTGTCAATCCATGGTTGACACCCTACAAGTTGACGGACTGGCTCGCATCACTGGACTGACGCAAGCCCTTTACATCGGGGATTCATACGTGTTGTGTGGCTTTGTTTTAACCCGATATCATCATAATTTAGGGAAGATTCGCGGGAAGATTATTCTAGGCAAACTCCCGCCAAAAATCCTTGCGCATTCTGCTGAGACAAACTCTTGCTTGCAAGCTTGACAACTAGAAAGCTAACGAAGCAGCTCGTCTGATTGTACTGCACGGTGCACTGGATGGAGCGTGATATTGCTGGTGCGTGGCGACAACAAAGAGCGTCTGAGATATGGCCTTCAGACGTTTTGCTGCGATTGTGGCCGCAACACAAGGTTTTGCTTGGCCTGCAGGTCCATATCTTTCACATGTGCGAATGCATGCATCTGCATTCAGACAAGGGATGTTGCTTGCCGGCATACATATGGACAATCGCCTCGAGACAGACTCGCCTCAAGACGATGATGGGTGGAATGTTGACAGAGTTCACATTTTATTGTCAAACATCTCTACTCGTATGCTCATGTTTGCAGGTGTGCTCGTCCGCATGTACCAAACATCGATCAGCATATAACTTGCACTGCGTTTTTTATTTTTGGCCTTTTCGTGTCAAGGTGTGCCGATATCTGCGCGCAGAGCTCTCGAAGATGCCCGTCGTTGTCATCCAACCTGCTGGGTATCTGCATTGCGTGCTGTCGCTTGCTCTCTCTTCTCTCTCCCATTTCTGTATCTTCGCTATTCTTCTTCCTTCTGTTTTGTATCTCGCGCACATGCGCTCTGTGCCTGTTGATGCGCGCGCGTGAACACGAGCACATACACTGACGAACACAAACATAATCACACCCAAACGCACACACAGGCGCAATTGGAAGTCAGAGGAAGCAGCACGGGGCCTGGTCAAAATTCCGGGACTGGTGCACTTGCATATACCAGGTGCGTTTGTGCTCCAAATAGATTTAACGCAAGTGCCCACAGATGAGCATATGTGGGACGCACGCACACACACACTCGCTCGAACACACACACTCGCTCGAACACACACACAAGCGCATGCGCGCACACACACCACACACACACCAGCACACACACCACACACACACCAGCACACCGCTCTCAACATCCAGCTTGTACAACTATAGTCGTGCGCCGTATCCCCTCCCCCCCCGCCCCCCACACACAAACAAGCTAATCTATTCTCTCTCTCCCCTCCTACACACATCAGCCACATTACCAGGCACACAGCTAGTTCAATTGCTATCTTGCGCTGCGCAATTGGGATGGAAAGGACCTGTCTTGTTGAAGCAAGACGTCTCCACTGTCAGGCAGGTGATGCATATGTGCAGATATATATGTATGTGTACATATTCTGCAGATATATATGTATTTGTGTATCTATTCACATGCACATGCACACACATGCACACAACACACACACGTACATACACACGCACACACACCAACACGCACGCACACATACGCCCACATACATACACACATACGCACACACACACACAGGTGATGCATATGTGCGGGTATATATTGATTTGTGTATATGTTTTCATGCACATGCACGCACATGCACACGACACACACACACACACACACACACACACACCCACGCAAACCCGCACATGCACATACACACACACATACACACACATACACACACACACACATACACACATACACAGGTGACGCATATGTGCAGAAGTATACATCTGTATATATATTTACACACATATGCACACACATGCACACAACACACACACGCACACACACACACACACACACACACACGCAAACATGCACACACAAATACACACACACACATACACACACACACCCATGTGACGCACATGTGCGGATAAATATGTGTATGTATATACATATATATTTATATTTATATATATGTATATACATATATGTATATATATGTATATATTCATATATATATATATATATAT
>Ga0105052_10007988_pt1 | contig 10173 bp, 5 predicted proteins | sample FRY03_FD_78094 | JGI IMG/M metagenome (GOLD analysis project Ga0105052, IMG submission 78094) | Freshwater microbial communities from Lake Fryxell liftoff mats and glacier meltwater in Antarctica - FRY-03 | ecosystem: Environmental > Aquatic > Freshwater > Ice > Glacier meltwater ... | reverse complement strand
TATATATATATATATATATATATATATATATATATATATATATATATATATATATATATATATACATACTCCGAGTGTACGCAGCGGAGAGGGACAGCGGGAGTGAGCGAGAGCATGTTTGAAACTAGACCCTGTAGTAAAACAAATAAGCACAGTATTTAAGGCCCGGACTCGTGCCATGAAGATAGAAAGACATGTCATGCAAGACACATATGAACCAGGGCAGCCACCTCAATTGTACGGTGTACGCCATGGCAGCGAGCATTGCCGCACAGATTGCGAGCAGGTACGGGGAGAGGTATAATCCCGGCGCGCAGTACATAGCGCACGTCATCATGACAACATGCGGAGCGTGGTCGCAGAGCACTCTCGTCGGCATATGTGAAAAAATTCAGGAGTGTATATGCGAGCGGCATGATGTGTGGCTGGGCACCAGTGAATTCCGCATCAGATTCGGACTAGAGTGGAAGATGTTGACCACTTTCGACGAAATGAAAAGCCACGTGAGAGAAGGGATGTGGATGCCATGTGTTGCCAGGCTGTCGTTGGAGGACGACACCGCGCACGCGTTGGCGATTACTGGGCTTGCAGCAGATGGCAGATTTGCGATTGGTAGGAACAGCTGGGGCGGTCGGAAGCCATTGATGTGCATAGTCGAGGGCGAAGACTACACAGACGTATCCTGTAAGTTTATGGACTGCGTGTACATTGTTGTCACGATATCGCACATTCTGAACGGCCTGGGCAATGTATTGTCTGTGCCGTCAGTGTTAGCCGGTTCTGGTGCATCGCAGTGCGTATACACGCTGCAGAGCGAGGCTGTCAGGCTCGCTGCGCTGGCTGCTCCGGAGGAGTGTGTGGACGTGGCGGAGAGGAAGACGTACAAAGAGCGTGCCAAGGCCCAGCGTAAGATAACCCGCGACTGCAAGCAGGCCTTCGGGAACAGGTGCCGGTTGTTCGAGGCTCGCATCAAGCTGATTGCGAAAAAATGCCTTGCGCGCCGACCTTCACTACCACGTGACACGACGACGACGATCGAGCGATTCGTCTACACGATTGAGAACGCCTTCCCTGCTGTTGAGCACGCGCACAGTGCGATGAATAGGGCACGCGTGGCGACGTACGTGCTGCACGAGGAGAGGCAGCTGGTGAAAGAGGCCTTCCATAAATGGACGCGCTTGCTCGCGGTTGCTGCCGTCGAGACGGGGCACGACTCGGACTGCACACTGCCAGACGCAGCGGAAGACGACCCAGACTATGCAGACACGCTGTAGCTTGCTTGTAATAAAAGGACAAACAAAAAATTCAGGTATGAGTGCGGTCAGGCTTCCGTGAGTCCGATGCGTCGGTTGCACTGGCAGTGGCCGAAGCCGGTGGCTGCGGCCTCCGGCTGGGTGACCGTGCCGAAGCCGCAGTGGGTGCATGGCACATTGCTGTTCCCGCCAGCGTAGTACCCGGTGGCACACGCAGCGCAGCTGAGCGCGGGGTCGATAAGCCCGTTGACCGGGATGCCGTAGCCGGGTGCGCACGTGCAGGCGTCGATGCTCTGGCGTGCGGTCGCGCTGGTGTTCTTGTGCTCGGGGCATTGCACGCACTCCGGCCGGATGGCGGTGCTGCTGCCGCCCGCGGAGTATGCTCCGTGTACGCAGTGACTGCACTGGCCGTCGCGAAGGCCGGAGCCCGGCGAACACCGACAGGAGTCGAGGGCCGAGAACGGGGCCTCGCTCCACTCGTTTGGGCCGCAGCGCTTGCACTCGCGCTGCCCGCTGGCGTCCTGGAACTCACCGGAGAGGCACGCGTCGCACGGGCTGTGCGTGGCGGTGTTGTTGCGCACGGAGCCCGGGGGGCAGGCGACGCAGTCGGTGGCGTTCCAGGCGAAGCCGGCGGGGCACTGGCAGTCCTGCAGGCTGGTCCGGCCGGTGCCGTTGGTGTAGGCGATGCCGGGACAGGCCTGGCAGCGGAGGCTCGCGGCCGAGTCCTGGTAGGTGTCCGCCGCGCACGGCAGGCACACGGTGGGCAGGCGGGCGCCCCGGTAGTGTCCGGGGGCGCAGACCGCACACTCGTCCTCGATGCGCTGGTAGCCGAGGTGGCACACGCAGTCGTCCTGGGACTCTCCCCAGCGCAGCGAGGCGTTCATGGCGTTGACGGCCATGCCCTCATGCGCCTGCGTCTGGCCGAGCTGCGTCGCTGTCGTGGCGAGGTAGCACTCGAAGCACCGGTTGCTGTCGACCTGCACGTATTGGCCGGCAGCGCAGTGCGCGCACACGCCCTGGCTGTAGCCCGGCTTGACGGTGAGGGTCGGACACGGCAGGCACAGCGAGCCGTTGTGCTCGAAGTGCGGGAAGCAGAGGCAGTCCTGCGGCGAGAGCATGCGCTGCTGCCGCGAGACCGCCGAGCTGTTCTGCCCGGAGTTCGGCGCACACGGCGAGCAGTGGGCGGCCAGGTGCGTCGCGACGGCTGCGTCGCCGTACTTGTTGGGCGCCTCCACGGAACCACACACCGTGCACGCGTGGGAGCCCGGGGCTGTCTTGAAGGAGCCGTGCACGCAGGGCAGGCACGCGTTGGCCAGCTGTTCGTACCCGGAGCGGCAGGTGCAGTTGCGGACGTCAGAGGCCGCCGTGTACAGCGTGGTGTTGGCGCCGGCGACCGGGGCGTGCGCGCTGCAGAGCAGACACGCCGTGCTTGCCAGGGTGTCGGCGAAGGAGCCAGCGTCACACCGCTGGCAGGGGCTCTGCGAAACCTGGCCCTTGTAGTGTCCAGGGGCGCAGGGCAGACAGGGCGTGTTCGGCCCGGGCGCGTCGGGGTCGGGGAAGAAGCCGACGTGACAGTGGCAGTCGTGCACGCTGTGGCTGCCCAGCAGAAAGTGCACGCGCGACGGTGTGCACGCGTCGCACACGGTCTGACCGGCGAGCTCCTGGAAGTAATTGTGATTGCACAGCACGCAGGGTTCTTCGTTGCCCAGTCCGGAGATCTTGGCCTTGACGCTGCCGGGCCGGCACGCAATGCACTCGTGTTCCACAGCGACGCAGTGCAGCAGACAGAGCCGGCCGAAGAACTTGGGCGGGCGGAGGATGCCGTAGCTGCAGTTCTGCTCCGGGCACGCGCAGTGCGCCTCGGCCGAGCTGGCGACAGCGCTGACGGCGTCGATGCCGCAGTGCACGCACACGCCGTGGGACTCGAAGGTGTTGACGGGACAGGCCTCGCACGCGTAGGCATCGCCGGCGCCCTGTCGCACATACCCAGCGTCGCACACGCACTGCGCCGGCGCCGTGGCCCCGGTCACGCCGCGCGTGCTGGCGTGCGCGTGGCAGCCGTCGCAGAAGCCGAGATGGAACAGCGCGAGGGACGCCGACCCCGGCGAGAGCAACAGCACGCCCGAGAGCGTGGTGACGCCTGCGCGAAAAAGGGTGAAGACAGTGTTGACGTGGCACGGGACGCACTCGCCCTCTAGCGAGATGAGCGGGACGGTGCACATACACCGGGCGCCGTCTGGCGCGCTGGTGTTGGAGCCGGGGGGGCAGAACGCGCAGTGCGTGGTGTTGTGCGAGTACGTGCCTGTCGGACACGGCGCACAGCTCTCGTCGCCCTCGCGCGGCTTGACGGTGCCATCCAGACACGGCGAGCAGTCCATGGTGTTGATGGCGCTGGAGCCGGGGCGGCACACGCACTGCGAGTGGTCTGCGTTGGGCATGCGCTCGGCCGAGCAGAACTCGGCGATCTGCCCGTCGCTGCAACGGTGGTCGACGCAGGACAGGCAAGAGTCGTCAATGCCGTCGCTGCGCCACTGGAAGCCGCCGTGGCACACACAGTCCGACCTGAGCTGCGAGGCCGTGAGCTGCGTGTGGCCGTATTGCATGCATGCAGAGACGTCGAACTCCGAGGGGCAGTAGAAGTTGAGTGGGCACGGGCGACACGCGTCACCGCGGTCGAGACGGAAGTGTCCCGGGCGGCATCGGCAGTCTGCAAGCGTCTCGCGTCCTGCGGCGACGGTGAGCAGCCCCGGGTCGAAGGCCGCACACTCGTACCGGAGCTCCGCCGCGCAGTAGCTGTGCAGCGGGCACAGCTCGCACTGTCCGTTCCGGCGATAGTACGCGGCGACGCAGCGGCAGGCGCCGGCGCTGGCACTGAGGGCCTCTGACGTCTGGTTGTCCGGACACAGATTCGCGAGGTTGTCGTGGCAGTACGAGCCGGCCACGCACGGCACGCACGACGCCGCTGCCTCGCACCCCGTCGCCGACGTCTCGTTGCACGAGGAGCCCCCCGGACAGACACAGCTGTCGTGCTGCCCGGTCGCCGTCGCCGCACACACGCGGCGGGGCTTCACGGTCACGGAGGTCTGTATCGTCGGGAACTGCGCTGTCCATGCGGCGAGCTCGGCGTACTCTGTCGTGATGACTGCCTGCGCGCCCAGCACCGAGAGCAGGACCCCAGGCACCGAGAGAGCCCCGGCGACGCTCTGCGCGAGGCTCTGCGCGTCCGGCACCGACGGCGCGACGATGAGGAAACGAAGGAGGAACACGCCTGCTGGGTCCTCCACTGCGCTGTCGATCCGCACGTCGGAGAGCGGCGAGCCAGCGAGCACAGCGAGGGCGGCGCGCGTGTCGTTCTGCGCACTCGGAAATGTGCCGGCCTCGGGCGAGAGCCGCACCTGCACGCTCAGCAGCGAGAGGGCGATGACGACCCCGCCACAGACCTCGCCGAGCGCGCACGGCACACACTCGCCCGCGCTGAGCTCGGTGCCGGCGTCGCAGTAGCACGCGCTGCGGTTCCCGGCGCCGGCCATCGAGGTGGAGTTCGGCCCGCACTGCAGGCGCTCGTTGCCGTAGCAGTAGGAGTCGATCGGGCACAGCGCGCACGTGCCCTCCGCGTCGTAGTAGCCGCTGTCGCAGAAGCAGTCCGGCGGTTCGCTGCGCCCCTGCAGCGTCTTGGTGGTGGCGTGCGCCCTGCAGGCGTGCGCGATGCCGAGCATGCAGAAGGAGTTGACGGGGCAGACGGCACAGGCCCCTGCTGCCCCGAAGAAGCCGGGCACGCAGCCGCAGGCGAGGATGCTCGCCGAGCCGGCCAGCGAGCTGGAGGACGTCGGGCACGACACGGCAAGGGCAGTGTCGCCGGCACAGAAGGTGTCCGGCGGACACTGCTGGCACTCGTCGTCCTGTACGCGCCGGAAGCCAGGCACGCAGTTGCAGTTGTTGATGCCGTGCGCCCGTGGCGCTGACGTGCTGTTGCCAGGACAGTCGGCGCAGCGGTCCCAGTCGCGATCGACGATGGCTTGTGGCCAGTGGGTACCGGCCGGACACTCGGAGCAGGCAGTGCTGCCCACGCTGCTCTTCCAGCTGCCCTCGACGCACTGCGAGCACGGGCCCGTGCCGGTGTAGCCTGCCACGCAGGCGCAGGCGAGCGAGCTGGCCGACCCCTCCGGACTGACCATGTGCGGGTGGCACTGTTCGCACACGGCCTGCGTCGCGCCCCCTGTCACTTCCGAAAACGAGTCCGACCGGCACGGCTGGCACGACGCAGCGTTGTCAAACGTGCCGGCAGCACACGCCGAGCACCCCAGCTGCGTGAGAGGATACCCAGCGTCGCACGTGCACTGCCCGGACGTGCCTTCGGGCGCGCTCGCGTGCGACGGACACGCCTGACAGACCGTGCGGTTGGTCTCGAAGGAGTCTTCGGGGCACGTGCTGCACCCCAGGGCCTGCTCGGGCGAGACCGAGCCGGGAGCACAGGTCCCGCACGCGCCCGACCCGTAGATGCTCTTGAAGCGCCCAGGGCGGCACGGCGTGCAGTCCGGGCCCTCGAACCCCGGCCGACACCGGCACTCGCCTGTGGAGCCAGACGGCTTCCACAGCGCAGTGTTGCCCTCGCACGTCGCACACACCGCGACAGCGTCTGTCGTGAAGCGGCCGTACTCGCTGGTGGCGCAGAGCACGCACAGTGGCAGCGTGTACACTGAGATGTGGCTGCCGTTGTTGGCGGGGTGTATCGTGCTGCCGAGATCGCAGCTCTGGCACAACTCGCTGCCCACGCTTGTCTTGTGCTTTCCAGACATGCACGGCGCGCAGTCGCCAGCGACGCCCGCGTGCCCCTGGCTGCAGGCGCACTGGGTGAGAGAAGTGCTGCTGCTGGGGCTCTCTGAGTACTGCGGGCACGGTATGCACGCTGTCGCCCCGGAGGTGTTCTGGTACGTGTCCTCCTCGCAGGCCTCGCACGTGCTGCTCGCCGCAGCGGACTTGCTTCCTGCCGCGCATAGCACGCACGTTGCCGCTGCGCCGGGGCCGGCCTTGCCCGCCGCACACGCCTCGCAGCTGCTTGCGTAGTCGTAGCCGGCATCGCAGAGACACTGCGTCGGCATCGTGCTGCCGTTGCCCACGGTGTACGAGTGTTGCGGGCAAGTCGCGCAGGGCAGGTCGCCGGGCAGCCCCGCACTGGTCTTGTAGGTGCCCCGCGCGCACTCGCGACAGACTCCGGCGGACTTGCTGTGTCCAGCGTTGCACCAGCACTGCGCGAGGGCCTGGCTCGCCCCGGGCCCGTGTGCGTTCGCGGGACAATCTGTGCAAGTGGCGTTGCCGACGTTGTCCTTGAAACGGCCGGGCTCGCAGGCCTCGCAGATGCCACCGTCTGGGCCGCTGTAACCGCGATTGCATTGGCAGTCTGTGCCTGCGGCGCTCTGTGGCTCCGAGCTCGACTGTGCTGGGCACGAAAGACAGGTGTTGTCCATCTCGTAGGTCCCGGCGACACACGGCTGGCACGGCCCGCCCACCGGGCCGTAGTGTCCTGAGTGGCACACACAATCCGAGAGCGCGACTGCACCCGATCCCGAGCTGCTGAGTGCTGGACAGTGGCCCACCTGTTCGCTGGCGCAGAAGGTGTCAGGCGAGCACAACACACAGCTCTGGTTGTTGCTCGCGCTCTGCCGATAGCCGTCGTGACACACGCACGCCGACTCGTTGTCCGACCCCGCCACGCTCGAGCTGTGCGACGGACAATTGTACATGTTGTCCATGAAGCAGAAGGTATCTGGCTCACACAGCACACACTGGTCTGCCGAGATAGCTGTCGCCAGCGTGAACAGCGCGACGATCACTCGCTGCATTGGGCGTTTGCTGTTCATCCTCTAATACTATTTCGTGTCTGCAAATCCCGTATGCGCACGGTATTTGACAGAACAGCTGCATTGTTCGCGCACAGCACGGACGCAGCAGCGATGCTGACTCTAAAATCGCCGCACTGCTCTCTCTCTCTCTCTTTATACAAATGTGTGTGTGTGTGTGTGTGTATATATATATATGTGTCTACTGACACTGGATGTCATATATAAGAAGCATACACGCTATACTTATTATATATCCATAATGGATTCGAATTCGAATCTTTTGGCAGAAGTATCAAATCTTTTGCAACAGACGCAGGGTTTGCTTGCGACGCTGCTTGCTGATCAAAATACGCAGCAAGCAACAATACAGAAGGCGTTGGCTCAAACTTTGTGCTGTGTATGTGCGAATGATCTTGTAACAAATGATCCGCGCTGTTTGATTCCGTGCGGGCATAGCGTCTGTGCAAATTGTTTGCCGAGACTGGGTGCGAAATGCCCACAATGTAGGGCATTTTTCACATCGACTGTGTTGAATTATCAGTTGCGAGCGGTTGCCGAGGCCATAGTAGGGCCGCAAGCGGCTGCCGCTGTGCAGCCCGCTGAGGTGCCCGCTGAGGTGCCTGAGGCACAGCCGGCTATCCCTGTGATACCTGCGTCGCCGACGCCTACGCTTCCATACGAGGTCGCCCAGTCGTTGGAGCTTCCGTCCCCTACACCTACGCTCCCATACGACAGAGAGGTCTCGACGGTGTCTGCGCTCTTGCATAATAGTGGGGACTTGACACCAAGATCAAGATGGGAGACGGCCGAGACGCCAAGATGGGGCTCGCCGGTGTCTGCTGATGGGGACTTGACACCAAGATTGGGCTCGCCAGTTGGGTCGCCGCGTAGGGCTTCGCAGTCCTTGACATCCGCTTCTCCGTTGCCTGGATCATCCTCGGCCATGCCCACGTATTCACCGCCCCCACTCCCGCAGCCTGCGGCAGCGCCCGTGGTGCCCGAGGAGCCGGAGGTGGAGGTGCTGGGCTCGGGACTCATAGTGTTCTTACAGAACCCCCCCACCGCACGGCAGCGCGACGTGGCCGCCAATGCAAGCGCCACGAGTGGAGAGGAGGACCCGTCTCAGTATGTGCGCCGGTCTCTCAGGCGCCGCTTCAACTAGGTGTTGCATGCGAGAGTTGTAATAAATAATCAACACAAAGGCTGTGCGTGAGATGTTCACAATCTGTCGTGATCCAGTGCCCGTGTATATACGCCCTTCGCTCCCCGCACAATGAGCCTCGCCAGCGCACTGGCCCAGACTGCACGCCCCCGCCTGCCCGAAGCCGTGTTGCAGGGCTGTCTGGAGGCCGACAAGGTGGTCGTCGACAACATCGCGCTCGTCGCGCTCGAATTCGTGCCGGGTCTCAACATTCCTCTCGCTACCATGCGCAAACACGCAGACACCTACGAGCTCAACATCCCCATCACCATGGACCGCTTCACCGTCGCGCTGGCCGACCTGCGCGGCATCCAGGCGCACGCCCCGGCCCGCATCGCGGGCGTCTTGCTCGCCCGCGACGTCAACGACTACGCGCTCCGCATCAGCGTGTGCAGCGAGACGAACCTCGTCCGCTTCACAGAGCTCGACGTCATACGTCTCCACAAACGGGCACGATGAGGAATGTTTGTTGATATATTTTATTGACAATTCTTACATATTAGAGAACTCTCAAGAATACAGTTTGCACCGCAGCGTTGAGCGCCACGACAACCACACCCATTGCGACGCACGACAGCGCCACTACGCTAACAGTGGCAGCAGCAGCAGTGGCAGTGGTATCACGATCTGCAGTGCATTTCTGGTGCTTCAACGCGATCATACGCTCCTGCAGGTCCTTCTCTTCATTGGACAGTCGCCACTTTTCGGAGAAGCACCAGTACCCTGGCAGCTCTTTCGAGGCCAGCTCGATATCTCTCGCACGCGCTATCGCGTTCTCGGCAGTGGTCACACCATCTAGAAGACATGTTATGCGCACTTTCGAAGCAAGCTGCGAGTAGTCCGTGCAGCGGTACGGGCGCACGAATAATAGCAGGCAGCACGCGCAAACAGCAACGATGAACCATAGGGTGGTTTTTTCCACCTGCAAAGCAGCCGCAGCCGCGTTGGCAGCCGCGTTGGCAGCCGCGTTGGCAGCCGTGTTGGCAGCCGCGTTGGCAGCCGCGTCGGCAGCCGCGTCGGCAGCCGCGTCGGCAGCCGCGTCGGCAGGCGCAGGCGCAGGCGCAGGCGCAGGCGCAGGCGCAGGCGCAGGCGCAGGCCCACCTGCTGCAGGTTCTCCTTGTGCCAATTTAGCTAGGAGTGCATCGACTACCTGCAAACGGGCTCTTATTCTAGTTTCTGAACGAGTCTGCATTGTATTGTAATAATACTATATTCACACAAATATGTCACTTATATATGATATCGAATGCTGCTGTGTGGAACAATGAGGCATTTTGTCTTTGAATTTTATTGACAGTTCTCATCAAACATTGTTCCTCCCCAATACAAGCGCTGGGGCATGTACAACTCAACCAAGGCCAAGATAGTTCTTTACCGATGCAATCATCACCGCTTTCAGCACCATTAAACCCACACCCGTACCCATTGTGCAGCACGACACCACCGCTATGCCAACCGTCACCACAGTACCTACACCAGGGGAGTCAATATTCGTGACACATCTCTTCTGGATCAGTGTGATCCGATCCTCCTGCCATTTTTTCTCGTCCTGTGACAATTTCCAGTATTTGCGGGAGCACCAGTACTGTGGCAAATGTTGCGAGACTCGCTCGATATGCTCACGCGCTGTCTCTTTATCCTGAACGGTCGCAGCATCTCGCACACATGTTGTGGGCACATTCGAAGCAAGCCCTGAGTAGTCCATGCAGCTGTATGGGCGCATGCAAAATATCACGCAGCACACGCTTACTGCAACGATGAACCACAGAGCGTATTTTTTCACTTGAGAAGCAGCCGCAGCCGCAGCCGCAGGATCCGCAGCCGCAGCCGCAGGCTCCGCTGCCCCAGCCGCAGGGTCCGCAGCCGCAGCCGCAGGGCC
>Ga0105052_10007982_pt1 | contig 10179 bp, 5 predicted proteins | sample FRY03_FD_78094 | JGI IMG/M metagenome (GOLD analysis project Ga0105052, IMG submission 78094) | Freshwater microbial communities from Lake Fryxell liftoff mats and glacier meltwater in Antarctica - FRY-03 | ecosystem: Environmental > Aquatic > Freshwater > Ice > Glacier meltwater ... | reverse complement strand
GACCCCGGTTCTGCGCACCTGGAGTGTCGACACCGTCGCGCCTGCCGTGACAATCGACTCGGCTCCGTCCGGCGCGCTCGTATCGAGCAATGCCGCTCTTACGTTCTCGAGCACCGACGCTTCCGCTGCCTTCCAATGCAAGGTCGGCACGGGTCTCTTCGACGCTTGCTCCAGCCCGCTGAACCTCACCGGACTGCAGGCCGGGGAGATCAACTTCACGGTCAGGGCGATCGACGCCGCCGGCAACCTCTCGGCGACGCCGGCTACCGCGCTATGGACGGTAGAGAACCCGACCTGCCCCGAGGGCCAGGAAGGGACGCCGCCGAACTGCACCGACATTCCGCCGGTCAACGGACCGGGAATCAACGCAACCCTGACCTCGGGTGAGCTGTCGCTCGCGACCCTCGGCTCGGTGGCGCTGCCCGCCGGTCTTGCCACCCTGAACGGCAAGTGGGCCACCGATGGTCGCTGGTACGTACCGACGGAAGGCGTCGCTTTCCAGCCGGTCATCCAGACTATTCCGGATGCGCTCGGTCCGGGAACCAACGTGGAAGTGGAGATTTCGATCTCGGCGACCGGTGCCGGCCACGGGACTCTGCCGTCAGCCGGCGGACCAGCGACCTTCGTCCTGCCTGTCAGGGCCGACGTCCAGGCCAGACTCGGACCGGTTGCGGTCATCCCGCCGGGTACCGAGTGCTCGCTCAAGCCGCTCACTTTCAACCTCACCGGGACCTACGATCCGGTCGCCAAGACCGTGTCGCTCGCATCATCTGCGGTTGCCTTCCCGAAGGTCACCGGATGCGCCACGTTCAAGGAGACGATCGACGCGCTTCTGGAACTGCCCCGAAACGACATCGCGCTCGCGATGGAGTTCGGCCTCGTCGATGTGGTTGACAACTGCCCGACGGGCCAGGTCGGCACCCCGCCCAACTGCGTCACTCCGCCCTCAAGCCTGAAGACGGGCAAGGTCCGAGCGCCCAAACAGGTGAAGTCCGGGAAGCCGATCACTCTCAGCTCCAGGATCACCAATACGGGCACCGTTGACGTGCTTCGACCCAGGGTCTGCCTGAGCTCGCCGAAGAAGCTGGTCAAGGGCAAGGCGACCACCTGCAGGACGATCGCGAAGATCACAGCGGGTCGGACGGTCACGGTCAAGTTCAGAGTCGTAACGAGGAAGGCTCGTAAGTCAGCCAGGGCGAAGTTCAGGATGACCACCACTTGGAAATCCCAGGGGGTAAACAAGAAGCGCTCCCTCAGCCACGTCGCACTGATCAAACGGTGATAACGATGACCAACGGGATTGAAGGCAGGGAAAAAATGGGAGAAAAGGGAGCAGGAGAACGCATGAATGCCAAAGGGAACGCAGTAGCAGGAGTCAAGGCAGGTGCGCTGGCGCTTCTGGCCGCTCTGATGGTGGCGCTCGCTGTCGCGCCGGGTGCAACCGCGGCCAAGATCGACAACCCGTCTCCGCCGAACTTCCGGGCTGAAGTCACCGGTGGCTTCCTGCAGTTCGTCGGCAGTGCCGGTACCCCGCTGCAGCTGCCGCTCGACTTCGCCACCTTCGATCCGCCGCTGCCGAATCCGACCCTGACCGGAACGATTACCACCAATGCCGAGCGCAACGGGGTCATCAACATTCCGCAGGCCGGCATCGTCTTCCCGCCGATCCCGGTTGACGTCGGCGATATCTCGCTGACCGTTCGTCTGCTCCCGGTGGGAAACGCCACCGGATTCATCGACCCGCTTAGCGGCCGCGTTGACCTCAACGTGCCGATCCGGCTGAAGGCTGAAGGCTCTGCGCTCGGCCAGAGTCTCGGAGGCAACTGTTTCATCGGCTCCGCCGGCAGCCCGATCAATCTCGGTACCGCGACCCACAACGGCGCCTTCCCGTCCACCTCTAGCGGTGTGTACGTTGCCGACTTTTCTCCATCCGACGGTTTCACCGGCGGATGGCTGGCTGCAGAGCCGTACTCTGACGAGCCTGGCAGCTGGGCCCTCCAACCGAAACTCGTTCCCGGAAAGCCGGTAGGCGGCGCTAACGGCAAGCCGCTTCCGAGCGAGATCCCGTTCAACGCTTTGACTGACTTCATCCCGCGCTCGGCAGGTGCGTGGCGCGGTATGAATGAAACCCTCGCCGCCCCGGCAGCTACGGGCTGCGGTACCGGCCTGGCGGCCGGCATCGTCAACGGGCAGGTCAACGACCTGATCGGGCTGCCGTCGCAGGCCGGCGCCAGCACGGCCAGCCTCGACTTCAGGTTCAACGTATTCAACGAGCGCCCGGTTGCCGCCAACGCGATCGTCCAGAAGGCGGTCAAGTCCAGGTTCGTCGCCCCGGGTGTTTCGCAGAGCCCGTGGCCCGGCACCCAGGTGCCGACCGCAGTATCGGCTCAGGATCTGACCATCGACGCGTCCACGAGTTACTTCAAGGTCGGCGGCAACGCGACCGAAAGGTACGCCTTCGATTTCGGTACCGGCACTTTCGGTCCCTGGACCACCAACCCCGTTGCTTCCTTCATCGCTCCGACCCTCGCCGAGGGTGCTCCGCCGGTATTCCTGCCGATCCGGGTTCGGGTCAAGGACAGCGAAGGAGACATCGACATCAACACCCGCACTCTTCGGGTTGTACCCGCGACGGACATCTCGGTCACTTCGGCCGTATCCAGCGTTGCCGGAGCTAAGTTCCGGGGGGGATCCCCGGCTCAGATCGCGTTCTCGGTGACGAACAACTCGACCACGGATGCCAGTTCCCAGTCGGTCGCTTTCTCGTCCAGCCTGCCGAGCGGCATTACCCTGACGAACCTTAACTTCCCGAATGCGTGGTCCTGCTCTTCGACGGCCTCCAGCGTCAGCTGCAGCCTTCCTCAGGCCGGACTCCCGGCCGGTCAGACCGCCCAGTTCGCACTCAGCGTCGATGTGGCGACCGGTGCCGCCAGTCCGTCCACGATCCAGGCCTCGGTCGTGATGGCCGGCGATCCGACCTCGGCCAACGACAGCATCAATCAGCCGTTCGATGTGGTCAAGACCGACCTCGCAGTCGACTTGACCCGCACGACCAGTCTTGCTGCCAACGGCTGGACCCCCTACGAGATCGCAGTTTCCAACGTCGGTGACGGACTCACGGTCGGTGCTACGACCGTGAACGTCTCGCTGCCGCCCGACTTCTCCTACCGCCCAGTCGGCTCCGGCGGCGCGGGCTGGGCCTGTTCTGCTCCGTCCGACCCCCGTGAGGTCGTCTGCAGCAGGGGCGCCGTGGTCGCCGGTAACTCCAGCGCCCCGCTTCTGACGGTAGTCGCGAACATTGACCGCAACGCGGCCGCGATTCCGTCGACTGTCAGCGCGACCGTTTCCACCCAGGGCGACGTAAACGCCTTCAGCGGTGCCGATACTGATTCGGACACCGACACCGTCGCCATAGTTCCCGACCTGACCGTAGACACCGCGATTGCCGGTGATTACGTGGTCGGTGACCCCGGCGAAGTCACGATCGTTGCGATCAACCAGTCGGTTGTTTCGATCAACGGTCCGACCACGATCAGCAGCAGCAGCCTGCCTGCCGGCCTGGCCGTAACCAGCGTTTCCGGCCCCGGCTGGGACTGCTCGGCTACGGTGCCCGGTTCGTCCGACATCAGCTGCAGCCTCGCTGCTGGTCTCGCCGGTGGTGAAACCAGCTCGACCGTTACCGCCACCGTGTCGGTGGCTCAGGCCGCCTACCCGGGCGTGACTGTCTCCTCGACGGTCGCCAACGCGGAAGACGGGTTCGCACTGAACAATTCCGAATCCGCAGACGTGGTCGTCCGGCGTCTGGACATCGCGATCCAGAAACTGGCCGTCAAGCCGTTCAACGTCGGGATCGAGGGTCGCTACCGTCTGAACGTGACCAACACCGGTGACGCGGCGACAGTGGGCGCAATCACCGTGCTCGACGAACTGCCGGCCGGCCTCCGGCTGAAGTCCGCTTCTGGCGCCGGCTGGAACTGCAGCAACTCGACCGTAGGAGCTCAGAGCGTCGATTGCGTCCTCAGCTCCTTCCTCGGAGCCGGCGTACAGGCCTCGCCGATTGAGATCCGCGTCGATGTACTCGATGCCGCCGCCGAGGCGGGCATCGTGACCAATACGGCCTACGCCGATACGGCACGCGACAACCGCAGCGTCCCGGCCGACGATGCGATCACCGCCAACAACACCTCGACCGTTGATACCACCGCGGTGGCCGTCGACCTTTCGGTCGACTCGACTCACCCAGGCAACTTCCGCGTCATGACCGAGGACCTCTACTCGCTCACCGTCCGCAACGTCGGCTTCTTCGGAACCGATCCGGGTGAGTCTGTAACGGTTACCGACGACCTACCGGCCGGCATCCTGCCGATCATCAGTGAGATTGAAATCACCCGCCCAGGCTGGAGCTGTGTAGCCAGCGGCAGCGACGTGGCATGCACACTTCCGGCACCGAGTCCGAGCACTTCCGCGATGGAGCCCGAGTCGGCCGTGACGATCGACATTCCGGTCGTCGTGACCGATGCGGCCGCCGACCAGTCCGACAATGTCGTCGAGGTTTCGACCGCCCGCGACTCGAACCCGGTCCTCAGCCCGAACAACCGGGCAGTCGACCCGACCACCGTCATCCGCTCCGATCTCCAGATCGGCGCGACGCAGACGATTGCTCCGCGTGCCGGCGGCATCGGTGAAGTTGATGTCAGCCTGGACAACATCGGAAGCGCCGCGACAGCCGCGCCTTCGGTCGTCACGATCCCGCTGGCAGCCGGCACCGCTTACCGGCCGATCGGTTCGACCGTAGCCGGATGGGCCTGCTCCTCACCGGGCGCCGGCACCCAGGTGACCTGCACCCGCTCGCTGGCCATTGCTTCCGGTGGCTCAGCCCCAGCGCTGAAGATCCGGACAAACGTCAGCGCTGCGGCGCCCAACAGCTGGAGCACCGTGATCACCGCAAGCACGGAAGGCGAAGCCCCTCAGAGGCTGGCAAACAACTCAGTAACCCTGAGTCCGGTCCTCGAAAAGGTCGACCTCACGGTTGCCAAGTCGCATGACCCGGCCGCGATCAAGGCGGGCAGGCCCGGCAGCTACACCGTCGAGGTCAGCAACGTCGGTAACGCCGCTTCAACCGGAGCCATCCGGGTTGAAGATCAGGTGGATTCGAGCTTCCAGAACGTCAGCGCCTCCGGCCCGGGCTGGAGTTGCCCGGTCACCGGCAACAACGTTGTCTGCACCAGGACCCCGGCCCTGCCTGCCGGGCAGTCGGCCCCGCTGATCACGATCAGGTTCAGCGTTCCCGACGACGTGGCCGGAACACGCGATTCGGTTGCCACAGTGACCAACTCAAGCGATCCGTACCCGGCAAACGACAGCGGGAGCGACCCGATCCAGATCGTGGCCAGCGCCGACACAGCCGTGTCGATCGACCAGCCGTCCACGATGCGGGTGGGCGATTCCACCCAGATCACCTACACGGTGAGGAACACCGGGACCGACTCGACCTCCGGAACCCCGAGCGTGAAGATGTCGATTTTCGCGTCCTCCGGACTCGATCCGATTGACGTAAGCAGCCCCGACAGCTGGGACTGCAGCGCAGTCGCAGCGACCCAGACCGAGGTGGCGAAGTTCGACTGCCTCCTCGCGGACACGGTTGGCCCCGGCGGCACCTCGTCGCTCGTAGCCGAGTTCGACGTCATTCCGACGGCGGATACTCAGGCCCTGACTCTGGCGCGGGCCACTACCTCCGGTGACATCAACCGCTCGAACGACTTCGCCACGGCGACGTCCAACCTGAGCGGAGTTGACCTCCAGGCGTCGGTAGACCTGCCTGTTCTCAATCCGGTTGTGGACCTCACGGCCGGTGAGACCGGACGTCGTATCGTCACCGTCCGGAACGTCGGCACTTCAAACACAACGGCACTGCAGTCGCTGAGGGTGCCGCTGCCTGACGGCGTCCAGTGGGACAGCGGCGCGACCGGCGCCGGAGGACCCGGCTGGTCCTGTCAGCAGCAGGCGCGCGACATCGTCTGCAACCGCACCGATCAGCTGCTGGCCGGTGCTACCGCACCTCCGTTGAACATCGACCTGCGGGCATCCCGCTCAAACGCTCCGTCGATCACTGTCAACTACGTGGCCGAGACCATCGGAGACGAAGACGGCTTGAACGACGTCGCGACCAGGACCGACACGGTGCTCTACTTCCCGCAGACCACGATCACCAGCGCTCCAAGCGGTTCGACCACTTCGCGCAGCGGGAGCGTCGCCTTCGACAGCGATGACGATGCGGCCACCTTCGAGTGCCGCCTGGGCAGCGATGCCTTCGCCCCCTGCACGAGCCCGCTCGAGTTGAGTGGCCTCAGCCTCGGAGTCACCACGGTTGCCGTCCGCGCGGTCAACGAGCGCTCGATGGCCGACCAGACCCCGGCAACCGCAAACTGGACAGTCACGGCGATTCAGCCCACCGGACCGAACACGGGCGTCAAACTCGACCTCACCGGTGGTTCACTCTCGCTCGCAGCCCTCGGGTCAGTGCCCCTGGAGCCCAACCTGATCAAGCTGGCCGGTCGTCGCTACACCGACACCGGTGCGCTCCTCATCCCGAAGGAGGTCGTGAGCTTCCAGACAATCGTCCAGAGCATTCCGGACGTACTTGGCCCGGGCACCGTGGTCCAGGTCGAGATCTCGATCACGGCAACTGGCGACGGCCTGGGGAGCCTGCCTGCCGGCGGCGGTCCGGCAACGCTGACCCTCCCGGTCAGGGCTGACGTCCAGGCCAAGCTTGGTCCGGTTTCGGTCATTCCGCCCGGAACCGAGTGTGCGCTGAACCCGGTCACCTTCGACCTCAACGGCACCTATGACGAGGGTGCCAAGACGGTTTCGCTCGCCTCTTCGAGCGTGGCCTTCCCCCAGGTCACCGGTTGCGGATCGTTCCAGCAGACCATCGACACCCTGCTCGAGCTTCCCCGAAACGACATCTCGATCGCGATGGACTTCGCGCTCGAAGACGTCGCTGACGGCGAGCCGAAGCTGGCCAAGCCGGTTGTCAGGGCGCCGAAGTCCGTGAAGTCCGGCAAGCCGGTCACCCTGACCGCGCGTGTCAGCAACATCGGGAACGCCCCGGCGACCAACGTCAGGGTCTGCTTCAGGGCAGTCAGCCGTACCTTGATCCGCGGCCGCAGCAACGTCTGCCGCACGATCACGTCGATCGATGGAGGCAAGACCGGCTCGACCAGGCAGCGCTTCGCCACCAAGTCCGGTGAGAAGGGCAAGCGGGTACGGTTCCAGGTCACGGCGACTTACAAGGCCGCCGATGGCTCGACCAAGCGCCTGTCCAGGGGCCACGTAACGGTCCTGAAGTAAGGCCGACACAGCCGTTTTACCGGGCCCGCCGCGAGAGCTTTCTCCGGCGGGTCCGGCGCTTTTCAGGCCCCTGGAGAGCGCTTAGCAGCCCGCCCGGACACGAGCAACCGCCCGGACCGCTTAACCGCTATTCTTCTGGGTCGCCTCGCCCTTTGGCCGAGGTTTTATTTTGTAAAGGCACCGCTCGGAGCAATGAGGAAATATGGCACGCGGAGATGCGCGCATCGCGGTGACACTGGCATGTGAGTCATGCAAGCGTCGCAACTACCAAACGAATAAGTCGAAGCGCAATACACCGGACCGGATCGAGGTCCGGAAGTACTGCCGTTGGTGCGGAGACCACCAGCCGCACAAGGAAACGCGGTAGTGGCCAAGTCCCGGGCACAACGCAAGGCTGAGAAGAAGGCGCGCGAGGCCGAAGCGGCCGCCAGGCGCGACGCTGAATCGCAGGCGCAGCACGATACGCAGGTGCCCAAGTCCGGCGACATCGCCGAGATCGAGGCGGTCGAGGCCGGCATCGCCGCCGGCGCGCCCGAGAAGGACCTCGAAACGCCCGACGCCCCCAAGGGACTGAGTTCAAGAGAAGAGAAACGCAAGCAGAAAGAATCCGAAAAACGCCGCAAGGCCGACCAGAAGCGACAGGAAGAGCAGCTGCTCGCCAAGCGCGAGAAACAGGCCAAGGGCCAGCGCAAGCGCGGCGGAGTCATCGCCTTCCTTTCCTCCTGCATCGCCGAGCTCAAGCGGGTCCAGTGGCCCGACCGGGATACCCTGGTCCAGGCCACGGCCGTCACCCTGGTTTTCGTGATCGTCGCGGCGGTCTACCTCGGTATTGCCGACCTCATCGCCAACTGGCTCGTCCAGAGAGTCATCTAGCCCCAAGGAAACTTATGTATCGCTGGTACGTCATCAACACATACTCCGGCCACGAGAACAAGGTCAAGCACAACCTCGAACATCGGGTCGAATCGATGGGGCAGAGCCATCGTGTGCGCCAGGTCATCGTGCCCACCGAGCAGGTCTCGGAGATCAAGGACGGCCAGAAGATCCAGGTCGAGAAGCGCACCATGCCCGGCTACGTACTGGTTCAGATGGAGATGACCGACAACGCCTGGGGGCTGGTCAAGAACACCCCCGGTGTGACCGGCTTCGTCGGCCCCCGTGATACGCCCGTCGCCCTGACCAAGACCGAGATCGACCGCCTGCTCCACCGTGAGACCGCAGAGCGTCCGCGCACCCAGGCCCAGTTCGAGATCGGCGAGTCGGTCAAGATCATCAACGGCCCGCTTTCAGACTTCTCCGGCGAGATCGCCGAAATAAACGAAGACCAGTCCAAGCTCAAAGTGCTTGTGTCGATCTTCGGCCGGGAGACCCCGTCCGAGGTCGGCTACGAACAGGTCAAGAAGCTCTAGCGAAAAGAAGGCCCATGGCTAAGAAAGTAATGACACTCATCAAGCTGCAGATCCCCGCCGGGGCTGCGAACCCGGCCCCGCCGGTCGGTCCGGCGCTGGGCCAGCACGGGGTCAACATCATGGACTTCTGCAAGGCGTTCAACGCGCAGACCCAGCAGGACTCGGGCACGATCATCCCGGTCGAGATCACCGTTTTCGAGGACCGCAGCTTCACCTTCATCACCAAGACGCCGCCGGCGGCAGTGCTGATCAAGGAAGCCTGCAACATCAAGAAGGGCTCCGGCGAGCCCCACATAAACAAGGTCGCCACGATCAGCAAGGCCCAGGTCAGGCAGATCGCCGAGCGAAAGATGCCCGACCTGAACGCCAACGATCTGGATGCGGCCTCGAAGATCATCGCGGGCACCGCCCGTTCGATGGGCGTGGAGGTCAAATAACCATGGCTCACGGCAAGAGGTTCCGCCAGCAGTACGGCAAGGTCCAGCGCGACCATGTCTACCCACCCGCAGAGGCGATCGGCTTGATAAAGGAGACCGCTTCGGCCAAGTTCGACGAGTCGGTTGAACTCCACGTCCGGCTCGGGGTCAACGTGCGCCATGCGGAGGAGCAGCTCCGTGGCACCCTCGCACTGCCCAACGGGCTCGGCAAGAACGTCAAGGTAGCCGTATTCGCCCAGGGCGACAAGGCCCGTGACGCCGAATCGGCCGGAGCCGACATCGTCGGCGCCGACGAGCTCGCGACCAAGATAGAAGAGGGCTTCGACGACTTCGACATCGTCATCGCCACCCCCGACATGATGCCGATCGTAGGCCGCCTCGGCCGCGTTCTCGGCCCGTCGGGCAAGATGCCGAACCCGAAGGTCGGCACGGTCACCGATGACGTCGAAAAGGCCGTGAGCGAGTCCAAGGCCGGCAAGATCGAGTACCGGACCGACCGCCAGGCTATCGTCCACCTCGCGATCGGCAAGGCCTCCTTTGACGCCGACAAGCTGCTCGAGAACTACGCCGCCGTAATGGAAGAGATATCCAAGGCCAAGCCCGCCTCGACCAAGGGCCGCTACATCATCTCGGTCTCGCTGGCGACGACCATGGGCCCCGGCATCAACGTAGACCCCTCCAAGGCGACCGAGCGCGATATCTTCCCGGAAGGCGCCGAAACCGCCGGGCAGGGCGAAGCGGCCGAAGACAGCGAGTCGGTCCCCGCCTGAGCCGACGCCGGCCAGTCGCGTTGATGCGCCGCCCGTCAGTCCGATCCACCGGTTCACTGGCTGCGGTCGCTTTGATCGCGACGACCGCACTGCTTTCCGGTTGCGGAGGCGACGACGGGGAGTCGATCGCCACCGCGACCAATGATGACCGCCTGGCGCTCGACAAGGTCACTTCGCAGATCGAAGAGGCTGCCAAGAGAAGCGACGTCGAGG
>Ga0105052_10007981_pt1 | contig 10180 bp, 8 predicted proteins | sample FRY03_FD_78094 | JGI IMG/M metagenome (GOLD analysis project Ga0105052, IMG submission 78094) | Freshwater microbial communities from Lake Fryxell liftoff mats and glacier meltwater in Antarctica - FRY-03 | ecosystem: Environmental > Aquatic > Freshwater > Ice > Glacier meltwater ... | reverse complement strand
TCAGACGGCAACCGCCGCCTGACTACCCACTGTCCCCCCTACGCGCGGCAGTCCCGTCGTGCACTTCGAGGGTGTTCACGTTCCCGAGGTACCGCTTGTCCTTGATCATCTGAACTCCTTGTTCGTGCCCATCGGACCGTTCGGTCCGGTTCTGCGGGCGGAAGCAGACGTCGTAGGATGCCGCTCTCCGGCTTCTACGAGGTCCGGTAGGTCCGATGGGGAGGGGCGTTCTGGCAAGATCGCTCCCCTCCCCATCGTTCTGCTATCTGGGGACGGCCACCTCCCTCGGGACAGGAGCGGCAAGCGCCTCGGATGGCGCTCCGTCGACTGATGCTGCGAAAAGCGAGCGTGGTTCCACGCTCTTGCCGATCGGGACACCGAGGATGATCGTCCTCGGGTCATCGAGGTCGGGGTGGTCGTCGAAACCAGGCAACTTGAGTTGTGCCCACGCAATGGCACGTGCGACGCCGTCTTCGTCCTCGGCACCGAGCACAAACGAGATCTCGAACGTCTCCGACCGTGACTGATGAATCTCGTCGCCATCCTTGAGTCGCCAGATGATCTCGTTGCGGTCCCTGGGAGCCAGGTAGCTCAAGACTTCGCTCATCATGAATGGGACGACGAAGTTCGCGTCGGCCATCGTCACGTGCTGCCGGGCGACGTACTCGATCTCCGCAAGGTCGAGATCGCCGTTCACAGCGCCCTTGGCGATCAGCTTCCACAGCGGAATCAACTGCTTGGTGGCCTCGATCGATGCACCTCGTTCACGGTTCAGCAGGGCGAGCGCCAGCAGTTCCGTGATGATCCTCGGGTAGACGCCGCTGCGGCTCCCGATCCGCGCAGCCTTCGGGATGATCCCCTTCGTGATGTAGAAGGTCAGCGTGCGGTCACTGATCGCGAGGTTTCGCTGTCGCATCTCCACCAGCAACTCGGTCTTCGTGATCAGATCCGTGGAACCCTGAATCTGCATGTACTCGATGAACTCAGCTTCTTCGCTCATGTGGACTCCTCGACCGTCGCTGCCCTGAACTACACCAGCAGTGTAATTACAGCGTCGTAACCAAGAGCTGTCAACCCCTTTCGGGCGTAGGGGTCCTGACACCGCCCGGAAGCGCCCCAGCGACATTCACCCTCAAGCAAATCGTCATGAACGCGCCGGCGGAACTTCAGGAGTCCCTCGCAGACCGGCGCGCTCTGCCTCGCCGATCGCGTTTGTGGCAACGCTTGCCCCGGCCAACCGAGCCACTGGATTGGTTCGGGTTGGTGAAATCAAAACAGGTGTTCACCGAGTGGTCGTTGACGTGCTCTGCATGATTGAGTAGACATCAGACACCTGCACTCGTGGGTATCGGGAGAGGCAATATATGCGAATCGGGCGTATCGTCAGATTGTTTGCTGCCGCGGCCTTGGCACTGCAGTTCGGCGGGTTCTCTGAGCTTGTCGAAGCGAGTGAATCCGAAAGTGACCAGATTGTCAGACCTGAGACACTACCCGGTGAGAAGTTGGTGGGGGTCCCAGCTCTCAGCGATGACGGTGCGGCCGACATGGCACCGGGATCGGTGCCGCAGGCCAAACCGTCGAGTGGCTTCGTTCCGGGCAAAAGTGCAGAAGATAAAGAAGCACGGGCAGAGTATTCGTCGGTATTCATGAATCCAGACGGATCGCGTACTGAGTTTCAGAACACCGCGCCACAGCACTTCCGTGCAGCTGACGATTCGTGGCAGCCAATCGATTCCCGAGTGATCACCCGCGCCGATGGATCCTTGGGAAACGCCGCCAACTCGTGGACCGTTGATTTTGGACCAGCGGCAAGCTTCGGCATCGCCTTCACGCTGTCAGGCGGCGAACGACTCTCGTGGCACCCCGCCAATCCTGCGAATGATGCGAAGCCCGAAATCCAGCCGGATGGTCAATCTGTGCGATATGCAGATGTTTGGCCAGGGGTGGACCTGCTCTACAGAGTAACGCCATCCGGTCTAGAGGAAAGCGTTGAGATCAAATCCGCTCAGGCCCCGAATTCCTTTGCCTTCACCGCCGACGGCCAGGTGACGGTCGCAAAGGCGCAGGACGAGAAAGTGACTGGAACATCTGGTCTTGTCGTGAAGCGAGGTGAGGCAGAATTGAACGTCTCTCCTCCGGAGAGCTTCGACGGTAAGGGTGCGATCGTCGATGCCGAGGCTGGAGTGACTCAAGCGCCTACGTCTGTCGGGGGTGAGGCAGGCTGGACGTTGGGAGTGAGCAGGCGCTGGCTCTCCAGCCTTCCGGCTGATCGATTCCCGGTTCTGATTGATCCGACTATCAGTCCGGTGTTGTACTCTGAAACGTCTTACCCGAGTCCCGGTTCATCCCTCGCTGAGATGTCCGATGGCTATTCACGGGTCGGCAATCCTATGGATGCCGGATCGCCAGATTTACGGTGGCGCAGCGTAAGGGCCTTCCTCAACGCCGGCAGCGGAATCAATAATCTTGTATGGACACGCGTCACGGGAGCACAACTGACGATGACGCCGGAGAGCGGCTCGACCGCTGCCGCTTTCCCCGTCTCCGTTTACTGGGCCGACGAGTGGGGCTATCACAACAGTGTGGCGCCGCGAACCCTGCCGGCACCGTACCCGTATGGAAATTCATGGACTCCGTTCGCGTCGGCTGCTGTGGGCAGTGGCCCTGTGACGGTTGACGTCACCGATCTGTACGACTTCTGGACGCGCGACGGGTACACCGCTGGCGAGTTCCTGCTGACGGGCGACGAATCACCTTCGACGTTCACCTACAAGCGCCTTAGCCTCTCACTGTCTGTCACCTACTCGGCGCGCCCGTCGGTACCGATTACGACTTCAGCGTCTAATCCGTCGGAGGGATCGCGTATCTGGGCGCCGCCGTCGTATCTGACGACTAGCGAGTCCACGAATGCCGAGGGAGCCGAGTCCTTGAGCTACCGGGTGGAGATCGGTGCGGACGAGGACTTCAGCGAGGGAGTTGTATCGTCCTCAGACTGGCATCCTTATCAAACCACAGCCCCAATTGGTGCTGTGGCGTCGGACGGCGCTTTCCAGTTGCTGTCGGCTGGACAGACATACTGGTGGCGGATCGTCGCAAACGATGGCTGGTACCAGATACCTTCCTCACCCCGATCGTTTATCTGGGATCCAAACCCAGCAGACGCACCGACCGACACTGCCGGACCTGTCGAGGTCAATCTTGCCACAGGCGTCTATTCTACTTCTGTTTCAACCCCCGGCTTCTCTGCAGTCGGCGGGGACATTGCAGCCGGACTCGTCTACGACAGCAGCGACATCACTAGCTCTAGCCTCCGGCGTACCATTTCACAGGACTCGAACCTGAATGGCGTCCAAGATCCGGGAGAGCGTGTCGTCGCGAGCCAGAAGGTGGCGACCATCGACGACTGGTGGGCAACGTCAGGGCCAACGTCAGACACGCTCGACGGGTTTCTCGCTGTGTGGGAGGGCACCATCGCAGCGTCAGCCAGCGGCTGGCAACTCGGCATCATGTGCGACCAGCACGCCCGGGTGTGGATTGATGGCAGTCTTGCCGTCGACCGGTTCGGCTCAAACTGTTCCGCAGTCGACTATGACGAGGCTGTGGATTGGGCAGCGGGCACGCTGTCCACGAGTCCCAAATCGGTTCGCGTTGAGCTGAAAGAGACGAACGGCGCAAGCGGGGCCAGACTTCGAATTCGGCAGGGAGTCGGCGAGGCGGCGCAGGTACCCCCCTCCTGGTTCGCTGAACAGCGAGCGCTCCCGGTTGGCTGGTCCCTGACAGCCGGTGCGGACACGCTTAAGGCAAGTAGGGTGGAGGTGACGCCGACTGCGCTCAGTCTTATAGCGCCAGAGGGGTCGAAAACCACGTGGCTGCGGGACGTTGGTTCCACGTCAGCGGAGGGATGGACCGCTCCGCTGGGAGTCGACGGTACGGCTACTCAAGGTGCGGATGGGGCCGTGGTCGTCTCGCTCGATGGCCTCACGTACTCCTTCAATCCTGAGGGATCCCTATTTCAGGCCACGTCGACCCGAGCCCAGGACGGAAAGAGCACTTCAGCCATCTACACCTATGATGGCTCGGGCCGGACGACGAAGGTCACCGACCCCGTATCAGGACGTCAGCTGAGATTCGAGTACCAGGACGGCGGCAACTGCCTTTCTCCAACTGTTCCAATCCGCATGCTTTGCGGTATCCGGTTTGCCCTATCGGATACGGATCCGGCACCAGAGCAATGGACTCAAGTGACGTACGGCTCAGCCTCGATAGGTGCGCGACTGACAGCAGTCACAAACATGCCTGCACCCTTAACGCCGGGTGCACTGGATCGAAATCAGACAACGCAGTTCGGCTACGGCGCTTCAGGGCTCGACGAGATTCGAAGCCCGCTAGCGTACGACGCTGTACGAGCTGGTGTCAGAGCAGATGTCGCTCAGACAACAACCAGGATCTCCTTCGGGGGAGATGCGTTGTGGTCCTGGCCAACGAGCGTCGAGCTGCCAGCGCCGCTGGTCGGAGCCATTAGGCCCAAGACGACGTACACGTTCGACCCAGACCCAGATCATTGGGGCTTCACCCAGGCAGATACCCTCACTGAGGGTCGTCGACCACCACTGGGTATACGACTCGACGCACCTTGGACGATCACGGAAGGCAGATCGATCGTCGCGACAACTCCGGGCGACGATCGAGTATCACATTCGACGGCGATGGTCGTACTCGTACAAGCACAGAACCATCCGGAAACGGAGCACTTGCGATCTACGATCCGTCGGGGAATCTTGTAGAGAAGTGGACCGCTATACCAGTTGCAGGGACCTGCTGGACCTCTCTCGCAAGTCGAACATCCACCGACTCATTCCCGCCGTCGGATCCCGGATGTGATTCCATTCCGGTGACTCGAACAGATTACGACATCGATCTGAGTACTGGGAATGAACTTGCAGGCTTGCACGGGACGTGGTGGGCAAACTCTAATGCGGGGCCCACGCCAACACGGCCCACCCCCTCCCTCGACACTTTCGGCGTTGGTTCAATCGACGGTTCACTCGTGAAGAACTGGGGTCCGGCTGGACCTGCAGGACTTGAAGATGACGTAGGATCACCAATTGTTGACGAGTTCTCTGCCGAGTTCACGGGGGTAATCGACCTACCATCGTCCGCGAGCACCGAGTTCAGACTCGACCTCGGTGCAAACGACCATGCCTCGTTGTGGATCGGCGAGAAGCTCGTCATCGACGATGCAACATCTGGTGTAATAGGCGTGGTGTCTGGCGCAATAGGCGGCCGAACACCGATACGTGTTCAGTACCGCCATACAACTGGAGCGGCAAGCATTTCGCTCAAGTGGCTTGTTGCTGGCACCTTCGTAGATATATCGGGCGATGAGCTCCATCCCGATTACAATCATGCCACGCGAGAGCGGGTCTATTCTGACGTAAACACGATAGACAATGAGCAGACATACGAGATCCCCGCCCCGGAGTACGGTGGACTGACGGTGGTCGACAATGATGCCGGCCTCGCTACCTCGTACACCTATGAGACTGGCGGCTATGGCCGAGCAACATCGATGACGAGGCCAGCTGGCAATCAAACTCAGTACCGCTACTACCCGGACAGCGCCACGCTAGGTGCTGGCACTTGTGCGGTGCCAGCGGGCACGCCCCAGTCAGGAATGCTACGCGCGCGCCTGAATCCGTCGCCATCCGGTAGCGGTAGTCGTCGCATAGAGGAATTCATCTACGACAAGTACGGCCAGTTAGCCGCTACAAGAGTGGGTATCGAGATATCCACAACTGGCACACTCGGCGGAGGTCCGTCGTGGATCTGCTCAGCGGACCAGGATGGTCTTAAACGATGGACTCGTCAGACATTCTCTGCGTTCGGCATTTACGCCACTCGTAATGTGTGGCATGACTTCGCCAAGTCGGGGAATCCGTTGGTGTCGGAGGTCTGCGACAACAACGTGGCTGGATCTCCGAACGATACTCCAGGAGACGTCTGTCAGGGAAAGAACGGTGCCATCACGACGACCGTTGACTTGCTTGGTCGAGCTGTCGCATACACAGATGTCTGGGGCAAAACTACGACCACGACGTACGACCAGTCAGGGCGCGTGAGTGCACGGACGGGACCCGGCGGCGCGGAGAGCTTCAGCTTTGGTACTGATGGTCTGACACAGTCCAGACTGGGTTCAACAGTGCTCGCCGACGTCGCGTACAACTCAATGGGCGAGATTCGATCTGTCGCCTACGGAAACGGGACGAGCTTGGTCAACCTTGACACTCCCGGCTCTAGGCACTCGGACCGGTCAATTCGCTCGCTGGAGTTCGCCGGGCCGGGAGGTTCAGTGATCAGCCGGAACGTCGTGTTGGCACGTGAGCGCAACGGAAGGATCACATCGGAGGAGATAAACGGCTCAGAGTATCGATACTCGTACGACGACGCTGACCGCCTGGTTCGAACCGAACGCGGGCTTGTCGGCTTTACGACGGCGACCGATGATTGGCAGTACTGCTTCGAAGACCTGGCAGGGGTTGACGGAGCTGCGCCGCTCTGCGCTGCCGGTGACATTAATGACTCCGGAAAGAACCACAACCGGATCTCGGCCTACGAGAATGGCATCAAGGTGGCCGGGTATACATACAATGGCGCCGATCAGCTGACATCGGTCGCAACCCAGGCGCCCTACGCAGGAGCCCCGATCACCTACGACGCACTGGGCAACGCAACCCTTATCGGAGGCGAGCGGCTGCGCTACGACATCTCAAGCCGGCATCTCGCCACAGCGAAGGTGGGCACTGGGACCGCGGTTACATATCGACGGGATGCGACTAATCGACTCGTTGGACGGACGGGACCAGATGGCACGACCCGCTACAGTTCCGGAGGAAGCGGTGATTCGCCACTCGTCGTTCTGGGAGGCAGCTCGGCAGTGCTGACGAGCACCGTAATCTTGCCTGGGGGGGTTGCGGTCTCGACTGCTGCCGGCGGAGCTACGGCTACTTGGTCGTACCCGGATCTCAAGGGTTCCGTGGCAGCGATCACCGACGGTGCTGGGCTGGTAGTTGGTGGCCCATTCAACTATGACCCGTTCGGTTCTCAGGTCTCCGCAGCCGTTCATCCAGAAAATCAGACAGGTGACGTAGACTTTGGATGGAAGGGTAGCTATCGCAGGCCCACGGAGCATACCCCGGGCCTCAGACGGCAGCTCGATATGGGTGCCCGAGGATATGACCCCAAGCTAGGGCGTTTCCTAGAAGTCGATCCGATCGAAGGTGGTGTCTCAAACGACTACGACTACCCGAGCGATCCCGTTAACCAATCCGACTTGAGCGGCAACGGGGTTTGGATAGGACCGAACCAATTCGGAAGATGTGAGCTCTCTTGGCCGAGCGGGAATACGCCGTATCTCAGTCAAGGTCGCATTCGTGTTAAACCGAAGGTCAGCTGCGCTGGTAACCCCGGAAGGATCACGATGCAGGTGCGACTAGAGCGCGATGGCTTTCTGCATACTTGGGACACCATCCACACCGACAAGTGGATAGCGAACTCCCCGAATTTGGGTCTCCGGCCTTTGGATTTCGAGTGGAAGTGCAAGCCTGTCGGACTGAGGGACAACTGTAGGGCACGAGTCGACATCTTCTTGGACGCAAGAGTGGCGTACTCAACGAAGTACTTTCACAGCGGCACAAGGAACATCACCTGTGTTGAGTACGTCGAGCCGATTGTCAAGTGAGTGACAAAGCGTTTATAGACTTCGGAGAGGTTGCTGCTGAGCTAGATTCGTCCGCTAGTTTTGGCCGCATGATTGGCGACGTGGAGATCATTCTTCGGCTCTCGACACCCTCGAACAACGCTGCAGTCGGCGCACTGTGGTCCATCGAAACGACCGGAGTCGGCTCGGCAGTCTCGCTTGACGGTATTCATACGCTCTATTCAACGATCCGGACGGCATCCGCACGGAAGGAGCCGAATCTGGCGGATCGAGCCGGATTGAAACTGCGACCCCCAGGACCACCGTGGATCAGTGTTTGGCGGCCACGGGAGGAGGTCCCTTCTCTACTGGTGACAGCCTTGATCCGACTGAGCGGGCCATCAGATCGACTAGACGGAATTGCCGAAGCGACGATCAGTGCTGGCAAGTTCGTTAGGAATCCGACTAGGTCGTTAGCCAGCGTCGTATCGGGCGACCTCATCGCTGAGATGGCCATTTGGTGGGTTCGTGACTTGCCGGCCGCTACGACCTTTACTGCGCAGGGCGAGAGTGAGCTTCGCTGGCACTGTTCGGGCTGACGCCGTACTCCATGCCAAGTGGGTTGTCGCTTCCTCGGATGAAGGCGCCATTTTGGGGTCCTCAAGACCTAGCCCTGTTCCCCGTCTGATTGCGTAGGGGTAGAGCCCGCTCTGAAGGGGGCTTCTCGTTCGCAGCTGCAAGGATCTGTGAACTTGGCAGCGACGGTAGTCTCGCCCATCCCGGACATCCCGGACATCCCGGAACTGCCAGATGGCGATGATCTGCCATCCAGTTCTTCCGAGTCCCCATAGCAACCTTCGTACCCTTCGGACTCACAGGCGAAGAGCCGCCTCAGCTCACTGAGAGCGGGAGCCATCAGCTAGGTTCCTGAACGGGCGACTGAACTGGGGCGCGGCAAGCGGCAGCCAGACCGCATCGTCAGGCGGTGGAGTCGCGTGACGGGTGGGATTGAGAGTGGGGATCGTTGACGTCAGAAACACTGAGCCGGCTGCATAGAAGCCTGGCTACCGCGCGCTCGCTTGTCCGATTCAGCAGACGCCTAGACCTTCTAGTAGGCGGTGACCTTCCACCAAGGCATTGGAGCAGGCGAGACGCGCCAGCACCTCCAGATAGCGGTCACATTCGATGGTTCCATACGATGAACTTGGGCCACTATCGCACCCCTGGCGTCTACGATCCTCGTCGAACCGTACAAAGACTCGGGATCCCTGGCGATCTCGCTGGCCTTACCGTTCTGGACGTTGGATCCTGGGATGGCTTCTACGCCTTTGAGGCTGAGAGACGTGGCGCGAGCCGCGTCGTCGCCACCGACTCATTCTGCTGGGGAGGTCCGGGCTGGGGAAGCAAGGCCGGATTCGAGTACGCACACTCGTTCCTCGGCTCCAGCGTCGAGTCGGTTGAATGTGAGCCGTACGAGCTGCACGAGACCGCTGATTCGGGGTTCGACGTCGTCCTCTTCCTGGGCGTCCTTTACCACCTCAAAGAACCACTGCCGACGCTTAGCTCCTTAAGACGCGTGTCCATGGCCATGAGAAAGTCCTCGCTGGTGGACAGATGAGGTCCCCACTGGTGGCCACGGGAAGTCCCCGCTGGTGGCCGGCGGAAGTCCCCACCCCTCGCTGAGCATCCATCTGGAGTGCCCCTCGGCCGGTGACGGTTTCGGTGTCTAGCCACGCCGCTCCGACCGAGGGACTGCACCATGAAATCAGTGAGGGAACGTATGGACATCAATGCTGCCTACCGAGAGGTGGGCACCTACCGGGGCGCCGCGGACATCTGCGGCACGACACCCAAGACTGTGAAGCGTGTCGTCGAGGCCGCCGGGTGTGAGCCCGGGGTGGAGCCGAGAACTCGTCGGGGTGTGTTCTGCGTGAGGACGGTCGAGTTCGAACGGTGGGTGCAAGGTGCCGGCGTGAGTGCCAGGCCGTGAAGGGCGCGGCGAAGCGGTAGTCCATGAAGATCTCGTCGGGTGCGCGCTGGTTCAGGCTGCGGTGGGGTCGGTGCGTGTTGTAGTGCGCGATGTGCTCGTCGAGAAGCACACGCAGTTGGCGCTCGTTCCAGATGCTCGTCCGGTCGAGGAGCTCGTTGCGCAGGGTGCGTATCCACCGCTCGGCGAAAGCGTTCGCTTGCGGTGAGCGCGGCGGGATCCGGATCGCTGCGATCCCAGACCCGGCGAACACAGCATCGAACGAGCGGGTGAACTGCCCGGCGCCGTCACGGACGAGGAACCGGAACCCGTGATTGTCGGGGAGTCGCGTCAGGAGGTTGCGGGCGGCCTGGGTGGTCCACGGTCCGGTCGGGTTGGAGGTGATCCCTGCGAGGTGGACCCTGCGTGTGGCGACTTCGATCACGAACAGGACGTGGAACCTGTGCAGGAGCGCGGTGTCGACACACGCGAAGTCGGTGGCAACGATCGCCTTCGCT
>Ga0105052_10007978_pt1 | contig 10183 bp, 11 predicted proteins | sample FRY03_FD_78094 | JGI IMG/M metagenome (GOLD analysis project Ga0105052, IMG submission 78094) | Freshwater microbial communities from Lake Fryxell liftoff mats and glacier meltwater in Antarctica - FRY-03 | ecosystem: Environmental > Aquatic > Freshwater > Ice > Glacier meltwater ... | reverse complement strand
TTTACGAATATTCCGCAAAATGATTAAAGAACTAATTTCGGCCGACCCCCTCCCCCCCCTCCCAAATCCTTTTTTACCCTGGCCAGGGCTTTCCCCCCCCCCCCCCTTTCCCCCTCTTTCTTTTTTTGTGACTCAGCTCGTCCTGCGGGCACAAGCGGTTGGACAGAAGAAAAACTTGGTGGATTGGTGTCCCGCGACTCCATGATTGGCCTCTGCCCTGTGACTGATCCTGCGGATGCCAAACACTAGCTTGATTCAAATTCGGATTGGTGTCCCGCGACTCCATTGTTGACAGATCCTGGGATGTGGAAAGTCTGTCGTTCTAGAGAAGGGGTACATACATTATATATATCAAATATATGTACGTATATATATGTGCATATATATTTATATATGTATACATCGGGCACAAGCGGTTGGACAGAAGAACAACCTGGTGGATTGGTGTCCCGCGACTCCATCATATGATGAGTCGCCACTGCCTTGCGACTGATGCTGCGGATGCCAAACAAAAACTTGATTCAACATGAGAGACAGCGGGTGGGAGAGAGGGCGGACCTCGTGGATTGGTGTCATGCGAATACACAATGATTATTGGCCTGTACACTGCGACAGGCACAGCGGATGCTCATCCATCTATTCGACATGGGAAACAAAAGGGGGCGAGAGGGTGCGCACGTGTTTGCACGCGTGTGGGAGACGCCTGGTTGGCATCAAGGAAGCATTTCAGAGGCTTGTTAGAGATTGTATCATGCCCCTTTCGACTCAAAGTAGATGTCGATCATCAGGCTGGAGAATTCTTAGGGATTACGAATCTCCTATTACATTCATTCGAATAACACAATGCAATACACACATGCTTGCCTTTCCGCTTCAAAGGTGCTAATTCATAAGGTACAGCCAAATGTAGATAGGATGCAGAATCTTGAGATTATTTCTCAAAAATCTCGCTTTAATACCATGCGTACCAGGATTCTGGAATTGATGATTTGTTCAATGTTGTTGTCTGGTCCGAATTGTAACTTCCGTGGGCAGAATTCTGGAGAATTCCAGCCGGAATTTTTTGGAGAAAAACAAAGATTATGTGCCGAACTTTCGGATATCATTGACTAGCTTTAGAACTGGTCGAGCGTGTCACCAGAAAACCTCCAGGAAAAGAAGATCTCCAGATTTTTCGAGATTTACTCTGCTAGCTTCGCCGGTAAGGAAAGCAGTCTTGAAAAGACAACTTTTCCTGTCCCGATTCGGGACACAATGCGGTCCAATACAAAAATGAACCGCTTTGTGTATTTTTGATTGCAGTGCGATGGCAAAGAATTTCAGCTCCGGAGGCCTTCGTCGATAGCGGCCACCAAATCAGGTGCAAGTGTGCTCGCCGAAGGTGCATCAATGCTGCCGTTCGGATCGTGCATTTGTCGGGCAACCTGCTGCCAGCCCTACGTGGCTGCACCAAAACTTCATTTGAAATAGAGGGCCATCTATCTGACAAAGCAAAAATGAAGACATTGGCGAAATGGGTCTTTTGAAGACTGCTTTTCCTATGAAATTGCCTACCAGAAATCCTTGAGGAAAAGAACATGTCAAAATCTTGGAATATCAACTCCAAATATTGAGTTCAAGCTGGTCAAAAGCATCTCAACAGTTGTATTTTTCTTGAAGGACTTTGAATTCACAGTAGCCGAAGGGTGGGTCCCCGATCCTCCAGGTCTATCAGTTTTGGGAAAAGAAAGCAACACAAGGAAACAGAGCCCCGTCAACTTCAAATGGTAGGTTTCACGGCAGCACACGATGATTCTTGCGATTTTATTGAAGCGTTAGTAAATGTATACTCAAAGTATGCTCGCGCGCACGTCATTCGTGACTCATTATTCACACACACTGCTCGCACATGTGAATGAGTCTGTCTGTCTGCGGCTTGGGGGTTAGGAGGGGCTGCAAAACAAGACATTTTTTTGTAATCGTGTCTCGCTGCAAGCTCACGGTTGCAAACAAGAGTCTCTTGCAGTCTTCAAAAGAGTCTCAAGGTCACGGTTGCCAACAAGAGTCTCTTGCAGTCTTAATAAGCAGCCAAGCGCGTCAGCTATCTGCCTTGCCCTGTCTTGACAGTGGTGGCGAGGCTCTCATTGAGGAACCTGGCGAGCTTAAGAGCTCATGTCAGCAATGTGGTCGAAATTCCACCAGCACGACTGCTGCGCGTGCTGCGGCGCATGGGAGTGGGCTCGGCAACAGTGCAGCCGGCAGCCTCATTGAGCGCCTCGGCGGACTCAGCGTCGTGGGTGTTGAAGAGCCTGCGCACCTTCCTGCCCGTGTCGGGCATGTCGGAGCTCACAGTCATCTTGGAGGCAGAGGGAATGACAACTGCACCAGACATGTTGGCTTTGATGTTTGCGACCGATGGACTCAATGGCAGTGCGCGCCCTGACCTCACCGTCGACGATGGCTTCATGTATGACTCGTCATCTGGAATCATGTACTCGAGCAAGTGCAGTGGGCATTCATCAATCGAGCACCCCTGCTCCTTCTTTCCTTTCCCCTTTTTGCTCCACTTGCCTGCCTGCCCGCAGTCGGCGCTCTTGCGCTTACTGCCAGCGGCCTCCTCGCCTAGCCCTACATCGCTGTCACGCACTTGCAGCCCTGCAATGGGTGCTGTTGCGTGCTGACAACCTGCTGCATCAACTCCGACAGTGTGCCGCTGTTTATTCGTGAGCAGCGCATGCATATCAGCTACCTGCGTCTCCAGCGCCGCAGTCTGCTCGACGTCCAAGTACATGTTGTGTTAAAAGCAATCGCACGAGCACGTGCCTCGTGGCAGGGGATAAATCAAGTGAAAATACGAGCCAGCAAAATACAGTCTTGCTCCCTCAATCGCATCGCTCCACGCACAAATATGCCAAGGCATCACAATTCAACACTGGCATGCACACCACAGCAACCACAGAGACGTGAGGGCAAGAATGAACAAGAGAGAACCTGCGCCTGCTCCTTGGCGAGGGCCTTCTGCAAATCTAGCGAAGACGCGTCAACGGTAGCTCCGTCGTGCGCCTGCTGTGCGCGACGCACCTTGAGCTCTTCTCGCAGACGATCATTCTGATCCTCGAAGCCTTTGACTTTGGCCTCGAGCTGACGGATGACTGAGTCTGCCTCTTCCAGCACAAGCCGGGACTCGTTCTGCTGCCGCCGCTTCACTTCAAGTGCCTCGCCCTTTTCATCCGACTCCTTTTGCAGCGCACACACCTGCGCCTCTAGCACGGCAGTGCGCTGTCGCAACTGCTCAGAACTATCGTCATCCAGAGCCTCTGCTGCCGCAGCGCCACCTGTGCCGCTTTGTGTTGAAGGCAGCAGCCGCTGCAACACGGCCTTGTGCTCGCGTTGCATGTCAGCCACGCGCGACTCGTAGAATTTGAGCTGGCCCTGCAACTGGCACACCTCCTCGTCCGTCATGGCCTCTTCCCGCCGTGAGATTTCGCGCGAGATGATTTGCAGCTTGCGGGTAAACTTCTGTTCTGTGGCAATACGCTCGTCCTCAATGCGCACCTCAAACGCGCGCTCCATATCATGCATCTGCTTCATCATCTCTTCGCACACCTCCTCGCGCACCTTGTCTTCGAGCTGCGCATTCTTGGCCTCGAGCTGATACATAGCCCCACGCATGCTCTCGAGCTCATTGACCAAATCATCAATCTGCACTTCCTCCCATTCCTCCACCACCGTCTCCACCTCTTGAGGCACGGGCTTACCCTCGCTCTTCTTCTTGGGCAGCACAGGCGCCTTGCGCGTGTTCATTGTCTTGCGTACTGAAATTTCTTTGGCAATTGCACCATACTGGAGGGCCTGGCGAGCCTCATCAAAGTCGCCGGGATGCGGATTCACGGCTACGATCATCAACATCTTTGAGCCCGTCAAGAAATGATCCTGTCCACACCTCACGTTGTTACTACACTACTCTGCTGCACACGCCCACTCGCACGAATCCTCACGCACACATCCACGCACGCGCACACAAATGTGTAACGAGCAGTTACCTGAAAGATACGGGTGAGCTTGCTGTGGCGGAAGGGGACGACGTGGGCCACCTTGTTGGAGTTGACCTGATTCCAACGCAGCGCTTCCAGACACCGTCCCAGATTCATCAGCGAAACATTGATGTTGGACGCTTCCTTGAGTCTCTCGCCTGTGGCACGCGTCTTCAACGCTCTCTCAGACCCAGCCAGATCGACTATGGCCAATTTGCTGTGGACCTGCGACACGTCCGTCGGGTCCGTGTCCGAGCCTCGGTTTGGCACCAGTTTGATGTTGAAAACAGAGTGGCTGCGTGAAGAGACGTCGTTGCTCATTGTCTCGGCCACCTGACGGTGCTTGGCGCCGTAGCGAAGCACCTGCCGCGCCTCTTCAGCCGATCGCACCTGTAGCTCGCGCAGCCCCTTGACATGGATCTGGCCATTGTGCTCCTTGAGCTTGCACTGCTTGCGCGGCTCATTCTTGGCGCTGGGTGGTTGGTCAAGGAGGTCATAGACGTTCTCGTTATAGATCTCCATGTACGTCACCCACACAGTCCAGTCCACACCGGCCTGCTCAGTTTTGGCGGCAAGGGACTCAAAGAGAGTCGTGAGGGATCGAGGCAAGATTCCAGCACTCTCGTCCTTGCCGCCCTGAATGGTGAAGGTCTTGCCCGAGTTTGTTGGACCGTAGGCAAATATGAGGCCTGCATTCATCCATTCGTTAGCACTCTCGCCTCTCTATCCATTGCTCCACATTTTTATTATCTGCAGCAGCAGCAGCAGCAAAGATAGCAGTACAAAAAAAAAGCGTGAAAGAAGGACCATTCTGGCCTTCAAACAGGCCTTTGACAAGCGGTTCAGCAGTAGCCTTGTAGAGATCTGCCTGCACCGTGTCAGGCCCAAAGACTTGCGAGAATTTGTACCTGTGCCCAGCGCAGTGGCGGTGTTAGGGCGCACTATCAACACTGGTGTATTAGCAGCACAATTGTGCCTGTGCACACGGGTGTAGATAGAAGACACGATAACTCTTTTGTCAGGTGTAGAGAGTGAAGACAGCATGGGAGACAAACAGGCTAGACCCTTGCACATGCCACGCACAGCTACATTCACTACCTGCTACACACGAGTAAACAGAGTGGGTGGGTGGGAAATAGTACTTGTCCTGCTCGCTGAGCTCGACTTTGTCGTTCGCAGCAAGGGCTTCACCCTTGTAATCGCGCTGTCCAGCCTCGGGCAGCGGTGCACACAGAGCTACAGAGCCTTCATCCATTACAGTCAGAGTCCTGCCGCCAGTGTAATCCTGCGGCAGCGGCCGCACGCGCAGGAAAACATTGATGTTCATGGCGGCGGCAGCGGCAGCGGTAGCAGCGGCGGCTCCTTGCGCCTGATAACATGAATAGAAGATGTGCATGTTCGCACGTGCCTTTCAGTGTAGGCCCACGTGCACAGCGATGATGGCTGATGTGTAGAGGCAAGGCAATGTGGGCAATTTTTTTGCTGGAAAAATCAGCTAACCTCTGCATTGGGGTTTTTATTCTCGGCATGTGCAGCATCCACGTCCTCTAGTGAATCCTTGGAGGACGCAATACTCAATTTAGAAACGGTGGGGGGCTTGAAGGGGGTAAACTCAAGCTTTTTGATTGGCATTTCAGCAGGCGGCGGGTAGCCCTCTTCCTGTGTATACATGCCAACAGATCAGGCTATGCCATGGCAAACGTTGCATGGAATGTAGCGCACCAGCACAATGGAATACGGCAACTTTTTGATGAGCTCCACACGAACCATGACACGCTCACAGGACACACGATAGTTGTGTTAACACAACAACACAGCAGAGAACAGCCATAGTCAAGGTCCTTGATCGTACTCTGCGAGTTCTACCATTATGTAGTATGCTCCTCACCAACCCTGCTGTCTGGGCAAGAAAATGGTGAGAATTGACAACAGCACAAGCCGTAAAGGTGTGGGTGGAACAGAAGGAGATGCCCACATTCCAGCAAGGACAGGCCCTAGCTGAGGGCATGCCTCTCCCTCGATGCCACTGGCAGACGTGGCGTGTGTGCGTGCTGTGCAACAGAATCAGAGGCAGCGAACCTTGGCCTCCAGCTCGGCATCAATGCCCGTCCAGTCTGTGCGCTCCATTGTCGAAGTTGGGCGGCAATGGCTGTTACAGCAGGCGGCAGGTATCGCGCCAGGTGCGTGCCTGCCTCCTAATGATGGGACAACACGCGTTCCGGGCCTTGCGCAGCGGTGCTCTGTTTTCTGTTTGTCTTCCTTCTTCCTTGCTCTCTCACAGGCGTGGAACGGCAAAGATTTGAAAAATACAAATAGAATTCAGTTCGTTCCTGTAAGAACACGCCGGCGACGACTGCAATGCGTGGAACATGCCACAAACTAGCATGGTAGCAGGAATCTGCTTCGCCTGGCACTCTGGGGCGTCCAGGAAGTGAAAGTGTCGAGGAAGCGTCGTGGATTTCGAGGCGCCTAGGAGACGGACCACACGGAGGTGGCAAGGATGTGGAGGGTTAGAGGAAGCGGAGGCGTCGAGGCAGTCAGGGTGGCCAGGGAGGGGAGGCGTCCAGGAATTCAGGGCGCACAGACAGTGGAGCCGTCGAGGAAGTCAGGGGCCTGGAAGTGGAGGCGCCCGGGAATCTGGGGCGGCCAGGCAGTGGCAGCGTCGAGGAAGGCAGGGCGCCCAGGATTTGGAGGCGCCGAGGTAGTCAGGCCGCTCAGGAATTGGCGCCACCGGCGACACTCACTCACTCACTCACCGTCGCCGGCCGGGCCACTTCCTGGGCGGAGCCACTTCCTGGGCGGCCTGCTTCCTTGGGGCGGTGTGGCGGGGCATTCTGGAGAATGTGCCCGAAACAGCCGCCCAGTGGCCGGCAGGCGTGCTCGCGCTCATTTGGGGAATGGCAGCTATCACAAGCTGACAGTGCCCCGGTGGGCACCTGGACAATAGGCGAATGGGGCAAATGCGACACACGAGACATGTAGCGGCACGTTATCGCCACGTGTTCGCAGCAATCGAGCAGCGCAGCACCGTGCAACATCACTTGCGGCAGACGAGTAGTGATGTGTGCAAGAGGCAGGTCAGACGGAAGCTAACCATGAGACACAGGGTACCTCCGAGTGCAAGCCGTACACTAGCTCCAATCCCATAGCGAAGTACAGGAACAAGACACCTCTACAAGAACTCATGGCGGCGTAACGTGCCATGAAGCTACACTTTGTGAATCTCCTCAATCTGTTCAGGTGGCATGTGTGCGCTGGTAGGAGGGGAGATTCCTTGCGTGCGCTGGTATAAAGGGTGATTCCTTAATAGCACATTTTGCGAGATACAAACAGCAGCCATCAAAAAAACCAACACTGCTCTTTTGGACGCAGGTGGTGGGGACATGCAGGCAGAAGATGTAGTTGAGACAGGTACGCTCGTGCTGTGTCTTATGTTGCAGTGTTGCAGTGAGTATAGCAGCAGTATGTGTTGCAGGATTTTGTCGTGTACTGCGATTTACTCCCTGGTATACCTGAGCAGATTGAGCAGATCAAGGTCTGCGTGCTAGTGCATGTGCATGTACATGTGCGGGCGCGGGTGTTCACACACACCCGCAGACAAATGTATAGACACACATCCATGCATTTTATGACATTGTATAGAGGTATCTATGTTCGTATCGTAGTTATACAATCAAATGCACACATCAACGATACAAAGACAATAACGTTCTCTTATTTTGTCTTTTCCTCTTCCCAGTGCTCTTGCTCTTCCTCTTTCTGATCTTTGATGCGACTCGACTTATCACTCAATGCGCTCGCTCTCTTGCTCAATCCCTCACTGTTTCGCTCAAACCCTTGCCCCCCCTCGCGATCTCTCTTCCCCTCTCTTACTCGCGTTCTCACTCACTTTCCCGCTATCTTGCTCTCTCGTTCGATCGCATTGCAATCTTTCTCGCTCTTGCGTTCTTTCTCTGATCTCAAAGGCTCTCAATCTTCCCCGGTATCTCGCCCGAGATACCGGGGGTGCCTATGCGTTCTCTTTCTGTCTGTACTATGCCCCTCGCCGCCCCCCCCTCTTTTTTGCTACTGCCCTGTCTTCTCTCTCTCGCCGCTTCTCTCTTTTTTTTTCCTGTCGTTGTCGCTCTCTTTCACACACACACACAGTGTCCAAACATGCACACAAATCCTGGTAGCAATGAATTCGATTTTGCCTTTTTCGTATGGAAAGAAAAGTGCCACAAAGGTTCTTTTCTGCAAACAAAATGCAATATGGGAGGTGGCACAACCATCACTGAAACTTCGTAGCCTGCGGAACTTGTCTTTGTCTTCTAAGTCCTCAAAATACACCCAGTGTTTGTATCCCCGTCAGCAACGCTGCGTTCACAACGCCTGGCGTTGTCGTCAGTGTTGTCATCACAGATGTTTTCCCCCACTGCCCACGCAAAGCCCACGCACTTGAATCCAAAAACATCACAGGAGCGCATACTCCCCGCACCGTGACACTGGCATTCATGCGGAAAGATCAGCCCTCCAATACGTAAAAACGTTCCCCTTATTTGTCGGACTCCACGTCTCTCCAGGAAAAACCTGATACGCAGATCATCGAGAGCGTCGCTAGAAACACTTTCAGGAGCGATTCTGACGACAATCGCAGGCCGAAACGGACCTCTGGAGTTGATGCAAAATTCTGGTCTTCGACAAATTCCGTAACGGCGGATTCTTTTTTTGGCCTAGACAGATGGGCATTCAGTCCTGGGCATCAAGTCTTGGGTATTACGTCTTGCCTATCCCTACTACTGCTATCCGTATTTGACTCCAACCGTGTACTATTGCCTCAAGGCATAATGATCCAAGAAATAATGGAAAAATACAAATTTCTGCGCGAAGGTAACCGCTTTCCAGGACCGGACGCTCTTCAACCCAACATACTTTTTGGTCCAGGACGCTTGTCAGCCTAGAACGCTTGTCAGCTCAGAGTACTCAGGCCAGGACGCTTTTCAGGCCAGGACGCTTTTCAGGACACAACGCATGTCAGGCCAGGACACTTTTCAGGCCAGGATGTGTCAAATCAGCACACTTTTCGGGCAACGACACGTTTCAAACCCCTACAGTGGTCAGTAGACAGTGGTCTATTGACCGCGCCCGCAAAGTGTTCTGACCTGACAAACGTACTGAGTTGAAAAAGATGTGGTCCAATAAGCGTCTGAAAATGCATCCGCAGTAGACCATGACCGGAGGGTGAAAAGCGTCCTCGGATTACAAAAAAAAGGGCGAGAAAACACCCGTAAAGACGGTGCATTTTGGAGAATCTGCGCGCTGCAGCGAGGGGGCCCACGAAGAGCAACTGCACAAGAACAGGAGGCACATAAAAGGTCCGAATACATTGTTTGGTGTAATAATCTGCGTTTCTTTTTTTCGACCAAGAGATGCAGGCATCACAAAAAGAACCATAAAACAACACACGCGCCAGACGCACGCCATTTGGGCTCGATATCTCAAGTCTTTTTGAGAATGGAATACAAGACCATTCCAGCAAACGCATACGCAGCCTCGGTCTCCACTCCGTTGACCCGATCGACCACAGCCTGATGACAGAAGGACATGACACTTCAGTACATGCGCCACGCGTCGAAATCTCCTAGGTGTGTACACGTTGCTGCATGTGTTGCAGGTGCTGCGTATCACACTTTGCACCAAGGACACGCCCACATGCAGTAGCGCACACGATCAACACCACTCCAATCCCGTTGTAATTTCACGTAAATCCACCACCCGCAAAAGGTACGCACACAGACACAAAAACGGACACACAGAGACGGACAACCGACACAGAGCGACAGGCACTGGCAGCAAGAGCAACAGCCCAAGCCAAAGCAAGTCTAACCTGGGCAAGGTTGGGCTGGCATTCTTCCCCGTCTCGCACTTCTTGCACGTGCGTCACAAGAGCAGTCATCGTGGCATTTAACTCGAACACTGCAGGCAGCGAGTCGGGGTCTAGCGGCGCTTTCATGGCGCGCCCTGCAAACAGCGCCACGTTGCCGTCGCTGTCTGTCTTATCTCCCTGTACCCCACACACACACGCATACGAGGAGGCGAGAGAGGGAGCACGAGCGAGGTAGAGTCTTTAGATGCAAAAGAAAACAGTCCAAAGAAAACATTCCAAAGACAATATTCCAAAGGAAACATTC
>Ga0105052_10007976_pt1 | contig 10184 bp, 6 predicted proteins | sample FRY03_FD_78094 | JGI IMG/M metagenome (GOLD analysis project Ga0105052, IMG submission 78094) | Freshwater microbial communities from Lake Fryxell liftoff mats and glacier meltwater in Antarctica - FRY-03 | ecosystem: Environmental > Aquatic > Freshwater > Ice > Glacier meltwater ... | reverse complement strand
CTGCAGTCGTAGCTGCAGTCGTAGCTGCAGTCGCTTGGCCAGTTGCCAATAAACCCAATTGCACATTTATAGCATCAATTTGGGTTTGCAAACTTACTAAACCGGCAGCTAAAGAAGCATTTGCAGTTGATACACCGGCTAAACTGGTGTTTACAGCTGCTAAACCGTTAGTTAAATTAGTGTTTGTAGTGGCTATACCAGCGTTGGTAGTTGCTAAACCAGCGTTGGTAGTTGCTAAAGCAGCGTTTGTAGCTGCTAAACCAGTGTTTGTAGCTGCAACACTAGTGCTTAAAGCTGCTAAACTGCTAGCTGAAGCAGTGTTGTGAATTCCAACAGCCGTTGACAGCGCTGTTACCTGTGCCTGAAGCGCTGTAATAGAAGCTGCTAGTGCCGCTCCACCTTGTGTTTGGGCAAGTAAATTTGTAATTTTTTGCTCCAATTCGTCAAAACGACCATCATAGTCTTCTGAACATGAACCTACCAATAAAAAGGCAGATAGTAATCCAATTTGAAATAAGTTTTTTATTTTCATAATAAATTAAAAAAAGTTAATGAATGATTAAAATTATTGGGCAAATATAGCAAGCGTATACTGTGTTTTTCTAAAAATTAGATTAATGGTTAATTTTTCATTTTAAAAAGCCTGTTTTACACGTTCAATGGTTTTATAGCGCTATTTGTCTTTTTGCGGCGCAGCTTAAGCCACACCAAAAAACCACTTAACGGCTTAATACCCCTATTAAAAGGCAATACACTACTAAATATCTAATTTTTAAGCTGCCATACCGAAATTAAAACTACATTTGGCTCGGTCTAGCGAAAGTATGGCTTCCTTTTTTCATAATAAAGGTTAAAGTTTTATGGTTGACTGCTCTACTTTTTTAGGGCAGTTTTTTTTGAACTATACCGCCCCTGCTGCCTTTAGTCTATCTTCTTTGGCTTTTACACTGTCTATCAAGCTTTCTATTTTAACTCTGGTTCCGTAACTGCTTTTTTATCAGGCTTTCTAATGAGTTTTTTAAATCTTGATAGAGGGTTGCTCCCCACTGCCAAATACATTTTTTAAAGCCATAACAAAATTAGGACCATCACAAGCTTTGCGCAACGCTAGCGCATTATTTAGCGTAAAAACAGCTACGTTTTTAATTTTAAAAATTTAATTAGGGCCTCTTGCTTGCGTTTCGCAATCGGAATAACCTTATCACTTTTAAACAATTGCACAAAATAACCATCTGTTTTTTGAATACTCTTTACATAGTTCATGTTTACCATATAGGAATGATGCACACGAACAAAATTTTGAATGGGCAATATTTTTTCATATTCGCCCAAGTTTTTAGAAGCTGTTTTTTTAGTACCATCTATTAGGTGAAAATGAGTATAACGACCATCTGCCTGAATGTAAACAATAGCATCTATATCTAGTACCTCAATTTTATCGACTGCCGCAATACCCAACAGCCTATTTCCAGAGGTATCAAAAGCGTTTAATTGCTCCCGTTCTTGAGCTGCAATTAACCTTCTTTTAAACTTATTTATGGCAAGGGTTAAATTCTCGAGAGTTATAGGCTTCAAAATATAATCTATTACCCCGTGAGAAATGGCTTCTAGCGCAAAATTTTCATGAGCCGTAGTAATCATAAAGTTGTATTCCTCTTTATTTTTAAGGTTTTTTATAAGATCAAAAATGGTTTCGCCCCCCAATGGTACATCTGCTAATATTAAATCGGGTGCAGTGCTATGGATCAATTTAATACCTTCGGCTACGTTTCGCGCTTTGCCTACAAGCACTATATCCATAAAATATGTTTTAAGTAAATTTTCAAGAATTATTTGGGAACATTCATCATCCTCTATTATTACCAATTTTAACAGCATACTACATAAATTAAATTGGACCAACCATTTTTTGTCTTTGTAAAAAAAACCTAAAACAACTTAGGATTCAAATTTAGCGATAAATTAAGATAAAAAAAGAAATGTTACATGTATTTAATTTAAAAGATACTACTATAAGGTATAAAAGCTATGCCATAGGTTTTTATAAAAATATAAAATAAATAGCCCTATAAAGCTTATAACAGTGTCCTTATATATAGGTAAACATAAATTAGCAACGTATTAAATTAAAATGAGCGCCATAAATGACGCTCATTTTCCCCAGCTTTGCATTAACCGTTTGTTTAATACCAGTTAATGCAGGGCTAAAATACCCAAATAACTTAGCCTTTTGGTATACCCTAGATAATTAGTATTCAATGGCTACTTAAGGTGTAAAAAATGCGCTCCATGGTGCTTTGTTTTTTTTAACTAAGTTTATCCAAGGCTAGCATTATTTTTTTTAAAAAATAGGTATGTCCACAATTACTCATAATTTTGAATATTTGCTTGGTTATTTAATAATCGCTATGAATATTTTTTGATTTTGGCGTAGCATTTATGATGCACCCACTCTACTTTTAAAACCCATCATACCAACCACATATTTTTGTTTTAAGCCCATTTGTTCCATTCTAAAATTAATGGTTAAAATTGGGTCAGGCTTCCGGATGCGAAAATTCTCTTTTTAGTAATATGCCTGGTTTATAATCCGTTTAATATTCAGTCTAAATGTTGTTAGCCCTTAGTGATAATGGCGCAATAAAGCACAAGTGTTTGGCATAAAGTCCGTTTTTTTTATAAACGCACTTTTATTTATAAAGCATTTAACTGATTCATTAAATAATTGCGCTTATAGCGCGAAATTGGCAGAATTTGTTTGCCTATGATGACTGTGTTTTGATCAAGATCAACAATTTTATCAATATTAACGATAAAAGATCTATGAATATTTACAAACTGATTATTTTTTAATCTAGCATACACCTTTTTTAAACTAGCATAGGTGGTGTATTTACTCTGTTCTGTATGTATGGTAATATAATCGCCTTTAGCTTCAATAAATAAAATATCGTTGATATTTATTCCGGTTAACCTTTTATCTATGGTTATAAATAGTTTATTAGGATTTATGCCTGGTTCCGCATTTTTATCTGCCAAGCGTTCCGCCAGCCTTAAAAACGAACGACCATACCTATCTAAACATAGGGGTTTTAAAACATAATCTAACACAAAATTACACTCGTAAGCCTTTAAAGCAAAGTGTGGGTTTTTGGTGGCAATTATTGTTTCTGGAGGGTTATTTAAACTTTTAAAAATATCTAAACTATCTGCCAATGGTAAATCTACATCGATAACCATAAAGTCTATTTTATTTTCTTGTAAAAATGCTGCTGCTTCTAGTTTATTATCAAAAACTTTAACAATTTTTATCCTGTCTATGGTATCACACAGCGATATTAAATTAGAAATAAATTTTTTATCAGTATCGACTATAATTCCTTTCATAAAGTTTTGCGTTAGATTGGGAACTCAAAAATTGCTTGCAATCTTTTGGATTTGGGATTAACTATTGTAGAAAAAACATTAAATTCAAAATTACCGCATAAGCCAACAAAAGTACGGTTTAATGTAACCACTAACCCTATTGGGCGATAAGCGAGCTATTAAGATTATAAGCGTTAAGAGCGGTGTTAAAATATGCAAGGTATAAAAACATATGTAGCTTTTCACTTTTAGTTTTTAGTTTTTAGTTTTTCACTTTTAGTTTTTAGTTTTCGATTTTCCAGCCTCCAGCCTCCAGCTTCCACTTTTAACTTTTAGTTTTTAACTTTTAGTTTTTAGTTTTCGATTTTCCAGCCTCCAGCTTCCAGCCTCCAGCTTCCACTTTCCACTTTCCACTTTTAGTTTTTAGTTTTTCACTTTTAACTTTTAGTTTTTCACTTTTAGTTTTTCACTTTTAACTTACAGGTTTGTTAAATAATAATTGCCTATAATCTGGTTTTATTATTATAAGAAAATTCTTATTATTTTACAAAACTGATGTCTTAGCGCACAAGTATTTTTGAAATAAACAAATTTTTTATAAAAAATTTGGCAATTTGATATATTTTATTACATTTGTCTATATGTATGAACATAAGGAGATTCAGGAATTAATGAGTCAAGTAGATCATAATAGTGCTATACCACTTCATGTGCAGGTGGAACAACTATTGATTAATATAATTAAATTACCTGACTATGCGGACGGGAAGTTCTTGCCTAAGGAAGTTGAACTTGCTAAGAATCTTGGAGTATCTAGAAGCACTGTTCGTCAGGCGAGTAATAGGTTGGCAGAGAAAAACTTAATCATAAGAAAAAAGGGAATAGGCACAAAGGTCAACAAGGATATGATAGTTACGAAGCTCGACAGTTGGTCAAGTTTTAGTAAGGAGATGTTAGAGCAAGGTCGTGCATTGGTCAATCATAAGTTCGAACTTAAAAAAGTATTATCCAATAAAGAAGTTAGTTTAAAGTTGGGAATAAAAAAAGATACTGAAATATATCGGCTTTCTAGGGTTAGGGGCGAAAAGAACAAACCCTTGGTTTATTTTGTCTCTTATTTTCATCCTAAAGTAATACTTAGGGACGAATATGACTATTCAAGACCCCTTTACGATATTATTGAAGAAAAATGTGGGTATTATGCAGAAGTTTCGAAGGAAGAAATTTCAGCTACTATTGCAGATGAGAAAAGAGCAGATAAACTTTCAGTACCCCAGGGCAGTCCTATTTTAAAAAGAGTAAGACTAGTTCTAGATCGCGGGCAATCCGTATTGGAATATAACGTGGGTTATTATAAGGCCGATGATTTTATTTATTCTGTAGAACTTAGAAGATAAGTGTTACCCCTGTAAATTATAAACCGAGGATTTTTTTTTGAAGAAAACATGTCTAAACATATATACATAAAAATTAATTAACTTAATAAACCAATAACAAATGAAAAAAATACTTTTAATACTATCTCTGGCCATGCTTTCAGCCATTACGGGTTGCGAAGAAGAGCCTAGCGTAAACCCTGATGGATTTACCGAATTTAAAGTTAACATTAACGGTAGTTGGAAAATTGACCAAGTAACTCAAAATGGAATTGACATTACCAATGCACTCAATTTTAAATCATCCAAATTCGACCTTAATTATGAGGGGGCTACCCCATCCAGTTTTAGCTTTTCGTCTAAGTTGCCATTTGTAACTAAAAGTTTGACCGGCTCTTGGTCTTTTGATGACCCTGTCTATCCAAGGGCTATCAATTTTTCCGATGGGACATCGGTAAATATCGTTGGCCCAATACGTTCGGCTGGTGAAAATAGAATGACTCTAGGATTTAATTTAGGTTGTCCTCAAACTAATTATCAATACATACTTATTAAATAAATATCCTTATTATGAAAAACATTTTTAAGAAAATAAGTAGCATAAAAATTAAACTAATATTAATATCTCTTCTATTTCTAACACTGACTTATTGTATAACTATTGCGACTATTACACAGCCATCTACCGCAACTATTGGCGAAACAATCAATGTAACCCTTAATATTGATGTTAGATCGGCTGAGGATTCAGCGCATAATATTATACTAGGAGTATTAGTTCCAAAACGTTGGAATATAGAAGCTAATACTGTGGCTACCTATACTTCTATTAACGGTAGCGGATCATTTAGTTTAGCCCCCAACCAAACGCTAAGCTCACAAATGAGAGATTTATATGGAATAGGTAAGAACTATGGCGAAGTCAAGTGGGTAGCTTTTATTTCAAATGGTAAGGTTACGGGAGCAAATGGAGCAAACTTTTCTGGTCAAATTCAGTTGGCATTGAAAGTGGGTAATGAAAATGTCAAGACTCAATTAGGGTATTTAGTAGGAACATCGGGTTGGGGTATTGACAATATAAATAATATAAGTGTTCGGTTTACCGACTGTATGACGGTAACTGGTGGAACAAACCCCATCTTTGATCTGTGTGGCCCTATTCCCTTTCCGGTAGCCTTAAGCCCCGCAGCGTATTCTTTAAATGATGTCATAAAAATCAGCTTTAACGCTGCAAAAGGACCTACAGCGTTATCTGATGCCCAAAGCGTTTATCTCTGTGGTACCGTAATCGCAGATGGTATTCAAAAACAGATCTGTGTGCCAAATGCAAAGAATATGCTAACCAAAATTGGTCCTGACCTTTGGGAAATCTCTATTTGGGGAAAACAATTCTTCGACCTTTCAATGGGAGCCAATATTACTTCCATGAGCTTCAATTTCAGAAACGAAACAGGCAGCATAGTCGTTAAGAATCCAGATACAGGTCAAGATTTTCAAATAACACCAAACTGTAATAACTAACTCAAATAACTTACTAATGATACTAAAAAAGATAGGATTAATTATTTTTCTTTCCGTTTGGGGCGCTTTCTTCGGCTATGGACAAGAAATTACCATTTCGGGGGTCGTTACCTCTGAATCCGATAATATGCCACTTCCTTTAGCTAATGTGTTGGTCAAAGGAAAGTCGATAGGAACTACCACTGATTTTGACGGAAAATACTCTTTAAGAGTACCTAGCATCAATGATGTTTTGATTTTTAGATACCAAGGCTTTAAAACGCAGGAAATTATAATTGGAAATCAGACAGCAATCAACATATCCCTAAAAGATGACACCGCTCTACTTGATGAAATTGTAGTTATTGGCTATGGTAGCTCAAGACGAAAAGATCTTACAGGAGCGATTAGCTCTATTAAAGCAGAAGATCTTCAGGCAGTACAAGCAACCTCCGCAGACGATTTTTTGCAAGGCCGAGTTTCTGGTCTTTTATTGACACAGACCTCCGGACAACCTGGTGCAGCTACAACAGTTCGTATTCGAGGAAGCGGATCTATAAATGCAAGTAACGAACCTTTATATGTAATAGATGGTTTCCCAGTTGCAAATAACAACGCCTCCGCAGGCGTAGCAGAAGGTCCATTCTTAAATCCTTTAGCCTCTATTAGTCCTAATGATATAGCATCAATTGATGTTTTAAAAGACGCTTCGGCTACTGCTATATACGGCGCAAGAGGAGCAAACGGAGTCATTATTATTAATACCAAAAGAGGAGCTATTGGGGAGGCAAAGATAACTTATGATACCTATGTAGGTATTAATGAGGTAGCTAAAAAATTTGATCTGCTAAATGCAAGTCAATTTGCTTTATACAATAATGAAGCTAGGTACAATGGTGCTGGTAGTCCCCGATTTTATACCAATCCAAGTTCTTTTGGAGAAGGTACAGACTGGCAGGATTCAGTATTCAGAACTGCAATTACTACAAGTCACGATCTCTCCATCAGAGGTGGAAATAATGATATACGATATGCTATTGCAGGATCTTATTTAGATCAGGAAGGTATTATTATTGACTCAGATTTTCAACGTTACAATTTGCGAATTAACTTGGACATTAAGGCCACTAAAAGATTATCAATCGAAAACACTACAAATTTAAGTAGAACTGTTGCCAATACAGTAAGGACAGACACACCTGGAGGCCTTGGCGTAAGCAGTTCCACTCTTGGCGCATACTTCATGAGTCCATTAGTGCCTGTTTTCGATTCTGAAGGGAATTTTACAGTTGGAAACTTTGTGGTTCAAAATGATGGGACTTTTTTAAATGATGTAAGTAATACGAACGAATATATACCTGATTTTGCAAGTCCTGTTGCCTATATTAATTTAAACGATAGTAGATCGGTTACTACCAGAATAATTGAAAATTTGGCATTTAAATGGAATGTAGCCAAAAACTTAAACTTTAAAACTTTGCTTGGTGCAGATGTTATTATCAATGAAGAAATAGCCTTTAATACAGCCAGACTAGATTTCGGAAATACTAGAGACGCTTTTGCTAATCAAGGAAAAGTAATTTCAACTAACTTACTAGCAGAAAGCACCTTAAACTACACAAATACCATAAATGATGTGCATCAACTAGACATACTTGCTGGTATTTCTTGGCAAGATTTCGGGATTCAAGGTTTATACGGTAGTGCTTTGGGATTACCCACAGAGAATTTTGGGGCTAATTCTTTCGTAGGTGCGAGAGCTCCAGGAACATTCACGACAGTAATAGATAATTTTCTTCATTCCTATTTTGGAAGGTTAAATTATATTTTTGATGATCGTTATATTTTAACCGCTGCCTTTAGAGCTGATGGCTCTTCAAAATTCGGTGATGGTCAAAAATTTGGATATTTTCCGTCGGGAGCATTTGCTTGGAACATTTCAGAGGAAGAATTCATGAAAGATTCCAATGTATATATGAAAATGCGTTTAGGATATGGTATAACGGGCAATCAAGAAATTGGCAGCTATCGCTCAGTAGGTAGTTTTGACCCAACTTACCACACTTTTGACCAAACGGAGGTGGTTGGGCAATTACCAAGAACTCCAGCTAATGAAAATTTAAAATGGGAAGAGACCACTCAATACAATTTAGGACTCGATCTTGCATTTTTTAATGAACGACTAAGCATCACTACAGATATTTACCGTAAGGATACCGATGACCTGTTATTGGATCTTCCAGTGGCGTTTCAAACTGGATATGTTTCTTCGCTAATTAACGTTGGTAGTGTACGAAACCAAGGGGTTGAATTGGCCATTAATACCAACAACATAAAAGGCGCATTCAATTGGGACACCAATTTAAATGTTGCTTATAATGAAAATGAAATTATAAGTCTTGCTGGTTTGAAAGATATTCCAACAGGAGCTACGATTCAAAATTTCGAATTATGGCAACGGTTGTTCCAGGGCGGTGAAATTGGTGCTTACTACGGTTATGTAGCTGACGGCATTCAGCAAATAACCGATAACCCAGCGAATACGCCTAGATTTGTAACGGACAGGTTCACTCCTGGAGAAAGAAAATACAAGGATCTTAACGGAGACGGAATTATAAATGCAGACGGCGACCGTACGGTATTAGGTAATCCAATCCCAGAGTGGACTTTTGGTCTGAACAATACTTTTAATTGGAAGGGATTTGATCTTAATATTTTTATGACAGGGGTTTATGGTAATGAAATAGCAAATTTCACCCGAGTTAATCTTGAAAATTTCAACGGGCGAAACAATGTACTATTATCAGCGTACTCCAATCGATGGACGCCAGAAAACCCAAGTAATACACTTGCTCGCGCTTCAACAGGTATTCGTAACAATCCTTTTGCATCTAACTTTATTGAAGATGGCTCCTTTTTACGACTGAAATCTTTGACCCTTGGATATTCGCTTCCCACTAGTTTTCTCTCTGATTTGAAAATCAATAAATTGAGGATATTTGTTACAGGCAGAAACCTGCATATCTGGACCAACTATAGTGGGGTTGACCCTGAAGTAAGCTGGGGAGGACCAACAAGACAATTAGGGCAAGGAGCAGATTTTGGCGGTTATCCTAACCAAAGAACTTTTTTGGTAGGACTTAATGTAAACTTTTAATCAAAAATAGCTAGACCATGAAAATGTTAAAATTATATAAAAAAATTATGTTAGTAGTAGCAATTCCGCTATGTATTAATTGTGAAACAATTTTAGAGGAAGAAGTAAAAAATTTTTTTACCGAAGATACTTTCTATAAAACCGAAGTAGATGCGAAATTGGCCATCAATGGCATATATGGTCATTTGGGCGCCACATTTGATGGCTCACCCAATGCAACTGGCCTTTATTTTACCAACTACTGGACGACAAATGCCCTGATGAGCGATGAAGGAAATGCAAACTTCCTTGGAAATGGCTTTGATGAAATGGCAGTTTTTCGGCAAACACCTGAAAACCCAATAGTTTCTCAAATTTGGGCTAATGTCTATCTAGGCATAAACGCTACAAATTTAGCCATTAAAAATATCCCAAACATTCAAATGAATGAAGAATTAAAGGACAATCTTTTGGGAGAGGCATATTTTATGCGTGGCCTCTTATATTTCGAATTAGTTCGTTTTTATGGTGAAGTTCCTTTAGTTCTTGAAGCAGCCAAGAGTTTTACTTCTGATTCCTATGCGGCAAGATCTAAAATCAGCGAGGTATATACTCAAATTCTTTCCGATTTGGCAGTAGCAGAAAATAGCCTTCCAAACATTCAAAGTGGGAGAGATTTCGGGAGACCAACCCGTTGGTCTGCCAAAGCATATCTTGCCAAGGCGGCATTGCAGCAAGGTGTTAATTTTCCTTTAGCCAGAACCAAATTAGAAGAAATAATCAGTAGCGGTCAGTTTGGGCTTTGG
>Ga0105052_10007973_pt1 | contig 10190 bp, 9 predicted proteins | sample FRY03_FD_78094 | JGI IMG/M metagenome (GOLD analysis project Ga0105052, IMG submission 78094) | Freshwater microbial communities from Lake Fryxell liftoff mats and glacier meltwater in Antarctica - FRY-03 | ecosystem: Environmental > Aquatic > Freshwater > Ice > Glacier meltwater ... | reverse complement strand
GATTGGAGCGTTGCTCTGGAAGCGCGTGACCTGGAAGCACGATCACCACATCACTATCGGCCGCAGCCACGCAGAGATCGCCAATCGGTCCGGGTGTGCGATCGACAGCATTGCCTGCAGCGCTTTTCCACAAGACGCTTCCACTGAAGCGATCGAACGCTTGCACCTGCGAGCCATCCGCAAGCAGCAACGCATCGCCTTCAAAGCGCGGCGCGGCGACCAGCGACGAACCATCGCTAAGCAATTGGTCGCGAGTGCGCTGCGCAATGTGCGGATCGATATCGGCAACGCGACGCGCAAGCCATGCGGTTGGAAGTTCACGCGACCAGAGTGGCTGCCACGCTGACTGCGCGGAAATAATTTCGGTGACGGTGGTTGCGACGGGTGCAAGGGCTTGGAATAGTGCCGGTGCTGGCGCGATCATCTCGCGCACTCGTTGCAACTTAGCCTGCGTCTTTGCGTCGATTGATGGATGACGCAGCGCGCGGTCGATCCACGCGATCGCCTCCTCAGCGTGGCCTTCATCCATCGAATGTTGCGCCAATTGACATTCCGCCTGCAGCCCTGCTGGTGTCAACTCGCGCGCGGCCACCACTTCGCGCAGCCGACCCTCCTGCAGTTCTCGTTGCGCGATTGGAGATTGCTCGCGCAACCAACGCTCAAGCACCGTTGGTGTGGCGCGAAGAAACGCGTAAGCCGCCGCCTGCGCGCTACGAAAGCGATCTTGAATCGGTGGCCACGGCACCAACTTGTGCGGAAATTTTTCCAACGCCTCTTGCACAACACGCGCGGCTTCGGCGGGATTGGTCGCCACGGACTCTTCGGCGCGACGAAGCAACTCGGTGGCGGTGGGACTTGCATCCACCGTGACCGGCGCAGATTCCTGCGCCAACGCGACTGCGCAGAGCAGTGTGAGCGTGGGCAGCATTTGAAGCATCCGATGCATGAGAGCTGCTAACGCTACATTGTCCGCGTGTCTTTCACGAATGCCATCTTTCACAGGCTTCTGCCGCTGCTCGGCTTGCTGGTCGCGGCCTGCGCGACGCCACCTGTGATCACTGTGACTGGCATGGATGTTGTCGAGACCGGCGTGAATACCTCCGAGGTGGCGCTTCGATTGGAAATTCAGAACACCACGGGACTGCCGATTCGATTGGACACCTGGGATTACAACCTTCTCGTAGGCGAGTCGCAGGTGTACAACGGCGCGTGGGTGGCAAGCATCACCATTCCTCCAGAGAGTCGCGTGTTAACCGCGATACCTGCTGTGATTTCAAATGTTGACCTGCCCAATGCCAACGCCTCGTGGCGAGTTCGTGGATGGATTCGCTACTTGGAACCCAATCGCTTTAGTCAGATGCTGTATGACCTTGGGTTGAACCGACCCTCGGCAGGTTTTTCTGGCGACGGCACAAAAGTTGGAAGCGGCGGTTCGGTTCCAAGCGCTGGATGAGCGCGGGGAGACTCTGCGCCAGAAGTGTGCGCGTGGTCATGCGTGGTCATGCGTGGTCATGCATGATCGTGATCATGCGCGGCCACTTCACACTTGTGCACGCGCGAAAATTTCTTAGATCACAAACCACTCTGCTGACGATCCGCAGCAACACGCTCGGTGGCAAGACGCATCAGCGTTGCATGCACGCCAACAGCGCGCGGGTCGGTGGGATCAAGATCGCGCCAATCCACTTTGGTGTAGTTGCCATCGGGCTGCATCTGCCAGGCTTGCCGCCGATCATCCAGTGAAATCCGCAGCATCTGCCAAAGTTGCGCACGATGCTCGGGCAGTTGAATCGGAGTCGCGGCTTCCACGCGCGTTTGCAAATTGCGATACATCCAGTCGGCGCTGCCAATGTAGAAATCTCCCTGCAATGGATCTTCCTTGCCTGCGGAAAACCAAAAGATGCGACTGTGCTCGAGGAAACGCCCCAGAATGCTGCGCACGCGGATGGTCTCGCTCAGTCCTGGCACGCTCGGACGCAGGCAGCAGAAACCACGCACGATCAAATCCACCTGCACCCCTGCCTGGCTTGCGCGATACAGCGCGTCCATTACGCCGCGATCTTCCAGTTGATTCATCTTGGCGATGATGCGCCCAGGATGACCGGGGCGAGTGAGCGCAATTTCGCGTTCGATCAATTCGATGAAACGCTTCTTCATGGCGACTGGCGCGATCAGTAATTTTTTATAGTCGCGTTGGCGACTTCGACCAGTCATATAGTTGAAGAGGCCAGTCATGTCCTCGGTGATGTCGGGGTCGCAGGTGAGCAGACCAATATCCTCGTACAAGCGCGCCGTCTTGGAGTTGTAGTTGCCGGTGCCAATGTGACCGTAGCAGCGGATGCCATCTTGCTCCTGGCGCACCACCAACGCGGTCTTCGTGTGGGTCTTCAAACCGATCACGCCATAAGCGACATGCACGCCGGCGTCCTCCAGTTTGCGAGCCCAGCGGATATTGCGCGCCTCATCGAAGCGTGCGCGAAGTTCGACCAACACCGCGACTTGCTTGCCAGCTTCGGCGGCGCGAATCAGGCTGCTGATGAATGGAGAGTCCCCGCTGGTGCGATAAAGGCTTTGTTTGATGCACAAAACCTTGGGATCGGTGGCGGCCTGCTCGATGAAGCGCTCGACGCTTTTTTGAAAGCACTCATAGGGATGATGCAGCAGCATGTCGCCTTGACGGATGGCGGCGAAAATATCGCTCTCTTCATCTTCAAGGCCGCGCGGCGCCAACGGCATCCACTTTGCATCATGCAGATCCACCGCGTCGATGTCGGCGATTTGATTCAGCGCGCCGTAATCGATCAGGCCTGTGGTTTCATAGATGTCTTCGGGATCGATCTGCAGTTCGTCGGTAAGAAATCGCAGGATGCGCGGATTGGCGCCGCTGGCGATTTCAAGCCGCACCACCCGCGCGAAACGACGCTCGCGCAACTGACGCTGAATCGCCTCGAGCAAATCGTCGGCGTCCTCTTGATCGGGTTCGATTTCGGCGTTGCGAGTCACGCGGAAAGGCAGCACCTTCAAAATTTCCATGCCCGGAAAAAGTTCGTCCAGATTGTGCTCGATCAATTCTTGAAGCGGCGTGAAGCGACGGGTGCCAGGCAGTTGATACAGACGCGATGGAATCTCCGGTACCTTTACGCGAGCGAACAGTTGCTCGCTTTCACCGGGTCGTCGAAGCATCACACCCAAACTCACGCTCATGTTGCTGATGAATGGAAAGCGATGACCAGGATCCACCGCGAGTGGCGTAAGAATTGGAAAGACATTGCGATGAAACCACACGCGGGCCTCGGAGCGTTCGGCGTGCGAGAGCTCTTCCCAGGTCAGCAATTCGATGCCGCGCTCGCGCAATGCAGGCAAAATGCCGTTGCGAAGCGCCTCGGCTTGCACCACGCCCATTCCCTGCACGCGCTGCCGGATGGCATGCATTTGCTGTTCGGGTGTCAGCGTGTCGGGCACCGGACCTGTCGCGCCGTCTTCGATCTGCGTGCGCAGCGTGCCGACGCGCTTCATGAAAAATTCGTCAAGGTTGTTAGAAAAGATACTGAGAAAGCGAAGACGCTCGAGCAGTGGCACCGAATCATCCGCGGCCATGTCGAGCACGCGGCGATTGAATTCAAGCCACTCCAAATCACGATTCAGAAATCGCGTGGGATCACCACCAGTGCTCACTGTCGCTGCGGCGATGTCGGTCGCGGCGGGTTCTCGATGCATGCGATGACGATTCATGTTGGATTCCTTGTTGCATGCCACAGGGCGTCGCACCCCGGCGCTTCACCGATGCGCACGCTGGCAAGACGCACACCCGTGGGCAGTCGGCGCATCACTTCGTCGGCGACATGCTTGGCGATGAGTTCGGCGGTGGGATTTATTTTTTGAAAGGGCGGCACTTCATTCAGCGAGCGATTATGAAAAGGCGCGATCGCGTGATCCACCGCCGCTTCAAGGGCATGAAAGTCGCAGAGCAGACCGTCGGCATTCAGTTGGTCGCCGCAGACGCAGACCTGCACACGCCAATCGTGACCATGCATCGGCTCCACCTGCCCCGCCATGCGAATGGCGTGGGCGGCCGAGAATTGTCTGCGCACTTTAAGTTCAAACATGGATCGCAAAGTATAGCGATCGCAGCCATTTATTAATGCATTTGGGGTTTCGCTTCCGCGTGCAGTGCGTTATCGTCGGGGCATGGCCAACAACGATGCACCCTTGATGTTAAGTATCAGCGGACTTCGTGGCGTGGTTGGCGACACGATCACCGCCGAAGTTGCCGCCTTATATGGCGCCGCGTTTGGAAGCCATCTGCGTTCGCGCATCGATCGACCGCGCGTGGTGATCGCGCGCGATTCGCGGCCAAGCGGCGAAGCATTTCTTGCGGCGGTCGCAGCGGGACTTGCCAGCACTGGCTGCGATGTGATCGACCTTGGCGTAGCGATGACTCCGACTGTGGGTGTGATGGTGATTCACCATCGTGCAGATGGTGGCATGGTCTGCACCGCGAGTCACAATCCCATTCAATGGAATGGCTTGAAATGTCTTGATGGCGATGGCGTCGCGCCGCCGCCTGCGGAAGCAGCGGAAATTGTGCGGCGATTTCGCGAACGCGATCTACTGCTCGCGGGGCCAACTGCGTTTGGAAAAATCACCCGCGATGAGAGCGGCGATCCAACCCATGTCGAGCGTGTGGTCGGACTTGTCGATGTGCAGGCGATTCGCGCGGCAAATCTTCGCGTGGTGGTGGACAGTGTGAATGGTGCGGGTTGTCGCCCAGCGCGCATGCTGCTGGAAACTCTTGGCGTGGAATTTGTTCACATAAACGGCGAGCCAACAGGTGTGTTTGCGCACACCCCCGAACCCACGCAGGCGAATCTTGTCGACCTGTGTACTGCCGCTGCGAAAGGCGGATTTGCCTGCGGTTTTGCGCAAGATCCCGATGCCGACCGTTTGGCGATCGTGGATGAAAGTGGCCGCTACATCGGTGAGGAATACACACTGGCGTTGGCGGCGTTGCGGGTGCTGCAACGCGAAGGCGCTGGCATGTTGGCCACCAATTTAAGCACCAGTCGCATGATTGATGGTGTAGCGAAAAAATTCCCCGGCTCGCGCGTGGTGCGAACGGCTGTGGGTGAGGCGAATGTTGTCGCGGCGCTGAAGCCAGCGCATGGACTGTGTGGTGGCGAGGGCAATGGCGGCGTGATTTGGCCGCGCGTGTGCTGGGTGCGCGATTCGCTCAGCGGCATGGCGCTGGTGCTGGAATTGCTCGCCACGCAAAAGTGCTCGCTTTCATCGCTGGTGAAACAACTGCCGCGTTGTGCAATGGTGAAGCGCACATTGAAATTGAACGCGATCGGCGGCATGGTGGCGTTGCCCCCCGCTTTTGCCAAGGTGCGCGCAACTTTCGTCGGCGAGCGGCTTGATGAAACCGACGGCATCCGCATCGACTTCGCCGAAGGCTGGGTGCATCTTCGCGCAAGCAATACCGAGCCGATTATCCGTCTGATCGCGGAGGGTGATGATGATCGCGCCGCCAACGCCTTGGCCGACCGCGTGGCAAACGCCGCGGGACTTCCTTAATTTTTTCTGGCGCAACAAGGGGCCAGGCGCAAACATTCAACCCTGCGTCGGTCGACTCTGCACCAAGGCATGCGTGGGCGGCTTGGTGCTGCAATCGATGTGCACCATAAAAAATCCGCCGCCTCGATGCGTGCGCACCGCAGGCCACATGATTTCCCGATCGGTCCACGGAATATTTTTATTTTCAACTGCGTCAAGCGGCACCCACTCAAGCCGACCTTCGTCGAATTCCTGTTCGATCACTTGCGTGTGATCCACAGGCGTGGTGACTTCGTAGAGAAAAATAAGCCAGTGGATTTGATCTTGGTAGGCGCGTTCGCTGACCACGCCAAGGCAACGCACGCCATCGAGTGGAATCGAAATGCCGGCCTCCTCCTGAATCTCGCGCACCGCGCATTCATGCGGGGACTCGCCCTTGCTGATTTCCAATTTGCCACCGATCGGGCTGTACATGCCAGTATTTGGCTGCTTTTTTCGATGCAACATCAGCACTCGACCTTGTGCGTCCCACAAGTAGCACAACACGGCGACCTTGTAGGGAAGATTTTCGATGGCATAGGCGGCGGCGTGTAGATCGTTCATGCCTGCACAACCGTGGCGTGCGCGAGCAAACCTTGCAATAACAAAAGTTCGCGGATATTTCGCGCGACGGTCTCAGATGCAAGACACAACGGCAACCGCAATGCGCCAGAGTCGCGGCCAAGCATCGCCATTGCGGTCTTCACCGGCACAGGATTCACATCCATCGACAGTAGGTCTTTCGCCAGCGGTAACAATGCCTGGTGCATCGCGCGCGCCGATTCAAAATCATTGCGGTTGCATGCCGCCACCATCGCCTGCACGCGGTCGGGTACAAGATTGCTGACCACGCTGACCACGCCAATAGCGCCCACCGATTGAAATGCGATCGTGAGCGAATCATCGCCAGAAAGAATCGGCAGTTCGCAGCGGCGACGAATGTCATTGGCTGAATCAACACTTCCAGTCGCCTCTTTGATGGCGACGATGTTGGTGTGACGCGACAAACGCTCCACGGTTTCGGGGGCGATCGCCACGCCGCAACGACCTGGAATGGAATACAAAACGATGGGCAAATCGCAGGCATCAGCGATGGTCATGAAATGTCGCTCGATGCCCTGCTGATTCGGTTTGTTGTAATAGGGCGCCACATGCAACGCCGCATCGGCACCGCAGGCGTGCACCATGCGATGCAATTCAACCGCGTGCTTGGTGTTGTTGCCGCCCGCGCCGCCCATTACTTGAAGGCCGATCGGTCGGGCCACTTCCACCGCGCGCGCGATCAACGCCTGCTGCTCGTGCATCGAAAGCGTGGGCGACTCGCCAGTGGTGCCGCAGGGCACGATGCCGCAGACGCCACCATCGGCTTGCGCTTGAATCTGCAATTGCCAACGCGCGAGGTCGAGCGTGTTGCCATCGGCGGTGAAGGGTGAAATCATCGCGGTCCAACAACCCTGCAATTGAAGTGCGGGCCTGGTGCTCATGCTTCGCCTTCGCTGGCTGCGTCGATGACTGCTTTCATTTCGCGCACAGCTTCGCAGATGCCCACCACCACTGCGCGACTGATAATGCTGTGCCCGATGTGCAACTCATGCATTTTTGCAATGGCGGCAATCGCGCAGGTATTTTTTCGATCCAGCGCGTGACCGGCATTCAGTTGCAACCCCGCTGCACAGACCAACGCCGCAACCGCCCGCAGTTTTTCCAATTCAGCCTGCTGCGACGCGCCGCCAAATGCATGCGCCCATGGACCGGTGTGCAGTTCGCACAATTTCGCGCCCGCATCCGCAGCGGCCTGAACCTGCGTAGCGTCTGCGTCGATGAACACACTCACTGGAATCCCGGCATGTGAAAGCGTGGCGATCACCGTGCGCACACGCTCCAAATTTTCCGCCACATTCAGGCCGCCTTCGGTGGTGAGTTCCTGACGCCGCTCCGGAACCAACATCGCGGTGTCGGGGCGAACCTGCAGCGCGATCGCCACCATTTCATCGGTCGCCGCCATCTCAAAGTTCAACCTCGTGCGCACGCTGCCGCGCAATCGATGCACATCCGCATCTTGAATATGTCGACGATCCTCGCGCAAATGCACGGTGATTCCATCGGCACCTCCAAGCTCTGCAAGCAACGCGGCCTCCAAAATATCGGGCTGCGAACCACGACGCGCCTGACGCACGGTGGCGACATGATCGATGTTCACGCTCAGTGACGGCACAACGAAAGCGTAGCGGCTAGAATCGCGTCATGCATGGATTTGATGAACGATTGGCTCTGCTCAAGAGAGAAATTGTCGCGCAGGGTCGCCGCGTTCTTGACTTGTGCACCCGTGCGGTGGATTGTTTCTTTGATGGCGACATTCAACAAGCTCGCGCGGTGGTTGCTGACGATGCCGAGATCGACCGAGTGGATGTGGCGATCGAGCGAGTCAGCGTGCCGTTGCTGGCGATGGGGCAAACCGACGAAAATGCGATCCGCAGCGTGCTGACCATCGTGAAGGTGAACAATGAACTCGAGCGCATCGCGAATGCTGGTGTGGTGATCGCGGAAAAAGTTTTGGAATCCACCAAATTTTCAGAGCGAATTCCCGATGTCTTTCGCGTGATGGCCAACAGCGTGCTGGGCGTCTTGCGCGATGCCACGCGAAGCCTGGAGCGCGAAGACGCGGATTTGGCGCAGCAAGTATTGTTGTTTGATGACACGGTGGCGCAATTCAAACTTCAAATTTTGCTGGAGGCGGAGCAAGCCGTCACCGATGGAAAATTTAGCGCGGGCTTCGCCTTTCGATTGCTGGCCGTGACCAAGGCGGTCGAGCGCATCGGCGACCATGCCACCAACATCTGCGAGCAAGTGATCTATCTTCGCCGCGGCATGATCGTGCGGCATCGGCCTGAAGGATGGAGCGCGCCCGCCGCTCCCGAGCATGGGAACAACCACTGACATGCCGATGCCAATCGAAGATCGATTGATCCACATCAAAGCTCGATTGCGTGGGTTGCAGCAAGAACATCTGCTGCAGTACGCCCCCACGCTTGGTCCCAATGCGTTACGGGGTTTGCTCGATCAAATTGACGCGCTGCCGCTTGAAGATATTCCGCAGATGCTTGCGCAGACGCAATCGCAGACCGCGCGTGATCTCACCCTGCTCGAGCCAGTGCCGGTGACTCCACGCGAGTGCGAAGATACTGCGCACTTTCGTCAGATTGGTGAGCAGTGCATCCGCGAAGGACGGGTCGCCGCCTTCACCGTGGCAGGTGGACAAGGCACGCGGCTTGGATGGCGCGGACCCAAAGGCACCTATCCAGCGACGGTGGTCACAGGCAAGCCGCTTTTTCGCGCCTTCGCCGAGCAATTGCTCGCCACCGAACGCCGATACGGCATGCGACTTCCGTGGTACATCATGACCAGTCCATTGAATGATGATGACACGCGTGCTTTTTTTAAGGACAACAATTGGTTTGGTCGCAATGCGCAGGATCATTTTTTTCTTCCACAAGGATTGGTTCCCTGTGTGAACGCGGATGGCAAAGCGTTGCTGGCATCGGCGCACGAAGTGGCGACCAATCCCGATGGCCATGGCGGTGCGATCCGTGCACTGGATCGAAGCGGCGCGTTGCAGGACATGCAACGCCGCGGCATCGAGCAGATTAGTTATTTTCAAGTTGACAATCCCCTGGTGCGTTGCGTCGATCCGGTATTTCTTGGCGCGCATGTTGGCAGCGTGCAGAGCAGTGGTCAGATGAGCAGCAAGTGCGTAAACAAGCGAAATGCCGCGGAAAAGGTTGGGGTTTTGTGTCGCGGCCCCTCTGGTGCTGGCATGCGCACGATGGTGATCGAGTACAGCGATCTACCCAAGAAAGCCGCCGACCTGCGCGACGCGAGTGATGAACTGATGTTCGGTGCCGCCAACATCGCTGTGCACGCGCTCAGTGTGGCCTTCGCGCAACAACTTGCCCACGGTGATGGCGAGCGCTTGCCGTGGCATCGCGCATTCAAAAAAGTATCATGCATCGACATCGCCACCGGCCAGTTGATCGATCCGCAGCAACCTAATGCCTTCAAGTTTGAATGCTTTATTTTTGACGCGCTCGAGTTGGTTGAACGCAGCCTGACCATGCAGGTGAATCGCGTGGAAGAATTCGCGCCGATCAAGAACGCCGAGGGCGAGGATAGTCCGGCAAGCAGTCATCGCATTCAAAGCGATCGACACGGTGCCTGGCTGGAAGCGGCGGGTGTGCAGATTCCGCATCGTGGCGATGGCAGTGTGGATGCCAAGATTGAGATTGGTCCGCTTGCCGCGATGGAAGCCGGCGACCTGCGCAATCGTCCGTTGCCACAGGTGGTAAACCGTGGGCAAGAATTAGTGATCTGATTTCGCGCTGAACACCACCGCTGCTGCGTGGATTATTTGAGATCGGCATTGGGGCGCGTGGCGGAAGGCGCTGCATCCTCAAAATGCAGATCAAGCACCACAAATGTGGATGGAAATCGGGGATTTGTGGGTGGTTTTGGTCCTCCCACCACTTGCATCATGCGGCCCGGTCGACATTCCGCCACCCGAGCGCCCTGCTGCCACCACATCAATTCGGTGGTGCACGCAG
>Ga0105052_10007962_pt1 | contig 10196 bp, 4 predicted proteins | sample FRY03_FD_78094 | JGI IMG/M metagenome (GOLD analysis project Ga0105052, IMG submission 78094) | Freshwater microbial communities from Lake Fryxell liftoff mats and glacier meltwater in Antarctica - FRY-03 | ecosystem: Environmental > Aquatic > Freshwater > Ice > Glacier meltwater ... | reverse complement strand
GTGGCAGCGGTGGGTGGGCTTTTCGCGCGGGCCATGTTGATCCAGCAGCACCACGTCCAGCTAAGTCACTGGATCGCACGTACCGAAGTCATTTGCAGCGCACGCGTGAAGCACACCTCCGCTACAACAAGGTGGCGCTCGTGCTCCAGTTGGCCTTCAGATGCCATATGGCGCGTCTCGTGGCGATGAATTTGAAACGCAATCCACGGCACCTCAAGGCTATGATGGCTAAACAAATAAATGCCTTTGCAACGCTGCTGCAGAGCAACATGCGCTGCATGCTGAGCAAACGGCGCGTCGCCAAGTACGCAAGTCGCCGCATCATGTCGGCTGAGGACCGCTGGCGTAGTCGACGCAATCGGGCTTCTTTTGTTATTCAAGCCTGGTTCTGGCAAGTGGTGGGCTCGCGTCTTAAAGCCAGCCGCTTTAATGGGCCACCGGATGCAGCCTCATGCCTCCAGCGCACCTTCCGCTTCTATGTGGCTCGGTAAGACCTTATAATGCCATGTCGTTTTGGGCTTGCTGCTTTTCCCATTTTTTTTGATGCCGGCTGCTGTGCTGAGGAGTGACGAGCAACGTGTGTTCCAAATGACCATTTTATTGTATGTGCTCTTGGAAACAGGAAGATCATAGAGGACAAAAAAGCCGACAAAGTGCGTAGAATCCTGTGGGAATGTCACCTAATGCAAGACTCGAGTCGGGGCACTATCCAACGCAGCTATCATTGCTGCCTTGCGCGTCGACGAATGAAGCAGGCACGGACCGAGTACCATTTTTTGCGAAAACAGCCTGGAAGCAAGTGCCTGTGGCAAGGAGCGGAGGCTATGCTGAGTCGGCCCCAGTTGCATGTTGCGCTTCGCCAGCAGGGGTGGGCTGTCGTGAGCTTGCAGCAACGCATTCTATCATGCCTGGAGCATAAGGCTTGGTTGCAGGAAGCCAGTGATGTGCTTAGCGCCATACGTGCTGTTGAGGCAACTCGTATCCAATCTGCCTGGCGACATAAGGAAGCATGTCACCGTGCTATCAGTGCAATATGGCACCATGACATGGAGCGGAATCGACAGCAAGTAGAGCAGGCGGCTTCCATCTTACAGAGGGCCATGCTGGGCAAGTGGTCGCGCTCACGCCTCAGAAAGCTTCATAGAAATGAGTTGTCTAAGGTGTTAGGTGCGGCAGCTACAGACATCCAGCGCGTGTGGTGCGGGCATGCGTCGCGCAATCTGGTGCGCAACAGAATCAATCTTGTTGAGCTTCAGCGCTACAACCAGGAGCGCCATCACACCCTGGCACTGCGGCTGCAGCTAGGAATGCGCTGCTTCTGGGCTCGCCGAGAGCTCACGGATAGATACTGGGAGACCAAGTCGCAGCTTGCGTGCACCGCCATCCAGTGTGCCGCGCGCGTCTGGCTTGCGCGCAACGAATTCCAGATTCATATCTTCGAGGAGGTGCAGCGTCGCAAGATTTCTGCTGTTCTAACGGTACAGGCTTTTGGTTTCTCTAGCGCCCCTGCCCGCCGTCGTCCTCTCGCCAGGTGCGTCTTTGTTGCGTCGAGCCACCTGCCTGTGTTCTCTTTCGTTGGCCTGCCGTGCCCTGATTTTTGTGAGAGTGCTGGCAGGTTTTGGCGCGAGCGACGCGAGACATCTGCAACCGTCCTTGCTGCTGTGTATAAGGCGCATCTTGTGCGCTTGGATATGCAAGACCTCCGTTTTGAGAACCAGCAAGTTGAATATGCCACTACGTTGCAGCGTATCTTCAGGGCACACCGTGCGCGAGTTGTTGCTTGCCAGCGTTTGCGTGTGGTAGCGCGAGATTATCAGCATGCTGCCGCCTTGTGCCTTCAGACAGCCATGCGGGCCAAGTGGGCGCGCGTGGCCCTTCAGCGCGTTGGCATGTTGCATTTGGAGACATACAGGCTGAGACAACAAGCAGAAATGATGCGCAAGATCCACGGCAGTCGGGCACTTCAGGGAGCCATCCGTTCCTGCCTAGCGCGCGAGTTGGTGTTAAGACCCGAGCGAGCCAATCGCCAGATGTCTTGTGTCCGCGTTCTCAGTCGTGTCTATCGTGGCCACATTGGGCGGCTTCTGGCTCAGCGACGGATGTATGAGCGTGTGCTGGAGGCTACCATGAAAATCAAGAGCGCCTACCGTCTTCACCTTGCTCGTCTGCTGTGCAGGCGTACTATGGAGCGCAACAGGCTTGCCTCGATCCTGTCCTTTGCTCAGAACCAGCAGGCTTCCGCTGCTCTGATTCAACACGCCTATTTCATGCACGTGTCTCGCCTCATCTTGAGAGACCGTGCAAGTGAAGTCATGATGTGCACGATGCGGCGCTCAGTGGCGCGCGCTGCATACAGCAAGCATTTAGGAGCTTCAACTCTACAGGCAGCCATGCGGCGTCAAGCCTGCAGGCAAAAGCTCCAATTGTATCTTGCCAGCGATACTCTAGTGGCTACTGTCCGTCGTGTCTTTATGCGCAACAAATGTCGCCGCAAGCTGGCCGCCCGCAATCTCACTGCCGCCGCGCTTTCCGCACTCATTCGTCAGAGCTATGTCAGCAAACTGGCCGCAGACACTATATCAGCCACTGCTGCCGCTTTTTTCGCACGCCGCCGTGGCCAAGCAGAGGGTACTGCTGGGCAACACCTCGCCACAGCTGCAAAACGCTGTGTTGCTCGGCAGGAGTACCGCAAGCATCACGCTTGTGTCCGCGTGCAGTCTGTGGTGCGTGGCCACATGGATCGAGAATGGATACGCGCGTATGGGGATGAGCTTAGACAACACCGTCATTTGCTATCGTGTATCGTCAAGATTCAGGCCACAGAGCGCGGCCACTTAGCGCGGCTTGCCGTTGGTGCCATCCAAGAACTGGAAGGAAGGATTGAGGCTTGTCATCAATTGCAGATTCGCTGTCGACGTGCACTCGCTTCTGATGCCTACAACCAGCATTTGCTGGAGCTTCACCGCAGCAACTGGGCGAAAACTTTGCAGCGTTATTGGCGAGGCGCTCTAGCGCGTCACCGCCGCAAACTTCTTACAAAGCTCAAGCTTCAAACAAGAGCCACTTGTCTGCTTCAACGTATTCTACGTGGCCACTACGGCAGGGTGCTGAGGGACAAACGCATTATCGAAATCAAGCGGACAAACTGCGCCGTCGTTCTGCAGGCCTGGTTCCGCGGCTTCCTCGGCAAAGATAGGGCAGATGCCATTCGAGATCTAAATTTTATGATTGCTGCTGCAACAATCATTCAGGCGGGGGCTCGCGGCATGAAAGGACGCAGTCGTGCGCGATATCTTCGTGATTTGCGCATTATGGAACACAGTGCTGTCAATATCCAGGCGCGTGCAAGGGGAATGTTTGGCAGGGCAAAAGCCGAACTGCGGCGGGAGGAGATTGTGTGGGAGGCAGAGATCAAGAACCAGATGGCCATTAACATCCAGACAGGCTACAGGCAGCATCTGGCTAGGCAAGCCTATTTGACGGCAACAGATGAACGTGGGGAGCTTGACTTCTATCGTTCTTATTGTGCTGATATCTTGCAGTGCAATGCACGATGCTTTAACGCTCGTAGTAGGATGCGCAAGCGTTTGCGTGCTGCAGTGCTCATCACGGCGCTCGGCCGGGGATTTCAGGCTCGCCGCAAGGTTCGCAAGAGAAGGGAAATTCTGGAGAAACAACCATTATACGTGTCGCCACACAAGTTGCGTCCCGAGCGCTACGTGGTACCACCTGGCCAAGACCTTAGACGTCCTCTGAAAATGCCAAGGGCAAAACAGTTCAGGTGCGAGGTTTCAGAGCCCAGCTTGCTCCACCGCCAGCCATCCCTGCTGCCATGGCACGTGCGAGAAAAGCAAGCAGTGCAGAAATTTCAATCGAATCCAAAGATCAAGGCCTTTTTCTCTGGTTTGCAAAAGCGCGAGCATGGCAAGGGCAAAAGCTCGAAGAAGTCTCCTACTAGCAAGCCTCCTTTCAAACCTTCTGCACCTCCTCATGTCAATCATGTGCCGGAGATGATGGTTGCACGCCCGGCGTCTGCAATGTCGCACCCTCCACCTTTGGTTGATGTGATGGCACGACCGAAGTCAGCCATGCCAGCCATGACGACCAAGGGTCGCGTGCCGCCTCGCTTCCAAAAAGTGCGGCAGGCCAAAGCAGCCGGCGGCGACAGCAGCGCAGAAAGCGCAAGCTCTCTCAAGAAACCTAAGCCTCGCAACCAGCGCCCACGTGCCAGAGGCAGTGATAGCGAGAGGAACTCGGACGACGAAGTTGCATCGCGATCAACACATGCTCCCATCGCAGCAGCAGTGCCTGAACCGAATCTGCGGCCAGCCATATCAAAACAGGCAATACAGCCATCAATACAGGCATCAATACAGGCACCGCCACGCGCCTTATACAATAAGGATGAAATCAGCTCGGATCCGCCCAGCGACGAGCAGCGAAAGAAAATGAGCAAAAGCAAGGACAAGGAAAAAAGGAAAGAGCGCTCAGTGACTCCACCGCCCAAGCAGCCGTCCAAGGCAGCGTCACCACCGCCCAAGCCGCCTTCTAGTACTGACCCTAAAATCGAAGTTGCCTTCAGTCACTGCCGCCTGGGCAAGTATCGTGACGTAGAGAAGGCACTCAAGGAGGGTGTGCCTGTCGAGGCACGGTTCGGCCCCGACAATAACACAATGTTGCTACAATGTGCACAGAACGGGCAAAAGCGCATAGCCAAGCTCCTGCTGCGTAACTTCGCCAGTATGAATGCACAAAACGACAAGGGTGACACTGCGATGCACTACTGTTTCAAATTCAAGTACATTGAGCTGGGAGAATATTTGAAATCCAAAGGCGCCGATGACACTCTCCGCAATTCTAAGGGCCAGACCTGTTATGAGTGCCAGAAATAGCCCCAAGTCTACTCACCTTTTTATAATATGTTGGCTCGAACGAGCCATGTTTTTTGAATTTTAAAAATCATGTCTAAACTTTAAACAAGCGGCTAGTTTATTTTGGCCACGCTTAGTTTCCTAAAGCTGCACGTCTCAATTGGCCATGGTGCAGGGTGTACGTATCCTCTTCACCTGTGCTTGAAGCTTGAAGAATGAGAGTGTGTCTTCGTAATCCCATGGGCTAAAGAGAGTGGCGAATCTCAAAAATACCCAATCCCTATTCATCTGTTGTATCGTCATTCGAGGAATCTCCACAATAAATGTCTTGTTCCTACAAGAGATTTGTCGTGTTGTTTCCGAATCTCCAATATTGTATGTTTCTAGTCCCCGCCTTGTTTCATCCATTTTCAGTTTTCCTGACATATTTGTGATTCTCAAAATTGGCACGGACGCTCTATTTTGAATCTCGAAAATGTTCAAGTCCTTACAAATGATCATTGAAGAGCTTTTGTGAGTTGCGTGTCCTTTTTTGACCTTTTTTTTCCCCTGACATTTTTCGATTCTCAAAATCAGGAACGGATGCTCTCCAACGTCCGTTCTTGTTTTGATAGTCGTTTTCTTTTTTTGGGAAAAAAATGTTGGAAAATGTGACGGAAATTTGCCCAAAAATTTGTACATAAAACTCGACGTATTTGAGAGTCGAACAGATATGTGTATGAGGATAATTAAATAAGGAACGGGGTGTTTTTGAGAAACACGTGACGGCTACTTCTGCAACATGTGCGTGTGTATGTTTATGATACAATCTTCAGAATACCCCGCCCCCGAGGAAGTGTAAAACCATCGTGTCGATCTTTTTTGGTCGTTTTTTATGTCTGTATAGTCCTGTACAGGACCCTGTGGTTCACAGGTCGATTCACAGGGCGAACCAATCCTCCTCTAGTCGGGTGCGAGGCTAGAGAAGGGATGTGCATGAGTATGTGTGTAGGTGCATATCCATACCAATGAAATATACGTATTGCTACTGTGTGTCTGTCAGGAAGCTAAATGTAGCAAAGGAGCGAGGGAGCAAGAGAGAGAGAGAGCCGTGTGAAAACAAAGCGAAATACAGCGAGCTCTCTCACTTTTGTCCTTTTTCAGAGATGGGAGAAGGGGGTTAGGGTGCCTTTTCGATTTTAAATTTTAATTGGCTGGAACTGTGGCCAAAACATCGTGAAACGGGGGAAAATACTTGTGAAAGAGGTTGCAGCCGTACCTCTGGTATTATAGGTGCCAAGTTATAAATTGAACGAATAAGCTCAGACGTAGACGATGGTGCTGCCGTCATTAGCATATGCACTTGAATGAAGCTCATTGATCTGTATTTCCTAGAAAACTGCAACACTGACACACGAACGATGAAAATTGGAGAGATTGCGGCTCTAGATTGCTGGAGCCAGTTGTCTGTACATCTATTGAGACCTGTACGTACTCAGCGATCCGCCTGCAATAAACACGCACAGAGGGCCGCAATGTCCACAAAACACACCCGTGTAAAGTTAGCCCACAAAAATGCACCTAACACCATACAAAAGACGAAATTAAGCCAGATCATAAAAAAAAGAGACATGCAATTCTTCGTCTACAGCCAGATGCAAAAAAAGAAAAAGAGAACATTGAAATGAAGCCAGATGAAAAACAAGGAGATGATCAGGACCCAGTTGAGCAGTGCTCAACGCGGACATGACACAGACTCACCTTTCCAGAACTGCGAAACCAAACTTGGAATAGATGCCGACAAAGAAAGCAAGAAGTAGCATGAAACATCCGCACACGGCGCTAAGCATGAGGTAGCCACGACAAGGTAGCCAGCCCAAAGTCTTGACCATGTCGTCAATACAGATGTTCGCCCCATTACAACCGCGCAGCAGATCTGCAAACTCGGATGACGTCACAACATTGACACACACATCGCTGCCATCCATCGCTGTCACAGTCTCATTCGCTGTCACAGTCTCATTCGTGCCTGGCGTATATACGCCAGGCTCATTCGTGGTGGAAGCATTCTGCACATCCAGCTGAATGACAAGCGCGGGGTCAAAGATCAATGCTTTGAAACGCAACACTGGTTTGCCTCCTACAAAAAGACCCGAGGGATCAGCAGCCTCGATCGCGGTTGCCCGCTCAGTTGCTAACGAGGCACTGTCAGCCAGGATACCTATGTTGATGGAAAGCGACTCTTGGCGACGCATTGACACAGTGCTCAATGTGGGCGTCGTCATTTGCCACAGCTCGAGCCCCTCCAGACCCTCCAGCTTTTTGAAATCCTTCTTAAAAGTATCGAGGTCCACATTCTCAGCTGATACTGTATCAGCAAGATTGACTATTACGTTAACCACGGGTCCAGGAATGATGTTGAAGGTTACAACGACTATTTCTGAATTTGAGGTCCCAGCGCTGCATGATCGAAATCTCACCACGTTGGACTGCTGAAGATATCCCCTAACTAAATTCGACTGCTGGTCACAAATTGGTTGGGATTCATCAGTTGTGAGGGCTAAGAAGCCATCTTCCGAATGCACCGTGAATGTGACGTAATTCAAAAACTCACCTCCACTCGGTTGTATTATAGGGTTCGACGCTGATTTTTGATTTGGTCTTGTCGGTGAAGAGACTTGTGATGGTGGTGGCGACTCACGAGTTCCCGGGGAGTCTTGCCCTTCGGTAACTTGCGATCCCACAGCATTGGTTTTGGGAGGAGGTGGAGGCGAGTCGTGAGCGGACATGTCGTCGGATTCTTCTTGTGTTGTCACACTTTGCACAGTTTTGACAGGCGAGCTCTTGTTTCTCAAACCAGTTGGACTGCTATTGGGTATTGTTGCTCTCTTGCTGTCGTCACGTAGCGGATCCTGGCAGAGGGGTGAATATCGAGTGTTTGCAGCACATGCCGGGGTGCCCATCAGATCTAGTAGTGTGTAGAAGCTGTAGCTAAATGAAAGACACGCAATTAGGAGCGCCAGTATAAGCACACAGCTTGCTGGCCATATCAAAAAGGGCGCATCTGGCATCTTCACGTCGTCCACCCGTCCATCTCGCTCCTCGTCCTGTTCCACCATGTCTTCCCTCTTCAACTCTGACTGCTTGGGTAAACTGGACGCGTATCGTATTTGGTAGATGCCGAGCAGTAAAAAGAAAAGCCCAGGCACTGCAGGTAGAGTGAATGGGGCGACGACACCCGACAGCAAGACCAAAACTGCGAAAAAAATGTAGAGCCTTCCCGCAAAGGAAAAACGTGTCACTGAAACCTGCAAATGGTCAAAGGCGTCGATTAGAGACTTTGCTGCTTCGGGCTGTATATCAAGTAGAGAATCTCTATTGGCAGTGCACGAGTCCGACTCAATAACATCGGCCGCTAAGACCTTCGATTGTCTTTGCAGTGTAGAATTCGTGGAAGATGGCAGTTGCTCTAAATCATGACTGTCGCAAAAGACTGCTAATTGCGCCTTACTTGCTTCTATTTCATGTTTAATCTGAGCAAGTTTTTTCTGTGCTGCGTGCGTGAACTCAGTATCGGAGTCTGGGGCCTGTCGGAAAAAGAATTCAATTTTGCGTTGAAGCTCATTCTTTTGACCCAGGTCAATCAGCAGCTGCTCTTGAACTGAGCTGTCCGGAGCAGGCGACAAAGACGCCAACTTAGAGGCAATGGCCTGGTCCAAGTTTTCGTGGTCCTTTCTCAAACCTCGCACGCGCAAGTCCTGCTCAAATGCCTCTGACTCCTGCGATCCGCAGGACGTTGCTGAATGCTCAGACCAGGTTCGGCGGAGGATCGCTGGGGCTATTTTGTCGTTCACGTCTTCCGCAAGGTTTCGTTTTCGAGACACCTGCTTGTCTCCCAGCGTGGCTGTTTTGCGCAGCATCACTGACGATTCCGATCGAGGTGTCCGATCTGACGTATCTGTTTTACTCTTGACCTGTCTTTCTCGCAGGACCTCAGCTAGCTTGTGATCAAGCTGGACAAAAAAGGGATCAGCAGATTTTTTTGGCGTCACGACAGCCTGGCGCTCAAAATCTGGCTCTGCAAAACTGCGAGTTCGAACTGCAGCTTCAAGTTCGCAGTTTTCCAGGGCCAGATCTTGCTTCATTTTTTCGAGGTCCGAAAGTGAACCTGATTCTCCTGAACCAATGTTTGTGCATTTGCCAACGGTGCATAATATTTGTTCTTGCAAAATTTTGAGCTCGTGTCGGATTTTTTCGCTGTCGGCAATATCATGTGGCAAACCACCTGTGGTCTTCATCGGATTCTTCTGTGCGGTCGCGATCGACTCTGGATTGACACCTGCGCTTTTGTGTGGGGTCCATGGAGGCATTGAAAATGCAGGTGATTGCTCTGTTTCCAACGCGGCAGACTCCAAATCTATATCAGGAGTAGGTGGGCTGCTCTTTCCTTTATACAGGACGTCAGACACTTGAGCACGTAGCTTGTCTAGCTCGTCACGAAGATTGTCAAAGTCTGCATCTGGCATTATTGGCGTGTGGGTGTGCATGTCTGGCTTGCTGGACACTTCAAGATGTGTTTCGCTGGCCACTTTCTTCGCTTCGGCCTGCACCAATTTTTCTTCGGCATTGTCTGCGTACGCCTGTGCATCCACCTCAACCCCCCTTTGAATCAATTCTCTTTCTGGAACACTGGGCTTGTCCATACACGAGCCGCTGCTATCATATTGAGCCCAACCTGCATCATTCTGAGGCTCCTCAGGGTGATGTGGGCTGAGCTTGCCCGTCTCGGGCGGCAAGGCGACCTCCCTTTTCCGTTCGGCATGCTCAGCAAGAAACCTCTGATAGCCATCGATGGCTGGCGTGGCAGGTCCCCCATTGTCGCTAGAGGAGTGGGCCCGTGGCGAGGGTGTGCCACTCGCACTGTCGTATGCTTCGATTCCTTCGATTCCTTCGTGTGTGGATCCCTTCGCCGTCCCCTCAAATTCTCGCGGTAGTCCCTCCTCGCCCCACCGAGGCGAAAATCCAAAGTTTTCCTGGGCTGCCCGCGCTGCATCTACCTGTGAGCTCGATGGTCCGAAGCTCCGTTTCTTTTTCATCCGCGACATACGTGCGAAGAACACAAGACCTCAAAAGGCTGCCGACGTTGTCGAGTTCAGGGATACAAACCGGCCGCGCGATGGACTTTGCAGGGCAACCCCAAGTGCCCTGTATTACTTTTCGTCACTACCGGGCAGTTTGCCAGTACCGTCCACGAACGATCAATTTCACCAAAGTAAACTTGATGTGGATTATTTGTCTGCCAATGTCTGGACCCGGTTTCGGCTAATTCTGAAAAAGACAGGGCTC
>Ga0105052_10007958_pt1 | contig 10196 bp, 11 predicted proteins | sample FRY03_FD_78094 | JGI IMG/M metagenome (GOLD analysis project Ga0105052, IMG submission 78094) | Freshwater microbial communities from Lake Fryxell liftoff mats and glacier meltwater in Antarctica - FRY-03 | ecosystem: Environmental > Aquatic > Freshwater > Ice > Glacier meltwater ... | reverse complement strand
TAGGCGAGGAGGCAAGACCAAAGCTGCCTCCATAGCCGCAGTAGAAGAAGCCATGGTCCCCAACACTATTGGTTGGTGCTGTGCTCCTACGGCTCCAAAGCTGCACCGCTACATTCTACCGGCACTTCAACAGCTTATCCCCTCGGAATGGGTTGTAGACTTTAGCATTGAATTTGGAGACATTCGCTTAAAGAATGGCTCCTTAATCCATTTACAGACCCTAGAAGACCCTGATCAGGGTCGTGGTCAGGGCTTAGATTGGGTGTGGATGGATGAGGCCTCGGAGCTTACAGAAGAGCATTGGCATGTTCTAAGGCCCTCTCTGGCAGAACGTAGAGGAGCCGCCTTTTTCTCTACTTCGCCCCGCTCATTTGATTGGGTCTACGAGGACCTCTACAAGCCAGCGGAGGAAAGTGTTCCGGGATATTGGGCATGCCGATATTCTACGTCTGAGAACCCTATTATCTCCCAAGACGAGCTCGATGAGGCGAAAGCCTCCATGCCCGACCTTATGTATCGACAGGAGTTCGAGGCTGACTTTGTAACCTTTACAGGTGCCGTGTACGGTGAAGAACTCCGAGAGCACCATATTCTTGAAACAGATGATGCCATTCGCAAGCACCTTCCTGAGTGGCCCAGTATAGACCCAGATCGTCAAGTTCTTATAGGTATCGACACCGGAGCCGACCACCCATTTGGGGCTGTCAAGTTAGTTAAGACAGAAAATGCTCTAATTGTGGTTGGAGAGTATCTAGAACGAAATCGCTCTTTTCTTGAGCATGCGGCCTCCCTAAGAGCTATGGCAGGCACACAGACACGTTGGGCCATTAACAAGAATGACAAGCAGCCTGCACTAGAATTAGCCCAACATGGCATCTTCTGTCAGAAGGCTGAAAACGAAGTCATGGCAGGCACAGAACGTGTAAAGACGTGGCTTCACAATAACAAGCTTTATTTTGTCCGGTCTCGATGTCCTCAGACTATTAAGCAAATGCGCGCTTATCGTTGGGACGACAACAAGTCTAAAGACGGACAAAATCGCAAAGAGCGGGTATTCAAGAAAAATGATGAATTGCCCGACGCGTTACGCTACGCCCTACTTTCTTGGCCGAGTCTGCCTAAAGCTAAGCCTGTTGAAGAAGCGCAGAGAGACCTTTCGAAACTACACCCAGAAATTCAAGTTGCCATCGAACGTATGCGGAGATTGGAGGGGCGTGAAAAAGAGCCTACAGACCTCGCAGGCGATTTCTGGGGCTAATCCGCCATCGGAGTAACATGACTGATATTTACACAGATATTGTTTGGACGCCCAAATGTTTGCCAATGAAGTTTTACGCAGATAATTATCCCCAAGAACATTTAAAGATTCAGGTCGATGAAAGTCGATTACAATTCTCTGAAGTATACTTACGCTATCAATATATTAAAGCTAAGAATCATATGCAACAAATCATTGATTCAAAGCCTTATACTTTTTCACAGCACGTTCGAGCACGGATTGCAATTTTCCTCATTAAGCATGGGATTGTATAAAACATGTGGATGTCCAAAACCGTCGTCGAATGGCTCAATGTCTCGTTAGACACCGTAACCTCCCTGAAGGAATCAAACGCCGCTCTCACCGCCGAACGCGATGCCCTCAAGAATGAACTAGCCTCTATTAAGATTACGAGCGACTGGTTTCGGGTGCAAATCAATTCCCTACAAATGGAGCGTGTCGGACTCATTGAGAAGGCTTATCATATTAAACTTCCTGTCCCTGAGCTTGTAAAGAGCCCCACTAAAGACATCCAGCGAGATGATTTCTCCTTTGATGACCTCGGTGATGAAGTCGCTCGACAGCTCGGGATGACCACATACGACACTAAATTTTAAGTAGCCTATGCCACCTCTGCCTCCCTTTGCCACTCCTGAGCCGCCTGTCGAAGATCCTTCGTTAGGCCAATCTCTCGTGCCTCAGGAGCCGCCAGATCCCTACAAGAATACTGCCCGTCTCATGGAACTCTTTGAGAAGGTGAAGAAGGAAGCGATGGAGAATCGCTGGGCTTGGGAACGAGAATGGATTCGAGACCTCTTTTACGTCAGTGGTCGACAGTGGATTACCTTCCACCCCACACGTAGGCAGTGGGTCGATAAGCGCCTACAGAAATGGATTCCGCGTCCGGTCACTAATAAGATGGCCGAGACGCTATCTGCCATTCGTACAACATTTGGAGCAATTAACCTTATTCCTAAGGTTATCCCTGTCGGCAACGACAGTCGCAGTGTGGCAGCTGCGGAAGCTTCAGATCAAATGGCCCCACTCATTCATGAGGAACATCTCATGGATCAGGTTATGCGGGAAAGCGACTTCTGGCTTATTGCCACGGGTACCTCTTGCCTACAGACCTCTTGGGACCTTGACCAGCGTACAAATAGAATCTTTATCCCTTTTGAAAAGTGTACAACCTGCGGCACAGTCTCTCCTCCTGCGGTCATTGAGCAAGCCCAAAACACCTGCCCCACATGTGGACAGTCACAGTTTGAGCCTGCCATAGACCCCAAGGGACAGCCTCAGGGCGAATTTAAAGCCCATGGACGTGGTAAGACCACTGCCCTAAGTCCCTTCGAATACGCGGTTCCCCAGTCCTTCACACGCTTTGACGAGCTCCCCTATGTCATTCGACTAAGGTGGCGCGATAAGTATTGGTTCGAGGCCAATCGCCCCGACCTCGTTCCGACTATTTCATGGGAGAAGAGTCCCAAGGATCGGTCACTGCAGATTTTCAAGTCTCTCTCCACCTCTAATGACCTAGGTGGCGGAGCAAACACTAACTTAGGCACAACAACCTCAGAGGTAGGTGAGGGCGTCACTGAATACGAGCTGTGGTATAAGCCCACACCTGAATATCCTCGTGGACTTGTCATGCGAGTCATTGGGGAAAACTCCTCCAGACTCCTTGAAGTTCCAAATGAGAACCTCCCCGGCCCCTTCCCCTACACGGACGTGGAAGGAACTCCTCTCTTTCCATTCAATTTTGCCCAATACGAGCAAATCGGTGGTCGCCTCTATGGTCGATCTGCCATTTCACCTATCGTTCAGAAGCAAGACCAGCTGAATCAGCTTGATTCTCTCATACAGCTCATTGTACAGAGGATGGCGAATCCTATCTGGATCGTCCCAGAGGACGCAGGCATTGAACATTTCACTGGCGAACCCGGTCTAGTAATGAAATGGCGTGCCCTAGCCTCTAATGGGAATGCTAAACCCGAACGTATTGCCGGTGCAGAGGTCCCAGCTTCCTTATGGAACCTCCGACAGCAGATCCTCGACGACATTGAAGCCCTTTCAGGGGCGTTTGACATCATTAAGGGGCAGAAACCTGCCGGTGTAGAGGCCTTCTCGGCCCTACAGCTCCTTGTGGAGCGTTCACAGTCACGGTTTACCTCGGTATTCCAGGCACGTGGCGAGATGTACCGTCGGTGGTTCTCTGTGGCGCTTGAATTAGAGCGTCAGTTCGGCCCAGACCTTCGTGTACGGGCTGTTATGGGCACCAATCGCGGGTTTACCTTCCAAAGGTTCCAGAATGCCCAACTTCAGGGTCAAGTGACCATCAAAATCGAGGATGGTTCCAACATGCCCAAGACAACCTTGGGTAAACGGGCCGCAATCGAGCAGGCAACTCAGATGACCCTGCTGAATCCAGAAGATCCCGACCAAAAGTACGCCCTTCTAAGCAATCTAGGCCTCTCCGACCTCGTACCCACACTGAACACGCACGTGCAGGCCGCTCTAAAGGTCCAGGATGCCTTCGAATCATGGGCTCAGAACCCTCAAGGCCCCCCACCCCTCTCCTTTAAGCCCTGGTACGACGCACAGGTCCACTGGGTCGAGCATATTAAGTGGCTAAACACCGATAGGATGACGGAAATCTTCGCTTCCAATCCCGTGTTTGAGCAGATTATCACACAGTATCTAGCAATCCTCCAGCAGACCATGATGCCCCCCTCTCTCGGGGTTGGACCAGAAGGTCCCTCTCCTATAGGTGGTGGAGGCATGGCCCTAAGTAATTCTAACGCAAATTCGGGGTCCACAGACTCCCTACCCAGCGGTAACAATGAAATAGGACCGAACGTCGGCCCAGCTTAAGGCTAATCTAGCCTAAACGTTCGAGAAAGTCACGTTCTCAAGTACTTTCACCCGCTCCCCTTCGTTTATGGGGAGCAACTCACACGCGGAACTGCCGCGATAAAAAAGGTAAAGAGTAAACTATGTCCGTCCAAGAACCTATTGTCGATCCTACGCCTACAGGTAGCGAAATACCTGCTGCGCCTATTACAGCGCCCGCTCCGGTAGCGACACAGCCGGTTACGCCCGTTGCAGCGACACCAGCAACACCAGAGCCTAACAGATCAGATTGGGTTCCACCTCACCGACTCCGTGAGACACGAGAAGCCGCGCAGCGAGAATTCGCTACAAAGGAAACTCAGTATCAGGCGGAACTTGAGCAGGTGAAACGTCAGTTACAGGCCTTGGTTGGGGTACAACCCCCTCAGAATCCAGAAATCGATCTCGTCAGGTCTCAGTTCAGTCAGCTTTATCCAGGTCTCTCTAAAATGGAAGAGCGCGCGGCTGATCTTGAGAAAATGATGGAGCGCACGCAGCAGCTTGAAGCGCAAAGTACCCATTACTGGGATGCGCATAGCCGCACGGTGACGAATCAGCTCTTTAGTGTTGCTGAGAAGTCCCTTGGGTCACCTCTCACGGAAGAGGGGAAACAGCAGCTGCATTCCTATTTCGTAGGCTATATCCAGTCCAATCCGGGCATGGAAGAGCGATACGTTAAGGACCCCGCGCTCGTTGGAGATTTTTGGAAGGCGTTTCAGTCCAGCTTTATCGATCCCGCACGTAGAGCCGCTACCACTTCGGCAGTAGGTCGTGTACCGACGGGCCTCCCACAGGATACTCCTAGTGGAACCCCGCAGGCCGCACCCGTTCCGAAGTTAACGTCGCTCGACGCAAGGGCCGACGCAGCCTGGGCACAACTTCAGGCGCATAGATCCAATAGTTAACTCCTATAGACCTATGCTTTTCATAGGAAAATAACACATGGCAGCAGACAAACAGGCCTTGGACGCAGTATTCAAGGACGTAATGGAAGAGGGCGTGGCGGAAGGCATTAATAATGCTAACCCAATCCGCGACCTTCTCACCACAGAAAAGGTCCCGTTCAAGGGACGTGAGCACATTCGTGTCGCTCACACCGCCGGTAATGAGTCACCCATGTTCGTGGGTGAGGATTCTGCCTTCGCAGATTCCGGCAACCAGGGCTACAGCCGGATGTTCATCGATCAGAAGAAGCTGATGGCGAGAATTCGACTCACTTGGGAAGTCATGCAGGACTCCAGTGAATCAGAGGGTGCATTCAAGTCAGCTCGTAAGAGCGAGATGCAGTATCTGATTGACGACATTGCTCGTCGAGATGAGTACGCGCTCAACTCAGACGGTCGTGGCGTACTGGCCCTCGTAGATGAGTCACCGTCCGGTACGACACTCGATGTCGATGCCCCCGGTGGTATCACGAATGACAACTTTGGTAATCGATTTATCTCACCAAAGATGTTCATCGGTGCAGTTAATCCCGCCAACGGTGCACTGCGTACCTCGATTCGTAAGGTAGTGTCAGTAGCCGCTGCTGGTAATTCTATCGTGCTAGACGGTTCAACCTATACGGGTTGGTCGAATAGTGACTATATCGTACAGGTCGCCAATTCCAGCGTCACTGACGTGCTCGACACTTCGTATGAGCATGCTTGGTGGGGCCTGATGGCGCTCGTGGACGATGGTACCTATCGTTCGAACTACTACGGTCTTGACCGTACAGTGGTTCCGGCCTATTCGAGCTATGTCACTGCCTCAACTGGGGCAATCTCCACCGACCTGATTCAGCGTGTCTCGGACATTGTGAACCAGAAGCTCAATGGAGAGATTGACATGATTCTGTGCCATCACAGCACGCGTCGTCTTGTGCTGCAGCTCACAGATGCGGATCGTCGCTACAGTGGCGGTGATCTCATGAAGCCCGATGCAGGCACGACTGCGTTCAAGCAGGGAGACATTCCGTTTGGTAATGTTCCTGTTCGTGCAATGCGTGACTTCCCTCTCGACGTGATGATGTTCCTTGATGTCAAGCGTTCGGGATTCCGTGAATACGTCAGTGAACCCGGTAAGTGGGTTGACGAGGACGGTTCAGTGCTCGTGCGCGTAGGTTCAGGTTCTTCGGGACGTGACGCCTATGAGGCATGGTATCGTGTGCGGAAGCAGTACTTCCTGGAATTCCCAGCGTACTGTGCCCGTCTAGACGGTATCACGGGTCAGGCCCTCGTAATTCAGCGGCCTGCTGGTCGGTAATTCGTAGCGTAGGTGGGGGGACTTCGGTCCCCTCCCTACAGTTTTATTTCTTTCTCCTTGAGGTTTTTATGCAGTTGGTTACCATCGTAAATCGTTCGAGCAAGCCCCTTAAGGGCGTATGGGACGGTCGTCATTACACTATTGAACCGGGCAAGCATGAATTTCCTGAAATCCAGGCTCGTAAGTTTAAAGAGCAGAATCCTGTCATGGGCTCCGAGGACCCCTTCACACTAGAGAAGCAGTATCTTATTGCGATTGTTAATGACAAGGACGATGATTCTCCCATGGAACAGTCCACCGCAGCCGAGCGATGGGATCGCAAGCGCATGCATAACGGCGCAAATACCGAAGTAGTGAGAGGCAATGGTCTTTATTCGCCTCGCACGGATGGCTCCAAGCCCCTAAGCGATAACTCGACCTTTGTTGAGCCTTCGAAGTAACGGCTTATGAGTAATTATATCCCAGACGAGAATAAGTTTAAACTGTCAGGACCACCTCAGTGGTGGCTTCGACAGCTATGGGAGTTTGATAACTCACTGGTGGTGATTCCGTCTCGCCAGGGTTTCCAATATCGATTGGCTCAGCGTCGTCCTCCCTCCCTCGCCCATAGTGTCATTAATGAAGGCCTCTTTCAACAGAGTGACACTCAGATGCTCGCACGCTATGGGTTGATTCCAGTCACCACAATTGTGGCCACCGCGAATTGGAGCAACCCTCTCATGTTCGAGACCCTGCGAAGACGCGCTCCATGGCGCATGGGCGGCGCAGAGGTTGTGGAGCAGAAGATCGTGGCGCAGGAACAGACAGAAGCCCTAGACAAGCGTAAGGTCGCTGACGATTATCAGGATAAACTCACCACGGATGGATGGAACTACTACAACATGAAGAGAGGTGTCCGATCACATATGTGGTCTCCCAAAACTCCCGACCGTTCTCGACCGACCGTTCAAACTCCTCTCATTAAGATTGCTTCATAACGAAGCGTGGCGATCCGGTTGCCGCCCATAGACAACCGGCCCCAGGTTTAGTGGGTACATATCTAAACATTTTGAGGTCCCTCACATGTCAGCACTTACTGTTGAATCCGCCGGTAAAGTCCGGCAGCGCGCACGCGAGAATACACTAAATCCCGGTGTCTTTTATGCACTTAAGGCGCTCTTCCTACACCTTGCATCGAATAAGGATAACCCTAGTCTAGAGTTTAAGGCCGCTTCCGGCGCTGCAAACTCCGGGCTTGTCGACGACCCCTGCAAGCTCTATGCTCTCTATCTTAAGAAGGGTGCTGATGCGACAGCTGCGTTCTTCAAGATTTCCAACCATGCCACTGTTGTACAGGCGTCTTCGGAGGTCATTCTTCAGTCAGCTAAGGCTTCTGAGGTGATTTTTGCAGAGTGGCCAGACGGCAAGGCCTTTGCAACTGGTATCGCATCAGGGTCCTATACGGCCTATGATGGCTCGAACACTACGACCGCTTCGTCAGCCACGCATGAGCTGTCAGGCTTCTATATTGTAGGCTCAGCCTAAAGAAGTCTAATGTCTATGGGGCCTGCCAGTCACCTCCCTAACGACTGGCTTCTTATTTGTTGTGGCTAGGTAATCTGACCTCAACCTTCAAAGGAACACTATGTCTATTCGAAACATTCGCAGACAGGCAACTAATCCTACAGCAGCCCCGGGCACTCCTAACAGCGCCCCGATTTATGTAGACTCCGACGACAATATCATGAAGATGATCCCCACTGGTTCAGGTACCACGGAGGTCCAAGTTGTCGATGCATCGTCTGCTCAGACGATGACTAACAAGACCCTCACTACACCTACTCTTACCGCTCCTATTATTACGGCACCTTCGGGTTCCGCCTCAACGGGCATGGTCATTAGCAAGAGTGTGGCCTTTATCGAGAATGGAGCCGCAACCAGTTATACGGGTACGGTCCCAATTCCAGCCGGTGCGCGGCTCCATGATATTCAGGTGAGCACCACGGTTCTCTGGAACGGTACGTCTGCCTCCTTGGACGTGGGCGACGACGACGACGCTAATGGATTCTTTGCCGCAGTCAGTGTGAAGGCCACGGATCTCGCACTGGGCGAACAGCTGAGCATCTTGACCTCTGAAACCTGGGGAGCCAAGCAGGGTGTTTACCTTGTTGCAGCTACAGGTCGGAAGGGTCAGGCCACTTCGGACTCTTCAGGCGGTCACTACACCACGGCAAATAACATCATTGGTGTTATTACTCCAGGTGCCGGTGATGGATCAGCAGGACGGACCTTTATGACGGTCACGTATTCGCTGCCTGATGCAATTGCTCAAGTAACTGTCTAACACATAACCAAGGGGTAGGGGGCGGCATGCGTCCCCTACATCTTTAAAGGATTCTACATTATGGCAGGCGATTATCTTCACTGGCAGTTTCAACACACACGTAAACCTTACAACGGCGTTATTCTCGCGGCCACAGACTATTCTACAGCGACATCGATTATCAGTGTCAAGAACGCTGACTATCGTGTCTACGTGCAAAAAATCTCAATCAACGTAACAACCTATTCAGCGAAGACTTGGACCTTCCAGGACTCCACAGGCACTCCTGTGCCCATTGCACACCTTTCCATTCCCGCTGCAGCTGTGGCCCTCGCAAGTGAGTCGGGGTCGATAGTGTTTGACTTTGGCCCCACTGGATTCCCTCTCACCCTAGGTAAGAATCTTGATCTCAAGATGAGTGCTGCAGGCGTGGCAGGCGCGATTCATATCGAGGCTTATGAGAAACTTGAAGGTGCAGTTGCTGTGGCTTCAACTAACTAATTATGGCCACATACAATAAAATCCAAGATTTCACTGAGCAACTCTGCAAGGGTGTGCATCAGTGCCATGCTGCTGGGCATACCTTTAAGGTCATGCTGACCAACAGTGCCCCGGTTGCTACGAATACGATCCTCTCAAATATCACAGAGATCGCAGCGGGCAATGGTTATACGGCGGGTGGTGAGGATGCTCAGAATGACCTCTCCGAGACCACAGGTACAGCAACCGTGAGTGCCGTGGATGTCGTATGGACAGCCTCGGGTGGCACGATTGGAGCCTTCCAGTATGTGGTCCTCTACAATGACACCGCGACTTCCCCCCTTGATGCACTTATTGCATGGTGGGACTACGGTGGTTCAATCACTCTTGCAGTCGGTGAGACCTTCACGGTAGACTTTGGCTCGAACTCCCTCTTCACGCTGGTTTAATTATGAAGAAACCCTGCTGCACCGACCGCACCAATTTAGAAGTTCAAGTGTCAGAGAATCCTGATATTCAAATCGAACGCTGTAAGGAATGCGGTTGTCGTCACATTAAGATGATTGCACGCCCTCTAGGTAATTAATGGCCTTTCAGACTCATAAAAACTTTGCCTACAGTACGGTAGCGACTGCGCCCTCTCCGGCTGCGTCAGGCACCTCCTTGGTGGTTGCAGCTGGTGAGGGCACCTATTTCCCTGCCGTGCCGTTCCAGGCGTCCATATGGCCTGTCACTACGATTCCCACTCCTGCAAATGCTGAGGTCGTAACGGTCACTGCGGTGTCTACGGACACCTTGACAATCACAAGGGCTCAGGAATCTTCAAGTGCTCGCACGGTTGTGGTAGGTGACCAGATTGCCGCTACAATCACCAACAAGACTCTTACCGATATTGAAACAGTAAGTGCTCCTACTGAACAAACGACTACGGCTACAGGAGCACAAGCTGACTTTAGTTTAACGAATGGGTTCACCTTTCTACGTTGCACTGGAGCCGCACCCGTGTTCTCGGGCTTCACGGTC
>Ga0105052_10007956_pt1 | contig 10198 bp, 9 predicted proteins | sample FRY03_FD_78094 | JGI IMG/M metagenome (GOLD analysis project Ga0105052, IMG submission 78094) | Freshwater microbial communities from Lake Fryxell liftoff mats and glacier meltwater in Antarctica - FRY-03 | ecosystem: Environmental > Aquatic > Freshwater > Ice > Glacier meltwater ... | reverse complement strand
CTACGTTCAAATCACGCGGGCCAATTCCGTTGCCTTCAAAGCCCCGAATCTGCGAGTTCATGAAAAAGCGTTCCGTCACGCGGGAATTGCCTTTGATCATATTGATCATCCCGCCTTCCAGCACGGCGCGCAGCATCAGATCATCGTTCAACACGCGCCGTTCCGCCAAAGCCAGACCCGTGGTGGAGATATATTGCAAATCGCCCCCAAGCCCGGCGAAATCTTGGTTGAAGCGCAGCAAGACACCGCCATTTGGGTTCAAGCCTGTTTTGCGCGTGTCATACTGAAATGCGTAACCAACAGCCGAGGTGAATTGCCCCCCCACGGCCGCTTCATCCCGCAAAATCTGCGAAGATGTGGGGCTAACATTCTTGATACGAGATTCCGTCAGCTTGTAGGTCAATTGCAAGCGGCTGTTTTCCCCCACCGGAAATCCGATGCCAAAGCCGATGCTGCCAATGCGGGTATCATAAAAAGAGTTCTGGTTGTTGGTCTCGGCATAATTGGCACTAAAGGAAAAAGCCAGATCACGCCCCAGAAAAGCGGGCTCAATAAACGTCAGGCTTCCCGCCCTGTTATCCGTTCCGGTGGTGAGGGAAAGCCCCACGGTTTGGCCACGACCCAAAAAGTTAGACTCTGAAAACCCTGCGGTCAGGCCCACGCCCGAATCGGCCCCGTAGCTGACCCCAAAGGTCAAAGAGCCTGTCGGCTGCTCCTCCACATCGACATTGACGACAACCTGATCTTCGGCGCTGCCCTGTTCGGCTTCCACTTTGGCATCTGCGAAAAAACCAAGCGCTCGGATGCGCTCGGCGGCGCGGCGCACTTCGCGCGGGTTAAAGGGGTCGCCTTCAGCCGAGCGAAACTCGCGGCGAATAACCTCGTCCAGCGTGGTGGTATTGCCTTCAATATCAATACGTTCCACAAAAATCCGCGGGCCGCGGGTAATGGCAAATTCCACATCCAGCGTCAGGTCGCGCGCGTTGCGAGTGATGCGCGGTTCGATCCGCACAAAGTTCAGCGATTTACGCAGCGCAAGGTTTTCCATCCGCGCGATGTTGTTTTCAATCACGGTCGGGGAATAGGTAATACCGGGGCGCAGCTTCAAAACCTTTTGAAACTCTTCGGCGTCCACCTCCGGGATCTCGGACACGGTGGTTACATTGCCCAGCTTGAAGCTTTGGCCTTCGCGGACGGTGAAGGTGACGAAAAACCCGTCCCGCTCCCGCGTGACTTCGCCCACAGCGTCCAGCACCTGAAAATCGACATAGCCGCGTGCTGCGTAGAAATCCCTGAGCAATTGCTTGTCAAATTCCACCCGGTCCGCGATGAACGTGTCCGATTGCACCAAACGCCGAAAGATGCCAGCCTGTTTGGTCGCCAGAATCTGTCGCAAGCGGCGGTCCGTAAAGGCGCGGTTGCCGACGAAAGACAGCCGCTCCACCTCCACCACTTTGCCTTCCTTGATGTCGAACACCAAATCCACCCGGTTGCCGGCGCGACGGATGATGCGCGGGTCCACGGTCACGGCAAAACGGCCGCCCTCTTGATAGGCTTTGGTAATCTCGGCCGCGTCAGCCTCGGCCTGCGCCGGGGAGAACACGCGGCGGGACTGGGACTTCACAATACCGGCCAGCATTTCATCTTTCAGGCGCGCATTACCTTCAAAGTTGATGATGTTGATCGTCGGAAATTCCTTGACGCGGATCACCAGCGTGCCCCCTTGCGGCACGATCTGCACATCCTCGAACAAGCCGGCATCGGAAATCCGCTGGAAAGCGTCGTTCAACTGGCCCGCGTTAACCTCCGTTCCCCGCCCGATTCCGGCAAAGGACAAGATTGTCGCGGCATCGACCCGCTCATTCCCTTCAACCTGAACTGTGTTGAAACGGTAGGTTTGCGCTTGAGCTTGGTCCGGCGCCACAAACGAAGCCATTGACAGGATTGCAAAAACCGAAGCCGCCCCAAGATTGCGCCCGGTACTGCGCAAGATGTTGCGGGTAAAGAATGCCCGTTCCGCAATATGCATTGTTTTGCCCCACCTCTGATCTCTTTATCCCTGACTAGCGGGTCTGGATCATCTTGTCAAAAGGCAGAGGCGTATATTGTTGCAATATCTCGCATCAAAAGCCTTCAACTTAGGGATTGATGATAACTTGCCCCGAAAACGCGCCCGCCATTAGCCCCACAAGGATCGTACCGGCACTGAACAGGCGGTCCCAGTTCAGCCCGACCAGAAAGGAAAAGCCCTGATATCCGTTCATAACCGTTTGCATCGCAATCATCCGTGTTTGAAGTTATTTCTAAATTAAACCTACCAAGCAAATATGGCGCAAATTGGGCGGGTTTAGCCGAATTGTAAGCTTTGTTTAACACAGGTTAACGCAGCAGATCAGCAAAACAAATCATTGCCCAAGGCAAACACCATCAGCGACAGCAACAGCGCAAGCCCTATCCCCATCATCACCCGCAAGGCCCCGTCCGAAGGTGGCTTACCCGTCACCGCCTCATAGGCGTGAAATACCAGATGCCCACCGTCCAGCACCGGAATGGGGAACAGGTTCATCAACCCCACCGCCGTAGACAAGGCCGCGATCATCATGATGAAGGTCAAACCACCTTGTGCTGCCGCCGCCGAGGAGGTTTTGGCAATTCCAATCGGGCCGCGCAGGTTACACGACGAAATTGCCCCGGTGACGATGTGGCCAAGGCCCGAAAAGGTGGTGGTGATGAGGCCCCAAGTGCGCTCCACGCTCAGCTGCAGGGTTTCAATCGGGCCGGGGGTGTAAAGTTCGGGCGTGAACATCAGCCCTTCGCCCAGACCGATCAAAAAGCGTTCTTCAAACCCGCCGCCGGGCAAGGGGTTCGTGGTCATCCGCGGGATAAGGGTTGTTTCAAACGTTCTGCCGCCCTCCCCCTCTGCGCGCCAAATCTCCAGCGACAAGGGCTTGTCCTTGCTGTCTTTCACATAGGCCACAAGATCGGTGAAGGCCTGCACAGGCTGGCCGTCGATGGACAAGATCACGTCGCCCTCATCAATGCCCGCATCCTGCGCTGCCGATTCAAGCGCTATGGAGCCGACAAGTGCAGGGAACGGAAACGGGCCTGCGATGGTAACGGTGCCACCCGCCCGCGCAATGGTATAATCGACGCTCTGGGCTGCATCCAGCGCCCGTGCGGCGGTGATGAAACTATCCAGATCGGGGGTTTGCACCCCGTTCACCGCCAAAATCTGATCCCCGGCAAGCAAGGTCTGGGCATTGTTCGGCAAAGGCTTCACCCCCCCGATCATGGGGCGGTCGGTTGCGATGCCGAAATGCAGGATCACGGCGAAATAGATCAGAATGGTCAGGATGAAGTTGAACACCGGGCCCGCCAGCACCGTGGCCGAACGCGCCCAAAGCGGTGCGCCATGCATTGTGCGGCGGCGCTCTGCCTCGGACAGGGTAGAAATCACCTCGCCGTCCTTGCCCGATGCCGCATCCGCATCGCCCAGAAACTTTACAAAGCCGCCAAACGGAACCAGCGCAAATTGCCACCGCGTCCCGCGCTTGTCCACCCGCGAGAAAAGCACCGGGCCAAAGCCAAGGCTGAACACTTCGGCATGGATGCCGGACCAGCGGCCTACGATGTAATGGCCGTATTCATGCACAGCGACAATGATCGACAACGCGATGACGAAGGCGGCAATCGTCCAAGCGAAGTTGCCAAAGGACGGGACTAGGTTCAAAATTTCCACTGCGACTATTTTCCTTGCTGCCACGATTTGACCGCTTCACTGGCAGTCTTTCTTGCGAGATGGTCCATGTGGAGGACATCCTCAAGGGCTGTCGCGGCAATTTGAAGGCTATTTTGGCGCGAAAGCTGGGAAAGTGTGGTTTCCACCACCTCTGCCATGCCCAAAAACGATAATTCCCCCGCCAAAAACCCATCCAACGCAATTTCCTTGGCCGCATTGAAGGCCGCCCCCGACAATCCGCGCATCGCCATCACATCACGCGCAAGGCGCAGGGCGGGAAAACGGACGGGGTCTGGTGCCTCAAAGTTCAGCGAGGCAAGTTTGGCCAGGTCCAGCCGCTCCACCGGCACATGCCGCCGTGCGGGCCAATGCAGCGCGAAGCCAATGGCGTGGCGCATATCGGCGGGGCCAAGATGGGCCATGATGCCGCCATCACAAAATCCCACCATCGCATGGATGATGGATTGAGGATGAACGATCACTTCGATCTGCTCTGGCGTAAATCCAAAAAACTCTCTCGTTTCAATAAGTTCCAGGGCTTTGTTAAACATGGAGGCGCTGTCGATGGAAATGCGCTGCCCCATGGTCCAATTAGGGTGTGCCACGGCCTGCGCGGGGGTGATCGCCTGCATCTGCGCCATGGAAAAGCTGCGGAATGGTCCACCAGAGGCGGTGATTATAACCCGCTCCACCGCCCGGCTATCCTCGCCGGTCAGTGCCTGAAACACGGCGGAATGTTCGCTGTCCACGGGCAAAAGCGTGGCACCATATTTCGCGGCAGTGGCCATCAGCAAAGGCCCTGCCGTGACAAGACTTTCCTTGTTGGCAAGGGCCAGCGTGCCGCCATGGCGAAGCGCGCGCAGGCCCGGAACCAACCCTGCCGCCCCCACTATTCCCGACATCACCCAATCGGCGGGGCGGTCCGCAGCCTCGGCAATTGCCATGTCCCCGGCGGCACAGGCGATGCCCGACCCGGCAAGGGCGTCGCGCAAATCAGGCAGGCACGCCTCATGCGCCGTGACCGCGATTTCAGCCTGCAACGCGCGGGCCATTTCGGCCAAGCGTTTGATATTGCGCGCGCCTGTCAGGGAGACTGTGCGGTAAGCGGCCGGGCCACCGCCGCGCATGATCAAATCAAACGTGCTTTCGCCAATTGATCCCGTTGCGCCGAAAATAGAGATGGAGCGCATCGCCTATCCCCCCCCCGCCATTGCGCCAAGCGGCAGCGGCAAAGGCAGGAGCAGCGACAGCAGCATCACCAGCACAACCGCACCCGTCATTGCATCGAACCGGTCCAGAAACCCGCCATGGCCCGGGATCAGGCCAGAGCTGTCTTTGACCCCGGTGCGCCGCTTTATCCAGCTTTCCATGATATCGCCCATCTGCCCCGCAAACGACACAAGCGCCGACAGCACGATGATGCCCACAGGGGCAAAGCCCTGATACCAGAACACAAACCCCACCACCGCCGCCCCGATCCAGCCCGCAACCGTACCGGACCATGTTTTCTTGGGGCTGATCGCGGGCCAGAACTTGGGCCCGCCCAAAAGCCGCCCCGCGAAATAGCCCATCACATCAGACACAACGACGACCAGCACGATCCAGACAATCGCGGGCGTTCCCGCCTCGTTGCGCAGGGTGATCAGGCCAAAGCCCGCAACCATCGCCCCCGCCGCCCATAGCGCCGACAGGCGGCGGTCACGGCGCGGGGTCAGCGCAAAGGCAAGGGCGGGGACCAGCAACAAGAACGCGCTGAATTCACGCGCGGAAAACAGGGTAAAGGCAAGGCAAACCCCGCCCAGAACCCCAAGTGCAAGGGCCATGCGGCCTTGCGGCGCGCGGCTGGGCCTGTCCACCCGCCCTGCAACTTCAGGCCGCGTCATGGAAGCGAGTTCCCACAGCATTAGACCTGTCAGCACCACAACCAAAACCGAAAACGTCCAGCCCCCCGCCCAGATTTCGACCGCCCCGATGGCGACCATGACAGCCGCCGAAAGCATCCGGGGGCGCAAATCGGACCAGCGGCTTGCGGAGGAGGTCATAACGGTGTCACCCCGCCAAAACGCCGCTCGCGGTTGTCAAAGCGCGACAGGATGCGTGCCAGTTCTTCGGGCGAGAAATCGGGCCAGAGCGTGGGGGTAAATTCGTATTCGGCATAGGCCGATTGCCAGACCAGAAAGTTTGAGGTGCGGGTTTCACCGGAGGTACGGATCACCAGATCGGGGTCGGGGATCGCACTTGTGTCCAGCCGTTCGGCAAGGGCTGCCTCGGTAAGGTCATTCGGGTCCAGCCGCCCTTCGGCCACCTCCATGGCCAGAGCGCGGGTGGCGCGCAATATCTCGTCGCGGCCGCCATAGTTGATCGCGACCGTCAGATTCAGCCGGGTAAACCCCGCTGTGCGCGCCTCGATCCCGGCCATAAGGCGTTGCAATTTAGGGTCCAGCTTTGAGCGGTCGCCGATAAAGCGCAACCGCACGCCTTCGCGCGCCATGCGGTCCGCCTCGCGCTGGATGTAGCGGGCGAAAATCGCCATCAGGCCAAGGACTTCCTCGGTAGAGCGTTTCCAGTTCTCGGTGGAAAACGCATAGATCGTCAACCATTTGATCCCCAATCCGGGAGCCGCAGCCACAATCTGCTTGACGCGTTCCGCCCCTTTGCGGTGGCCCACAAGCCGGGGCCAACCGCGATTGGTGGCCCAGCGGCCATTGCCGTCCATGATGATGGCGACATGTTCCACAGGGTGCTGTTTGGCAGGGTTTAGATAGGGTGACACGGGGAATTGGCCCTTGCTGATACCGAAGCGGCCGTCAGACCTGCATGATCTCTTGTTGCTTGACCTCAAGTGCACGGTCGATGGCGGCGATGGCCTTGTCTGTCAATTCCTGCACAGCGCCTTCCCAGAATTTCTGATCATCCTCGGAGATGCCGTCGGTTTTGGCCTTTTTGATCTGGTCCATGCCATCGCGGCGGATGTTGCGGATGGAAACCTTGGCACTTTCGGCATATTGGCCCGCAACCTTGGTCAGACTGCGGCGGCGTTCCTCGTTCAATTCCGGGATCGGCAGCATGATGATGGTGCCGTTGAGTTGCGGGTTGATGCCCAGACCGGATTCGCGGATCGCCTTTTCCACCTTGCCGACAAGCCCCTTGTCCCAAACGTTGATCGTCACCATGCGCGGTTCCGGTACGTTGACGGTGGCAACCTGATTGAGCGGCGTCATCGCGCCATAAGCATCCACCATGATCGGATCGACCATGGAGGCAGAGCCGCGCCCGGTGCGCAAGCTGCCAAATTCCGCACGAAGCGAGGCGTGTGCCCCGTCCATCCGGCGTTCCAGATCATCGGTATCAAGCATGAAATCATCAGCCATAGGTCTGTTTCCTTATCGCAACTTTGGCTCGTATAGCGCGGGGCATGGGGCCTGTATAGGCGTGGCGGGTTAGCCATGCACCTTGGTATAGGTGCCCTGCCCCGCCAGAATGCCCCGAAAGCCGCCGGGTTCATCCAGCGAGAATACGATGATCGGCAGATTGTTGTCGCGGGCAAGGGCGATGGCAGAGGCATCCATGACGCCAAGATGTTTTTGAAGCACCTCGTCATAGGTCACAGTGTCATAACGCTTGGCATCGGGGTATTTCTTGGGGTCCTTGTCATAGACGCCGTCCACTTTGGTGCCTTTGAAAATCGCTTCACAGGCCATTTCATTGGCGCGCAATGTGGCGGCAGTGTCAGTGGTGAAATAGGGGTTTCCGGTGCCTGCAGCAAAGATGCAGACGCGCTTTTTTTCCAAGTGACGGACGGCGCGGCGGCGGATGTAGGGTTCGCACACCTGGTCCATGGGAATGGCGGAAATCACTCGCGTGTGGATTTTCAGGCTTTCCAGCGCTGCCTGCATCGCAAGCGCGTTCATGACGGTGGCAAGCATCCCCATATAATCGGCGGTGGTGCGTTCCATGCCCTGCGCCGAGCCTTGCAGGCCGCGAAAGATATTACCGCCGCCGATGACCATGCAAATCTCGACACCCATGTCATGCACCGTTTTCACCTCTTGCGCGATGCGGGCCACGGTGGGCGGGTGCAGCCCGTAGTTTTGATCGCCCATCAACGCTTCGCCCGAGATTTTGAGCATGACACGGCGATGGGTTGCCGCGGGGGAGGTGGCGGGTTTGTCGGACAAGGTGGCGGGCATGGCAGGCTTCCTGACGGGCTGGCGCGGAATTTGGTAACGGCGGGGAACGGGCCACGCAGATCGCAGATCCGGACGGGGGTTTATCTGCCGGGCAAAATGTCGCAAAACGGCGGCAGGTTCAACCAAGGATGCGGGGTGCTTGGTGGAAAGGCAGGCGGGGGGCTGTTTGCCCCCCTTGGCCTTGCGGCCAATTCCCCCCAAAGGTATTTTTGGCCAAAATGAAAGCCGGGGTTGTGAAGATAGTTGAAGTATCGGCAGAGCGCCCGGTTTTGATAGCCGGGCCGACCGCAAGCGGCAAGTCGGCGCTGGCGGCGGAGATCGCGGCGCGGCGCGGCGGGGTTGTGATCAACGCCGATGCTTTGCAGGTGTATGCCTGCTGGCGGCTTTTGACCGCGCGGCCCAGTGAGGCCGGGGAGGCGGCCCTGCCCCATGCGCTTTACGGACATATCGGGCGGGATCAGGACTATTCCGTGGGCCATTGGCTGCGCGAGGTGGCAGGTGTTTTGGCGGCGGTGGCCAAGCGCGGCGCGCGCCCGGTGATTGTCGGCGGCACGGGGCTGTATTTCAGCGCCTTGACCGAGGGACTGGCAGCGATTCCACCCACTCCCCCCGAGGTGCGGGCTGTGGCGGATGCGCGTTTGATGGCGGAAGGCATCGGGGGGTTGCTGGCAGAGCTGGACGCAGCCACCGCGGCGCGCATCGATGTGAAAAACCCCGCAAGGGTGCAGCGCGCCTGGGAAGTGTTGCAGGCCACGGGCCGCGGCCTCGCCGAATGGCAAGCCCGGACCGGGCCTGCGCTTCTGCCGCTGGACGGTGTGGAGGCGATTGTGCTGCGCCCCGATGCGGGCTGGCTGAACGCCCGCATCGACCAGCGCTTTGATGCGATGATGGCGCAGGGTGCCTTGGAGGAGGTGCGGGCGGAACTGCCGACCTGGGTGGCACAGCGCGCTTCGTCCCGGGCGATCGGCGCGCCGGAATTGGTGGCACATCTGCGCGGCGAGATCGTGCTTGAGGCAGCGGTGGAGGCCGCAAAACTGGCATCGCGGCAATATGCCAAGCGGCAGCGCACCTGGCTGCGCAACCGGATGGCGGGCTGGAAAGCGCTTGATCCGGGGGCGTGACGCGGCGAATCCCTGCCAAAGCTGTGGATAGGTCTGTGGACGGGTTCGAAAAGTGCAACTTTATGCTTGGGACTTGGGGGCCGGGCTGCTTAGATCGGCATGAATCACTTGGGCGGCCTCATCATGCAAGATATCCCCTCCGTGTCGCAATTGCGCGTCATTGCCATCCCCCGCCTTGCCGCGCATGGTCGCTGGCGGGTGGAGGCCATGCGATCCTTGTCCGAACCGTTGCTTTTGTGGTTCACCAAAGGCCAGGGGCGGATCACGATTGCAGGCTCCACCCGGGGCTATACGTCAAACAATGCGGTCTTTATCCCGCCCGGCGTGATGCACGGGTTTGAGGTGGGGCCACAAGTCTTTGGCACGGCCGTGTTTTTCGGAAAATCCTGTGATGTGACCCTGCCCCGGCAGGCCCATCATCTGCGCATCCGCGAAACCTTTGTGCAGCAGGAGCTGAACATGACGCTGGATGCGATTTTGCGCGAAATGACCAGCGACACCCCCGCCCATGATCGCGCAACCCGGCATTATCTGGGGCTTCTGGGTGTCTGGCTGGAACGTCAGGTGGAGAAATCCGTGGATGAGGTGAAGCGCCCCGATGCCACCGGCAGGCTTGTTGCGCGCTATTCCAGCCTGCTGGAGCGTAATTTCCGATCCGGGATGGGGGTTGCCGATTTCGCCAGCGCGCTTGGCGTCACACCCACCCATCTGACACGCTGTTGCAAACAAGCCTGCGGCAAGCCCGCCTCGGCTCTACTGCACGATCGGTTGATCTTTGAGGCCCGCACAATGCTGGCCGAAACGCGCATTCCCGTGGGGCAGATTGCGGGCGCGCTTGGCTTTGCCTCCGCCGCCTATTTCACCCGCGCCTTTCAGCACAAAACCGGTAAGTCCCCATCAGCGTTCAGAAAAGAGGTGTGATCGGTTGTGAGAAGCGACCTCATGTCCTAAAAGCGACAGATGTCGTTTTTGGACCCACACGTTATTGTCCCCGTTCTGGCCCACGCCTCAGCATGTCGCTTTTATGACGCCAAGCGGCGAAAGCAAACATTGACCGTTGGGCAAATCCATGCGGGTATAGGATTTCGGGGAATGCGCTACGCTTTGCCTTGGCCAAACATAAAAACGATTCCCCCCCGGGCGGCCTT
>Ga0105052_10007951_pt1 | contig 10202 bp, 10 predicted proteins | sample FRY03_FD_78094 | JGI IMG/M metagenome (GOLD analysis project Ga0105052, IMG submission 78094) | Freshwater microbial communities from Lake Fryxell liftoff mats and glacier meltwater in Antarctica - FRY-03 | ecosystem: Environmental > Aquatic > Freshwater > Ice > Glacier meltwater ... | reverse complement strand
GGTGTATATTTTCCAGCAAGGAACCACTTTGCATTGATAAAATCAATCACAGTTTCACCAAAACTTCCTTTTGGTCGGCTTGCGGTACGAGCTGTAAAAGCATCAATACCATTGATTTCGATAATCCAACGATATTGCCTTTTTGGCTCATATTGGTTCGCCAAAAGCGAATTTACGTCAAGAATTTCAGGCATTTTTATTTCCTCAAAGTGAGTTGTTTAATTTTAAGAGTGAGTATTTATTTGTAAATTATTATTTATTAAATGTCAGAAAAATTGACTCCTGATTTCGAAATATTGAAGTCAAGCACAACATATTCTGTTGCTGCTATCGGTGCCAAGAATATTTGTCCATACATAATATTACGGTCAACAACATCAGGTGTATTATTACTTTCATCTAATATAACTTTGAAGTCATGCAAACCACGATTCTGACGTATTTCATCGAGAATTGGATTAATTTCATCGAGAAGCGTGTTCCGATTTGTAGCATCATTTGGGTCGAATAGACGGTAACGAGCAACAAATACAATAAGTTTCTTAGCAGTAATCAAAAGACGACGAACATTGATACGGTCAAGAAGTGATTCAGCAACCTGAAGATTCTTTTGACCCCATACAACAACACCTTCATCTTTGAAAGTAGCTAATGGATTTACACGACCATCATAAAGTGATTTACGGTCGGCAGATGATAAACGAATTTCAGCTTCACGAACTCGAGTTAGAGATGCTCGATTCAAACCAGCGGGAGCAAACCACGGATGGCTTACAGCATCACTGAATTTAATTGCACCCATTACTTCTGTCGTTGGTGGTTTCAAAACGTGCTTGTTTCTTTGTGGATTACTGACATAAATCCATGGCCAATAAGTTGCCATATAGCTATTATCAATACCAGAAATAGCATCCGTGATTGTTTCAGTTGAATAAGTTCCACTTGGATATGGGTCAAATATCAACATAGCATCATTGCCACGGTCTTCAAGAATATTTTCAGCATAATTGACGACTGCTGCATGGTCACTGTAATTCAATCCTGCGATTGACATAATATCAAAATCATATTCTTCAGAATTAGCTATAACATCAAGACCACGCTTAAATGCGAGAGTTCCAGATGAATTTCCTGAAGTACAATCCATTTTACCATCATTTCCATATCCATAAGAACGGCCAGTAGGTTTAAGTCCATCAAAACCACCAGCAGGAGCAACAACAAATTTACGAAGAGCAACTGGTGTATTTGATGTTAAGTCAATAACTGAACTATCATATGGAGTTCCTGGATTTTGCGCAGCTATTGCTGAAGCGCTTGCAAGAGTAAATGCAGATTGTGAAGTAGAACCAGCTTTATTTTCTGGGTTTGCTACGAATAAATTTTCTATACCATATTGGTCATAATCAATTCCCGGAACACCTTTAACAGAATATTGTGCATTAATACTATAACCAGTACTAAATGGCATAGCTGCTGAATTTGATGGCCAAACAGAATATGCAGCAAATCCCCAAGGAACTGCTGTGCCCGGAATTCCAGCTTGGTCATACATTTCGACCCAAATAAAGTCTGATTTATTAGTAAATTCACCAATCCAATCAAGTTTCCTTTGAGCTACATTATATGATGGGCGACGATTACCAAGACGACGTGCAATGTAATTTGGTGAATCTGGGTCTAATGTTAAGTTAGGGTATGCATCAAAAACAATTGGTCTTTTATTTGAATCGCCGAAGTCGCGTATTATAATAGTAAATGTACCATATGGATTTACTGATGGTGCTACTGAAGGACGAATATCTTTAATTTCAATCTTTATTTCAGCATTTGCATTATTACCGTGTGAACGTGTATGAACCTTAAATAGGTTATACTTAGTATCACCATAATACTGACTTTGAATTGCTGGTGTTTCAGCATCTGAGTATTCATATGTAAAATTATCACCTTCAGTTATCGCCATAGATATTGGAAAAGCAGTATCGGCGGACGACTCGAGTGCTATTGTGCCGGTAGTATATGCGTAATTAAAAATTTTATCAATATATCCGAGCGTTGTTCCACGCGGATTAAAACCAATAATATTGCCAATATAATTATTATCATCTTTGCCAAGAGACATGCTTGAATAAAGTGCAGCAGTTCCATTACCACTCATTGATAAATGGCAATTAGAACCTGATGAACCTTGAAAAATATATGCTTCCCAATCACCAGCTGCTGCTCCGTTAGCTGTTGGTCGAATAACACCAATTATTAATTCGCTACCTTTTGCACCATAAGAAGCCGATTGAATTAATAATGCACCATTTGCGCCATAGCCAAGGCCAAGTGTTCTAACGATAGTTAGTTTATCACTGTGACGAAGTGTGCTTGACGCATAATATGGGACAAAGTTATCATCGGTGTGTATACCGAATTTTTTTTCGAATTCTGTAAATGACGAAACTTCAGTCGGTACAAATGCTGGACCTTTTTCTGTTTCACCGATTACAAGAGGACCTGCTTCTGATACAGCTGGCTGTACGAAAGTTTGGTCTGTTTCTTTGGTATATACACCCGGACTACCTAATGTCTGCGCCATGTGCAGTTCTCCAAATTTATAGTTAATTGATTAAATACTTAGTAATATACATACTTAAATATAATCATTTTTGAGCAAAATGACTTATTGTGGTAAAGTCTTTTGTGGTGTAGTTCCTAAAGGTGGATAATAATCTTTTTTAATTTTTTCTTCAATTTCAACTCTTGTAGGAGTTTCAATTATATAATAATCATCATCTTTGCTGTTTGAGGTATCTTTTCTAATTATAAATGATTGCGCTGTTATGGTCAATGTATTTACAATTAATCTTTCTTCTTCTTTCATGTCACCAATTTCGTCTGTTGTTGGCTCACTTAAAGTAGCATGAAAACCGTATCCTTTATCAGAAGCAATCCAAACATAAATATTGTCTGGATAAATTCCTTCTATAAGTTGATTTGAATGAGATATAAAGTTAGTCATTAGTTTAACATCGTATTGAAGGTCAAAGTAAGTGGGCAAAGGTATTTTAATAACTCTATAAACTGTAGTATTAACATTTACTTTTGTCGATGGATTATCAAACTTACGCATAAAATCACGAGACATTTGTGATAGTGGTTTATTAAGAACTATTCTTCTTGTTGAATCGTGCTTCTGAACTCGCCTTTGAATATTTGGAACTAAATTACGTCGAGTAATAATGATTAAAGGTAAGATAAGATTCTTTTTTGAATCGAGCAATCCTTTTTCAATTTCTGCTTTTTTCCATCTTTCACCTGAAACATATTCGACTGGAACTTCGATTTTTTCGCCGTTGCTTTTAATAATGTATAAGTCTAATTCCTTAAACCATTTAATTATAGCTTCGTCAGCATCTAAAATTGAAAAATCTTGAAATAATTGACTATCAGGTCTGTCAAATAAACTTGGTTCAGTTCTTCTTTTTGTATCATCAATATTTGTAGGCACGATTATACCTCGTCAGTTATACGAATATCAGCAACGTGAATTCGAGCGGTTGCTTTGCATGTTAGAATAGTATCGAATGCTTCTCTTCTTTGACCAGCTATATGCGCAGGTCCTTTAATACTATAAATTTCAAATAGAACTTCATTGTATTGTATAAAATCACCTTCCCTTGGTTCAACTTTAGCTTCTTCAAAATATTTCCACAACATCATAACATTTATACTGTATTCTCTTTCAGCTTCAGTCGTAATATAATTTGTTTCAGGGCTAACATATTCGATACGAGCCCAGAATTTAACTGGTCTCTTGAATATTTTAGAATCACTTTCACCATAAAGATTAGCTTTAGTATTTTTAATATCAATAGCATAATATATTATTTGTTGTTGCATAACATCACCTAACAATTCCTTGTTAATTGAAATTATGAAATCTTTTTCTTTTTCAGAAAAGAATATATTTCTTGGATTACTGCCATCTAACATTATTTTATTTCCTTAGGTAATGGTAATCCTGCTTTATTCATATCATCTTCAAAGGCTTTGATTATTTTAGTTCTTTGACTTGAAAACTTAAACGATGAACTATTAAATTCTTTCCACATTTTTTCAAATGTATTAACAGAAGAATATTTTTTACCAAATAAATATTCAGTTAAGTCATTGAAATTTGTGCTAATGGTTTTTGTTGATAAATCATCTCTTTTACCATTAGGTTTTTCCTTAAACCATCTCATTTGAATACCAGTGGGATTATGAATATGCAATTTTATTTGAACATCGCTTCCCTTAATTTTATGCTTAACTACAGAAAGTATATTAGCTAAAAATCTTCTGTAATAAATATCTTTATATTCAGTATTCTTGTCTTGAACACGCATGGATTGTTTCATAAAATTTAGATTACCAACGAATACATCAATTTGGACAAATGCTTGGTCTGCAACTATGTTTTCTTGTCTATCAATAGCTTTTTGTTGTTTACCGCTTTTGTCAATTAATGGTACAAGAATTGCCATGTTTTGGAGACCACGAATTAATTTGTAAGGCGTTTTGGAATTTTTCTTTAAGTATAATTCAAGTTTATCCCAAAATTCTTTTTTATTTTTAACGTAATCTTGGTCAAAGCCGGTTATATTAGCAACATCTTCACCATTGATACCAATATCAATATCACCACTAATTTTTGCAAAACGATTACCCATTAATTCATATTTCTTTATATCACTTAGACCAACACTACTTAAAGCTAATTTAATAGTAGAATCTGCAAATTCTTTCTTAACAGCTGAATTTGATTGACTAAAAATATTTCCACCCTCTATTAGAATTATTGATTCTCCAAGAATTTTTTTGCTAAGATACATTTTAGTTACTTGATTAGCGCTACTTTTCTTTAGCATAGCTTCCATTTGCTTTATTCTCTTATTAACGAGAGCTATGTGTTGCCTTGTATCGTTGTATTTTTTAGCAAGTGTAACTTTATCTCTTCCTTGTTGTCTAAATTCTTTGGCTATACTTGTGGTTGCATATCTAAAGTTTTTGAGATATTTATCAATATTTTCAGGTTCAGATTTAATTGAACGAGCAAAACCACGTTCAAGTTCAATCAGCTTAGTTAAATAATACCATTGAGTGTTTTTGGCTGTTAAAAATTTATCTTTATCAACAATCTTAAACCTTTTACCTCCCGGCAATTCGATAACTACACCTTCAAGTTCTTTCCCAAAGTTGCCACTAAAATCAGCTTGAAGAAAATCATCTTTAACTCTGGCAGCAATCATGTTAATAACATTCAATATTTTAGCCTTAATTATTTTTTCATGAGGCTTGCGTGCTGGCTTAGATAATATGTTACCATATTTTTCAATCATTTGTCTTAAACGAATTTGATATGTCTCTTTGAAATCAAGATGTTTTATGTTGAGATTAGGAGCTGAATGAAATTTAATCGAAGATTTATTAAATGCTTTTGTGAAATCATTAATCATGTCAGGATTAACATATTCCGTACCATCTATGTTTATTCTAAAAATAACATATATGCCGTCACCAATTATTTGAGGGTCATAAATTACTACATTAGCATCGAAGGACGCTACCATTTCACCTTCAATTAAAATATTGTTGTTAAATGGTATTTTATAGCTTTCAATAATTCTTTTAGATTCTTGTTTAATTGGTAACTTTTGCATTTCGCGATGGAATCTTTGGAAATTCATAAACATGTAAAGTGATGGATAATCTGTATCTTTATATGATGTTATCGAATTTGATTTGCTAAAGTATTTACCATCTTTTAATCCAAATCCAAAATATTGACCGTCAACTTTTTCAGTCATTATTATGTCTTCTTTGTCAGCATTCCATAATCTGAGAAAATCAAGAAGTTCTTTAGGTTTCAAGTCTTCTATATGCCTCATAGATACGCGTTCTTGCAAAATACATGATTCATTAAGTTTTGATTTTAACATATCGAATATTTTTTTATTAAACTTACCATATATTTTTTTGAATATTTTTTGTTTAATGTCGTCATTTACTTCGCTGCCAGTCATGATTGCTCTGATTTGTGTTCCAGATACATTTTTACCATTTATATTCATTTGAAAAGTTGGAACTACTTCAAAATAACCCTCATCATCGCCGAATGGTTTTAAGTTAGTAGTTTTGTTTAGAGGTTTATAAAATTTTCCAACAGTAAGCCTATCTCCATCTTTTTGACTAACAGCTACAATAAGTACTGTGTTACTTTTATCAAATTTTTTTGTTATTTCAATTGGATTGTATGGATTACGAACTTGAATAACTTTTGATGGTGGAACACTAAACATACTTGTCCATATGGTCTTCTTTTCATTAAATGATAATGGTGAACGGCCGGATTCTATTTTATTGCTGGTTGCTATATAGACATCACTGGTACCAAATTTATCAACTAAGTGTTTATAAACTGAATAGTGTCCGGAATGGACTGGCTGGAATCGTCCCGAAAAAATAACTAATTTTTTTATCATAATATTATTTTGCTTCTTATGTCTTTTTCGTCTGGATTGATTGAAATAAATTTATAGTCTTCTTTTGCAGCCATCAACTTATGTCTTTCCATATCGCCTTTATCAATAGCTATAACTAAGCTATAAGCATGTAAATAAAAATCATAACTAACGTCTTCAACACTAAAATTTGTCATATAAGAAACTTTATGACGATTAAGAAATTTTTCTATTTCGCCAAAACATAATCTTGAGCCTTTTACTGTTAGTTTAGGCAGAACAAAATCTTCTTGAGAGCGTCTGATTTCCATTGTTCTTTTTTTCGACATGGCAGATTTAACTCTACCTTCAATCATTGCTTCTGAACGATTTTTCCATTTTTCTTTCATCGTTTCTGAAATTCTTTTTTTTCCTTCTTCAGAGTGTTTAATTCTAATTCTTTTTTTGCTAGTTATGCCTCGAAGTTTTCTATTTTCTCTACCAATTTTCATTTTTTCTCTCATTGCCTTAGTATTCATTTTCGATTTTACTCGTAAGGCAATTTTTGCTTTAGTCATCGGAGCCATAGTCGGAGCACCAATATAAATATTGGAATATTCCTTTTGTGTAATATCATGTTTCTTTTTTAAGTGCAAAGGAAGAGATTTTAATATTTTGTGACAAATTGCACATTCTACATATTTATTATCCATTTAACTATTTACTCATTTGGTTGCTTCAGCTTTTCCAATGCTTTCTTTAATCTGGTTATTGATGGTAATTTATAACCAAATACATTAATGTTTTCAACTATGCTTTCATATTCAGTTAATGCTATATAACTGTAAATTGCATATTCGAGCCATGATAAAATTGGATGGACATTGGTGAATTGATGTGCGAGAACTATAACAATAGCATACACAATAATTTTGCCGAATCCATGTTTCAATCCAGCACTACTAAAAGTTTCAGTATGAATGGCTTTCATCACACCTGTAACGAAATCAAATAATATAAAAATTAAGAGCGCGGCGATAATCATTAGATTAGCACTAAACAAAAATCCTAAGGCCGCAGTGGCTAATGAAAGAATTGATTTTAAGGAAAAACCAGTTTTCAGCATTAGTAGACTACCCAGTAAAGTTTCCAATATTTTATCCTTTTCCATATTTTATTCAATTATTTAACTTTGCATAGTTATACACTAATAAATATAAATGAATAGAACAAAAAGTGGTCCCGAAGGACCACTTTTTACATTATAAAGCCAAATTAGCTAATAATTTAATCATCTTTTTCTATTTCAGAATCTTCAATTAAATTATCCTTAATCAAAGATTGAGGTTTATATGATGTTTTTTTAATTACTTGCTGTTTCTTTTGAGGCTGTTTTGCTTGAGATACAACAATGTCAGTATCAATGTTCGATACCAAAATAGATTCTTCTTTTGGTTCAATGTTTGGTTCGATGTGCTTTTCAGATTTATTGTTTTGTGGAATTGATTCAATGATTTGTTCTGCATTTTCTTTTTCCTTAATCGGTTCTTCTCGCAATGGATTTTTTCTCAAAGTACTTCCACTGGTTTTGATAGGTGGTATTTTTGATAATGAAGATTTTTCACCTTTAAGTTGTTGTGATACTTTCATTGGTGTTGTACTGTTTTTTGGTCGTCTTATTGGACTTCTCAGAATCATTTATTATTCTCCTTAATGTATCGAGTCTTGTTTCGTCTTTAATAGCAATTTTATCAAGTAATGATGACACTTCTCGCATTGGAAATATAAATCTTTCGGCAGCATTCCAAATTTTCGGTGTTTGTTGTTTTACCATCTCTGCTATAACATTTGCATATTGTCTTATTTCCCATTGGGCGTCATCTGACATTCGTAGGGATAAAAAGTGAATCAAATTGCGAAGGTCACATTTCCAAACCATTGATGAATATGTTGACAAAGGTAATAACATTCTTGCTTGTTCTCGCGCCATTCCAGAACGTAAAAATGTATTGTATCGGTCAAACGAATCTTCACATGATTTGGTGTATGATTTGATTAAAAATTTTTCTATCTCAGAATCAAGTTTTCCATACGAACTTTGTTTATTATTCGTTGATTGAAGACGAAAAACACTGGGAATATAATATTCTCGCTTAAGCTCTTTGTAACGTCCGGATTCTTCATTGATATGTGCTGTTCTGTGCCTATGCCATTCACGAAATACAAAGATAGGTGCTTTGACTCTAAATCGGTATTCGATTTGTTCAAATGGAGTAGCATGTTCATTTGCCATAAGATAATTCAGTAGTTGAATATCTTTTTCGCTTGGCGTTTTATTAAATCCACCTGTTGAAATTCTTGCTGAATCAACCGCTGTTTGGTCTGTACCCATAACGCTAAGTAATTCCACGAAACCCTTATCAAGAACATCGGCTTGCATTAGAATCGTTTTGCTCATAGTGGTTCGATTCTAATAAATTTATCTTTGAATGAATCTGTTAATTCTTCTAAAGTAACGTATTTCGAACTATCTTTTTTGATAGTTAAAAATTGTTTATACGTTGCACTATTATTAATTGATACAAGCCCTGTGCTATTATCATAATTATCGAAAATATCAAAATATTTGTAATGACGTTCATAAATATGTGCCGAAGTCATTGTATGAGTATAAGAACCCATCATTAAGTTTTTGAATTTATCAAGAAGTTTTAATTCGTTGAACATCATTTGATGTATCATTGAAAAGCAAAAAATATCATTACACCAACCAAAAATAATATCGCAACTACGCATATAGACATACATATTGAGTTGATTATTTCGAATCAAAAAATTAACTGCGAAAGTACAAGGAATATCTTTGGGATTTTTTATCTTGTGATGTGGTTGGAGAATATTTAATGTTGCTCGTCTTGATGATGCATCATTACTTAATTCGTCAATGCACCAATCCCATTGATTAGTATGTTGATTAGTATGTAAATTGATTGGCGAAAAAAAGTAGTTTCCATAGTTTGATTCAACTTCCCCATTTTCATCTCTAATAATATCCCATATTTTAGCATATTCGCTAATTTCGCTGACATTACGATTTGCTGTCAAGTACCAAATAAATTCTGTTAATGGGTAATTGATATTAAGTTTTCGTTCTGGCAAATTAACAAAACAACGGTCACTTCCGTAAAGCACTGTTGTCATGTGAGCTATTTCGCGGGTTTTATTTGAAAGTTCTGGTTGTTTTTTTAAGTCGCGGACCATACTTAAAAAAAGCTCATTTACGTTATCTGCTTTGTATAAAATGTTTTGCATATCTAAAAATTCCTCTTATTATAAACTAAATTCAATATAACAATAAATTACAATAATGCAAACTATTTATTAGCATCATGAAATAATTGTTCTGCTCTTTTTTCTGCTTTAACAAAAAAATCTAAAAAAATATCATCGCCAAAAATATGGTAATATTTTTTACTAAACAATTTAAGGTCTTTCTTTAGATTTATAAGGTCTTCTTTTTTATTAGTAACTTTCCATGTACCTTCATGTAATTTCGTTAGTTTCATTATTTTCATTTTATATTCCTCATATTATTTTAGCTGTTTTAACATTTCTTGTTTGGTGATTTTAGGATTATCTAAGTAAATATCCATTGCCTTGGCAAGCATTTGACCAATTTCTTTACCTTGTTTTAATTTGAATTTCTTCATAATATCATTACCATCAACT
>Ga0105052_10007949_pt1 | contig 10203 bp, 9 predicted proteins | sample FRY03_FD_78094 | JGI IMG/M metagenome (GOLD analysis project Ga0105052, IMG submission 78094) | Freshwater microbial communities from Lake Fryxell liftoff mats and glacier meltwater in Antarctica - FRY-03 | ecosystem: Environmental > Aquatic > Freshwater > Ice > Glacier meltwater ... | reverse complement strand
GCAATCACAATCATCAGAAAATCATCCTGATTCTCTGGGTCTACTTGTGCTTGAGAAACAAGATTGATGTCGTTGTTTAGAAGTTCAGCAACTTCTATGAAACTGGTGTCAACTGCATTGAAAATAGTGTTGACGAACAACTCCGCCACTTTTTCTTCTGCAACTTTCTTTCTGAAAAGGGACGTGATGCCTAATGCCATCTAAAATTCTGCTATGGGTTTAAGCAAAGTTATATTCACGTTATGCGGGATCAAAGCAATCTTGGAGGACTTGTTAACATGTTCAAGTTCAAAAAGAAGGCCCCGAAACCAGAAGGTTCCGAGGCCAAGCCGATGGTCCATGATAACTCGATCAACCAATAAACCAAGTAAAACAACCACCATTTATGTATCACTTCAACCCATCGGTCTTAAACTAAACCCCACTATGTAAGGGTTTGTTCAGTAAAAACGGTGTAGTTGAATTTTATTGTCTAACCCAAGAAAAAACCTCGGAAATCATTTGATTTCTGAGGCTTTTCAATGCAATTCGGAAAACGATTAGTGCTTGATGAAGTGGGCTGTTCCCACTTGTTCTCCAATGGTTCTCAATGTATAAATACCTGTAGGCAATGCGGTTACGTCAAGTGTGTTCTGACCTAATCTTGAAGAAGTACTCAGTACAATTCTTCCTGTTGCATCAACCACTTCAACGGTGCCAATTTCCTCAGTTCGGAAATTTAATATGCCTTCTGTTGGGTTTGGGTAGATAGAAATGGAATTACGCTCTACATTATTTATTCCAGTTGATGAAATTTTTGCGCAGCTGTTTGTGCTTGATCCGCAGACAAGGTCGCCAATGAAGTCCATCGCAAAATCAAGTGCTGTTTGGTCTATTGGGCTCAAATATCCAACGTGGTTAGCCACGCTTGGATACGATTTAAGAGCGTTCGGAAGGACTACGTTATCGGCTCTCAAATGAATATGTCCGCTACCAGAAGCAATCAATCCCGTAGGAAAACCTGACACCGAAACCTCTTGAGTAAGGTAAGGAACTACGTTGTCGAGCTCTTCGTGAATGCTTACAATGGCAGCGTCTCCAGCTTCAATCCAAGAAGTATCTCCAATGGCACCACTAAAACTCAATACGCCAAGCGATTCGCTGCCGTATTCAGGTGTTCCGCTGTTTCCAGCAACACCGCCAAGGCCTGCAGTATCTCCAACCATATAAGCAGGAACCTCCGACAATTTATCTAAGTAAGCGGAGTGAATGGCTGCGATGGCTCCAGCAGAAATTCCGCCTACAATAATTCTTTCGCAGTCAATTCCGTAAGGGTTTCCATCTTCGGCAGCAGACTTTTTAAGAAATCGAACACAAGCGTTAATGTCGTGTGCTCCTCTCAAAACGGCCAACGTAGTGGTGATTTCGTTTGGCAAAAACAAGCCAACCCGGTAGTCAGGGGCAATGGCAACGTAGCCCATTTTGGCAAGAATGTTACACATAAATGCCACATCACCGCGAGATCCGCCAATGAATGAACCTCCAAATGCCATGATTACCACAGGGCGGTCGGTTTCCGTATCGCCAACAGGTGTATACACATCCATTTTTAAATCAGCTGCATTTCCGCTCAAGGCGGTGTTATTTCCGAAGGTGACTGCACTGGCCACATCAACGCTCGAAAACTTATTGAAGGTGGTGTATCTACCATCCGAGCAATCGGGTTGAGCTACAAGTTGACTTGCTGTAAATAGCAGTAGAGTACTGATAGTAAAAAATCTTTTCATGTTGTTTTTTGATTAATGTTGAGGGCTTAAAGTTAATTTAATCATTAAATAATACGATGTACGCCACGAGACGGTTTGCAATCATAAAATGATGGGTCTAGTCCGAATCGTACTTTGTATGTTCTTTTTAGCGACTGAATGATGCTCTGAATGGAGCTGACATCCACCAAAGCAATACAACATCCACCAAAACCAGCACCAGTCATGCGTACTCCCAAACACGCTTCATTTTTTTGAAGCTCGTTTGTAACGAAATCGAGTTCCGAACAGGAAACCTCGTAATCATCTCGCAACGAAGTATGCGACTCGTTCATCAGTTTGCCGAATGCAACGAGGTTTCCAGAACGCAATGCAGCCACCGAATCCTGTACGCGAACTTGTTCGGTAATTGCATGTCGTGTTCGTTTCTTCAGAATTGGGTCTGAAATGAGGTCGAGGTCGGTTAATATTGCTTCGACCAAATTCTCTACAGGGTGAGAATCTGAAATGATTTGCAACGCCTCATCACATTGCTTCCTGCGCTGATTGTAAGCACTTTCTGCCAAGGTTCTTGGTTTGTTGGTATTGATGATGAGAAGGGAATAATTACCCAAAATTAGAGGGGCAAATTCATGTTCAAGCGTATTGCAATTCAGGATAATTGCATGATTTTCTTTTCCATTTGCAACCGCAAACTGATCCATGATACCACAATTTAACCCAACAAATTCGTTCTCAATCTTCTGGCAATCTAACGCCATTTGGGTTTTATTAGGCTCTGTTGCTGTAAACATGGAATGGAACATGAAATAGCAAAGCACTTCAAGAGCAGCAGAAGACGAAAGTCCGGTTCCTGTTGGCAGGTCGCTGTCAATGAGAATATCGCAGCCAGCTATTTCAATTCCCTGATTTTTCAAATGAAGAAAAACTCCTAGAATGAAATCGCTCCAGTGATTCTGTTTTGAACTTGGAAGAGCGTTCAAGTCGAACGCAACAGAGTCATCAAAATCCGTTGAATGAATACGAATTTCGGACGATTTATTTGGACAAATCAGAGCCGTGATTCCCAACGAGATGGCAGTTGGCATTACCAATCCGCCCAGATAATCTATGTGTTCTCCAATAAGATTTACTCTTCCAGGGCAGAAAAAGCGTTGTACATGCTCGTTCATTCCAAATAATTCACCGAATCTGGTGCTTAGTTTATCCATTGACAGAAAATTATAGCTGCTTCATTCCAATTGAAAACGCAAAGTGGCTAACTTTACCTGAATTCCAAACGCAAATAAAAGAATGTCTAAGATTGATCGCCTGTTCAGCGAGTATAGCGAAAGCCACCAGAACGAAACCAATCAACTCATCCATTGGATTTTTGTTCCACTCATTTTTCTGAGTGTGTTGGGTATGCTTTGGGATGTGAAACTCCCGATTGAATTGGATTTTATGGGAGGCGAGCCATTGAATGTTTCGATGATTGTATCTCTTTTGGTATTTGCTTATTATTTATCGTTGTCATTCGCCATTTCAATCGGAATGTTGGTGGTTGCATCCATCGGAATGATTGCCTGTTATTTCTATAATGGTTCAATTAGCGTTTGGATACTTTCTCTTGTGGTTTTTGTAGTTTCATGGATTATGCAATTCGTAGGGCACAAAGTGGAAGGCAAGAAACCGTCATTTTTTAAAGACCTCGAATTTTTTCTGGTAGGACCGATGTGGGTGCTTGCCAAACTGTATAACAAACTCGGAATCAAATACTAAGCATGGAATCAACAATGGAAAAGCCAGCAACTGGTACAGCATATTCGGCAATCGTTCAAAAGCAACGCGATTATTTCTGGTCGCATGCCACCAAACCAATTGAGTTCAGAAAAGAACAATTACGCAAGTTGGAAGCTGCGTTTGCCAAGCACGAAGATGCGCTGCTTGCTGCGTTGAAAAAAGACCTGAACAAGCCAACACAAGAGGCTTTTACAACCGAAATTGGTGTTACGGTTGCCGAGATAGGTCACTATCTGCGTCATTTGGAAGATTGGATGGAGCCAGAGCGTGTATCCACTCCTTTGTTCTTCCAACCTGGAACATCGATGATTATGCCCGAACCATTCGGGGTTACGCTCATTATTGCACCTTGGAATTATCCTGTAAAAAACCTTTTTGGGCCACTTTTAGGAGCCATTGCAGCGGGAAACACGGCTGTTGTAAAACCTTCGGAGATTTCTCCAGCGTGCAGCAAAGCCATTGCCGACCTCATTAAGGACACGTTTGACCCAAAATATATTGTAAGTATTGAAGGTGGCGTTCCTGAAACCACGGAACTGTTGAAGGAGCGATTTGATTATTTGCTATTCACAGGCGGAACGGAAATTGGTCGTATTGTTTATCAGGCGGCAGCCAAACATCTTACACCAGTTACCTTGGAGTTGGGCGGAAAAAGCCCTTGCATAGTTGATACAAACATTAACATGAATGTGGCCGCCAAGCGATTGGTTTGGGGGAAATTTCAAAATGCGGGACAGACCTGCATTGCGCCCGATTACATCTACGTGAACAACAAGATCAAGGATAAATTCTTGGGGCGAGTGAAGCATTATATTGAAGAATTTTTCGGCCCTGCAGATAAGCCTTCAGATGATCTTGGTCGTTTAATAAGCGACCGACATTTTCAACGTGTGAGCAAGATGCTTACGGGTGATATTCTTGTTGGAGGCGTTACCGATGCAGCCACCAAATACATTTCTCCGACCATCATTGATAATGTGACCATGGATCATCCTGCCATGCAGGAAGAGATTTTTGGGCCAATAATGCCCGTTATCGGATATGACAATTTTGATGAAGTGATTAATCACATCAATGCGGGCGAACGTCCATTGGCGATGTATCTGTTCAGCAACGATTCTAAATTGAAGAAGCGTTTGATGAACGAAACATCTTCTGGAGCTATCTGTGTAAACGAAACAATGGTACATGCTGGACAACCTAATCTACCTTTCGGTGGTGTTGGAAACAGTGGAATCGGTGCTTACAATGGCAAGCTTGGTTTTGATACATTCTCGCACAAAAAACCAGTTATGGTTCGGTCTTTCTTGGGCGATGTGGCGCAGAAATATCCTCCATACACAAGCGGAAAACTGAGTTTTATTAAGATGGCTTCTAAGTGGCTGTTGCGCTGATTTTTATATGACTGATACGAATTACGAATGATGTACGAATATGCGAATTACGAATGCTCACGATCTAGGCAGAAGGAGCATTCGTCATATTCGTATGGCATAGCGAAATTCGTAATTCATAGGATCCACTTTTTTTCCTTTTTCTTTTTCCCCTTTCTACTCAACGCACAGTCGCCAGATATTCAGCACGTAATTGTTATTGGTGTAGATGGCATGAGTCCAGGTGGCATTCTGAAAGCCGAAACTCCAACCATTGATAGCATTCTGAAAGTGGCGGCTTACTCTTGGAAGTGTGAAGCTGTTCTTCCTACAAGCAGCAGCCCCAATTGGGCGAGTATGATAATGGGAGCTGGACCTGACAAGCATGGCGTGACCTCCAATGCGTGGCAACCCCGCAAACAAACCATCGAGTTGGAATGTGAAGGAACGAAAGGCAATGGCAAACCAAGTGGTATGTGGCCAACCATTTTCGGAGAACTCAGAAGACAAAAACCCGAATCAAAGATTGCCTGCTTCAACGATTGGTTAGCTTTTAATCGACTGTTTGAGAAAAGCGTGGTGAATCGTCAGCGAGATGCAAATCTATTACAAGCGGCTGCGGGCAAAGGTTATTTGGGCATTACACACAAGGCCACTCGTTATTTCAAAAAGCAGAAACCCAATTTCATGTTCGTGCATCTTGATCTTGTGGATCACGCAGGCCATCACGATGGACACGGAACACAAGCGTATTATGAAGCAGTTTCTGTTGCCGACCAGATGATTGCGAAAATTGCGAATGCCGTGAAGGAAGCTGGCGTTGCGGAAAAGACTATCATCCTCATTACGGCAGACCATGGTGGCATTGGTTACGGACATGGAGGCGATACACCCGAAGAACGATTTGTGCCGTGGATACTGACTGGGCCAGGTGTGGTTAATGGTGAACTTCAAGTGCCTGTGAAAACCTACGATACTGCTGCAACCCTTGCTTACCTTTTAGGGATTAAAGCTCCTGAGTGTTGGGAGGGGGAGCCGATTATTCAAGCGGTTGGGCAATGATTGTATGGGTTCGTTCGAGCCCCTGACTTTTGAGGTTGATAAAACCACCAAGGATGGTTTTACCTTCGCATCAGTTCTAAACTAATGCTTCTTATGGTCATGCGTTTTTTGGCGGTGGGACTTTTAATCAAGATTACCCTCAATACGGAAGAATTGTTCAAAATATATCTCGTTATTATAGATTGACTTGCTACCATCAGATTAGTTGTTTTGAGACCAGTAATTTTCCTCTTTCCGCTTTGAGCAACTACTCATAGTAAGGGTAAATGCAACAAATGCAAATAAGACAATTGTTTGGGCTAGATTCAGATTCATGATAGTTAGAGCGTAAAATGAAAAGCCCTCTCGGCAACAAAGCCAGTCAATAGTTCAAGTATGGTAAATTACCTTGGCAAGTTAGTTAAGTAATTACATTTGATTCAGATGTGATGAGCAATGAGTTCTGAAATCCGTGTTCCAGAAGAAATAATTCTTGGAAATATTCATGAGATACGTGGACAAAAAGGTATGTTAGATAGTGATCTGGCGGAATTATACCAAATGGAGACCAGAGTGCTGAATCAGGCTTTCAAAACATTTCCATACGATTTCATTTTTGAACTGTCCCAAGAAGAATAGGAGATCTTGAAATCACAAAATGTGACATCAAGTTGGAAAGTTCCCTTCGGTCTTTACAGCACCGTAAGGATGACCGGACAGATACAGGGACGAGGAATAATTGATGCGTTATCGCACCATTTTTTGTACTTTTAGTTCCAAACTAAAGAATTTGAATATGTCCACGATACGTAAATCAATCAGCTTTTCCGAATCCCGCGTAATGGACGTGTAGAGCCAACGTACGTATTCCACACCAAGCATTTCGGCAGTCAGATACCCTTAATCCACGAATACGATTGGCCATTGTTCGCCCTGCGCTTTGTGGCACGCGATGGCATAACCAAACTTGATTTGCAGCGCACGGAGATACGGGTCTTCGGTAATTTTTTTGGCCTGTTCGAATGGCGTGGGAATATCGGCATAGCTCATACAGACCGAATTGTACAGCTGTTCATGATCGGCATTAGGCAGGGCTGGAGCTTCCACGTGCAGGGCGTTGAGTAGCAGTTTCACACCCACCTTTGCCCGTTTCTGTTCGCCAGCCCAATAGTACCCATCCATCCGCATCTTAACAACAAAAAATCCGCCTCATGTGAGACGGCTTTCTTCAAGCATTAAGCATGCTGTGGTGTAAGCGGCATCAAGGCCGCTGCATGGGTTAGAAATCGAAGTTGAGGGTGGTTGTTTCTCCTGCTTCCACCAAGATGTTCTTGGTTATAGGAGGCATTGGCGGCATCGTGCCGGGGAGGATTGCTCTAGAAACGGTTTTAGTAAGTGTTTGATATAGTCGTCAACTTTTCAAAAGTTGACGACTGTACGCTTTAAAAGGATGATAAGGGCTTGATATGATACATCAAGCATTAACTCATCAAACCATAATGCCTGGTTCAGTTCTTCTCCATCAGAAAAAGGTATTCGAGGTGCTTGTTATCGCTGTTTATCCAATCGTTGGTCCAGCGCATGTTGGCCATCACGTTATGTTTGAAGTCTATCTCAATCGCTTTTATCAGTTTTCCGTTCTCGTTGATGATGGATACGAGTTCTTCTTTGGTTGCCCTGCCGCCCGAACTGTAAGACAATAGCACGTATCTCGCATTGATTTTTCGCACCAGTTCACCTATCGACTTCATGGCAATGAATTTGCCGTCATCATCTTTTCTGAATTCTTCAAATACGGAGGCCGCCACTTTGTCTCTCGTGTCTTCCCTGCGGTTCACCTTGCCGAATATTTGTGGCTGGTCATTGAGGATTACCGTTTTCCAAATGTGGTAGTAAGAAGCATAGCGCACCCGACTTGGAGGCATCTTTTCGTTGTTTGACCCATATGGTGGATCCAAATAAGCAAGGTCGAACGAGCGATTTTCTACCGTATCGAAAATGTCTCCCCTTAGTACTTCATGGTTCCCGTTTGATTGGATGATTTTTGGAACAGATAGCTTCAGGTCGTTATACGATCTAGGAGACCAATCTGCGAGGTAAGAAACGTAATGCCCTAGTGTGCTGTCAACAGAATCGAGCGCAAGAATGAGGCTGGTCAGTGCCACACTTTTGTCAATGTCATTCAACCCAAGTTTGTCTATCTCCTCTCTAATTCCATCCAGTTTCATGCTGTTCTTCAGTTGGAATGGCCGCTTCTCTGTGCACGTTGAATCGCCACCATAATATGCTGAGAACCAGCCTTCAATTCCCTTTACATCATTCAGATGTGCAATGAGTTCTTGGTAGTGGGCAGTTGACTTATCCGCCAGTAAATAGCATTTTGCCAAGGTCTCAGACCAATAAGATATATCGCTTGAAGTTGTGTTGTAGCCCATTCTGGCAAAAATCTGCGAAACGCGGGTAGATCCGCTGAATCCATCCAATACATTCGTAATCTCCAACTCCGAAACAATATCAATTATCTGCGGAATAATCTTCAGTTTGGAGCCTGCATATTTTATCCCTTCGGTTCGGGTGTCGCTTAAGTTGTGTTGTGCCGAGATGGTTTTCAATCGGATGAGATTTTCTAAGAAGCCATCAAGGTCGTTTTTTTCTGATGGAGCGTATCCGTGTGCCTTGATTTACGATTGACCGTTTTTAACCACAGATCCCTGCCCGATCAAGTAATCTGGCAGGGATCTGCATGGTTATTCCATTTCTATTTCTGAATGATGACCTGTCGCAACAGGTTCAATTCCTCATTATGGAATCGGATAGAGTAGAGGCCGTTGCTCACACCACGGAGGTCTAAAGTTGTGTTGTTGGTTACGTTTCCTTGCGAATGAATCAACTGACCCATGGCGTTGAAAATGCTCACTTCCATCGGGCGCTCCACATCAGAAATCAACTGGAATGAACCCGTACTTGGGTTCGGATACAGCATCAACGTGTTCTCCTTTTCAACTTCCCCATCTATACCAACGGTAATGATGTTGTAGCAAGAAGATGTGTCGCTGCACCCGTTTACGGTAACAATAACTGCATAATTGCCAGAGCCAGTTGCGGTAAATGTTTGATTTTCTTCACCCGTAATAATGGCGAAACCATTGTCGCAATCAACCCATTGATAGGTAGCACCTGCAAGCACAGCCGCCAAATCATTTCCGTTTTGTGCAACAGACGTATCAGGAAGATCAACCACGGTAATCTCAACCGAATCGATGTTGGTGCAAGCCGTCAACAGGTCAGTTCCTTCAACGGTGTAATAGCCTGTTTCCGTTGGAGTGAAGGCTACACCATCAGCCACATTATTATCCCACGTATAAAGGTCTGCACCATCGCCCGTAAGGGTTACCTCTTCACCAGCACAAACTGTTTGAGTAGAAGCAACGGCCACCACGTTTGGCCATGCGTTGATTACAATGTCGGTTGCATTCTCCATCCCAATGGTTGGAGTTGCAGACGAGACCACGCGGATTCTGTAACCAGTTCCTGAAACTATGTTGACTGGAAATTGCACTGCAATTAATCCAGAAACATTGGAGACTATCGAACCAATGTCGGTTGGAGACGTGAAATCGCCATTGGCATCAGAAAGCTGTGCCGTAAATGTGTTTGCTCCGCTGAAGCTGCCAACTGCCGTGAAATCAACAATTGTTGTTGCGCCAGCGCAGAAAGTCACGTTTCCAAGATCGGTTGTGATAATCTCTGTGCAAGGGTCTTCTTCCAATGCCAAAACTCCTACGTTGTCAGTCACTGTTCCTGCAATATTGAGCGATGAGCCTCCTACGCCATCAGTTCCAGCCACACCAGTTGGAGTTCCTGCACCGCCATTTCCGCCAAAGCCACCCATGCCCGAATTGAATGTTGATCCACTTCGGTTAACGGTTGAGTTGCTTGCGTAAATGCCATAGGCTGTACCTCCGGCTCCGCCACCGCCAGCTCCACTATTTCCGCCAGCAGCGCCATTACCAGCATTACCACCTGCATCGGAATCTCCTGCCGAGTTTCCTCCGCTTCCACCAGTTCCTCCAGCAGATCCGGTTCCGCTATTTCCTCCAACAGCACCGTTGCCACCTAGGCCAATAAAGAATTCGCAATCGATAAAAGAGCATGTAGATGAGAGCATGAAAACGGTTGCGCTGTTTCCGCCAGAAAGAGCTCCTGTGCCAACTGTTGTAGCGGCAAGTCCGCCCGAACCACCACCGCCACCGCCAGCACCG
>Ga0105052_10007937_pt1 | contig 10211 bp, 10 predicted proteins | sample FRY03_FD_78094 | JGI IMG/M metagenome (GOLD analysis project Ga0105052, IMG submission 78094) | Freshwater microbial communities from Lake Fryxell liftoff mats and glacier meltwater in Antarctica - FRY-03 | ecosystem: Environmental > Aquatic > Freshwater > Ice > Glacier meltwater ... | reverse complement strand
TATCTTTTATATTCATTAGAATTTATATCATATAAAACTTTAATAGTTTTAGATTTATTTATCTTAATTGAATAATGAAAATTTATTGTAAATTCATATTCAGAAATATAACTTATATCCAAATCTCCTATATTAAATTCTATATTATCAAAAATATAAATTCGAGTATCTGAATATTCTATATAATCATTCACAAATAAGTTTATATTTTTAAATTTACCAACTTCATAAGTTGGACTTCTTGTACTATTGTTAAAATTATCAGTATTATATTCATAAGATTTTTTAAATTCAGAACAAATACTAGTATTACATATAAGATTTTTATAAGAAAAATCCATCACATTAAAAAGAGAGATTTGATCAAATAACTTATCAGGTGAATAATCTATAGTTAAATCTACATATTCGATAATTTCTTCATGATTCGATAATTTCTTAATTACCAAATCATGAAAAATATCACACAATCTATTATTAATCGATGCTATTTTAATATCACAAATAATACTATTTTGATCTATTGGTAACTTAATAGATAAATTAAGTAACTCATCTAATGACAAACTTTCATTTAAAGTGAAAAATGGTTCTATTGTTAATGAAGATAGGTTTATCCCATTATGAATATCATTTATATTCATATTAATTTCTTACCCGTCACCGGATCATAGTTTAAAATTAACATCTCAACACCCTTAGTTTGATCTTTCTTTAAATCTGAATTATTACCACCACCCGCTGAACTTCTAAAAACTTCTTTTTCAAACCAAATATATTCATCTCTTGGTAATATCTCCTCTAATAAAGGAAAATAGTAATAAGATAAAGACCATCTAGATTTTGTATTTTTAAGAATTTCTAAAAGTCTCCTATGTGAAGAAGGTCCAAAAACACCGTCTTCATCACATCCATACCAGAATAACCTTTTACCATCATCTTCACCCTTAGATTCATCAAATCTTGCATATGGTGGATCTAAATAAATATATGAATCAACACCATCATATTTATTTATAAGCTCTTCAAAATCGAGGTTATTGAACTCTTTGATAGATTCTAACTTAGAAGTATATGTATCTTTATTCAATTTATTTATAAGTACCTCTAATTTTATTCGATCAGTCTTTTTATTATATCCATTGAAACCAGCTCCCCTTGGATAAACCGAATTATGAGCTGATGTTATTAAAAAAGCATAAATAGCAGCTTTTTTATAATCACCGATCTCAAAGTCCATATCATCTAAGAAAGTGTTTTTTTGATATTCCTTATAAATGGCTTTATAAAAATCCCACTTTTCTAAAATATCAGTTTTATCAGTTTTTAATAAAGTCTCTTTTAATTCATTTAAATGTTTTAAAAACTCTTTCGGCTTTGAACAACACTTATATAAATTAACCTGATGTCTATTCTTATCGTTATAAATAACAGTATCGAAATTTAGACTATCATCATCCATATAAGTACCCATTGATCCAGAAAATGGTTCGAAATAAGTTTTTATACTACCATCTTTTGGTATTTTAGTATTAATAAATTCTTTAAAAATGTTTGAAGATTTTCCTCCAAAGTAAGCTATGGCTGCACACATATATATTTTATATTTTATTTTCTTATTAGTTATAGAAAGTATTTTATCAAAAGTTTCTTTTCCTTGTTAGGAAGACTGTTACATCTTTATATAAAAATTTATATATTTTCTCAACTCGGTGTGATATAAAAGTATTTACAAACCTAATATACTTTCTAATCCTACTTTTTTTATTCCTTTAATTTCATCTCTTACTTTCATGAGTATTTTACCTAAATTATTTTCACCTTTCCCATTACAAACTCCCCAAAAGTAATCTTTCCAATAATTACCTTCGACAATCATCAATTCATCGGTTGATAATAGTAAAATTTTCAAATCTTCATTCTTAAATTTCTCTCGAATACCCCAGTTCATAAATTCTAACTTCTTATCATTCCAATCATTTCGTATTTGTATATTTTTTCCTATTTTTTTAACAAGTCCGGGTGATGGTGTTTTAGATATCATTTCTCTAAAATCATTTACTGTGTATTGTTTACCATTTATAATTTGTTCATTATTACACTTCATAGCGACATAATAATGTTCTGTTGATGGATATTTTATTCCTTGGTGGTAAATATCACATGGGTGGAAGTTTGATAAAAACGACCATCTACCTTCAAATTTCTCTATCATATATTTTCTTTATTTTTAATACCAGTAATAGTTTCTATGTTTATTGTATAGATATACATCATATCCCTTTTTATATTTGTTTAATGTTTGTTTAAATTTAGCTCTTTGTATTTTTCTAGCGCACTTCTTAAATCCATTTGGATACCAACTAACATTAAAAACCTCATAATATTTAGAATATATACGTCTTATCACTTCTGAATAGGATGTAGTATCTCGGAATCTATCCATGTTCAACTCTTTTTTCAGTGAGTAAAATTCCTTTTCTCTTATCCAGTTATTATTATATCTTTTCATTTTTATTAAGAATTAATGATAATTTCCACTCTCTTAAAAGTAATTTATTATCTAAAATTTTATTTAGATCATCATGTATTCTATAATGTCTATCAGTATATGTAGATTGGTTATATGTTGGTCTCTCTATCTTATCAAGTATCCACTTTATTTCATCTATTTTTAAATTTGATTCATTAAACGAACTTAATTCTAATATTCTTATATATGCTTGAACTTCAGCATTCTCTAAACCACTTGTTTGGTATCCGATTATAAACTCATTCTCTTTATAAATTGAATACTCTACAACTTCTTTAAGTTTATTAGATTTATATGGGTTTATATATTCTACTCTATACCCTGAATGTTTCATTATTACTCGACAATATTTAATCCATTGTTTTGTCCAATCTTTATTACTAAGTTCGAATCCTGAGCTAAATATAATACCATCACATAGGAATGATTCTATATTCATAGCATTTTCAAAAAGTCTATTAGAACTTAACTGATATTTAATATTTTCATTACTTATCCTCATAATGTAAATTTACGGATTATTATTCAGAATAAAAAGACCACACTCACTAAATGTGAAGTGTGAAGTGTGGTCTAAAAACCGATTTTATCGGACTTGTGGAGGTGATCGGGTACTGCTCCCGATGTACTACATAGTTACTAACAATTAATCATTCACAGGCTTATTGAGTTTTTCAAAACTCACAAAATATTTAGTTTATTAACCCAACTCTCTAACAAAAATGGTTTCACATTTACTGTGTGATTCAGTTTGAGATTTTTTTATCGTGGTTTCTCTTAAGCCACTACAAGAGTTGCCTCTTGGATTTTGTTAAGTGCCGCTACTAAGTCTTCACGGGTACCTACTTCATTTGTTTTGTCAGTTAGACGTTGTAATATAATTTATTAATCGGGTATTATACCATCCGATACCTGCATAACCATCACCAATCTACTAGGCGATTCTAAGACACCCCCATATTTGTTTTAATTACTTTCTTTCAACAAAGATATATATTATATCTCAATAATACTAATTTGTTTAACAATAAAAGTTATTTTTTCTTATTATTTAAAATAAATTCTAACTTCCTATCTCTAAACTCTTGTGATCCTGGAAATAAACATTCATATTCTTTTAAAAAGGAATCTTCACCGATCATACTAATTTGATCTTTAACCCAATCTTCTCTAATATTTTCAGGAAGTTCTAATACATTATATGTATAAGTTTTCTTATTGTATATATTATTTCCTTTAAAAATAGTTTCAAATATATCAGACTTTTCATTTGGACAAGAGTAAATTAGTATTCTACTATCTTTTCTTGCGAACATTGAGGGAATATATGATCTTAAAATTGTATCTGAGTTGAATGCGAATTCGGGCATTATAAGATAATCAATTGATATTCCTCCTAAGTTCATTTTATCTGATGTAATAAATTCTAAGATAGTTCCATTACTAAAGGATAATTTAAGTATATTTTCTTTACTTGAAGGTTTTTTTACAATTACTTTTTCTTGTAAGTGATATGGTAACATAGTCATTAACTCTAAAATAGAGTTAAGAAATTTATCACAATTATTTAAATTTAAGCAATTATATACAACCCTTTTATGATAATTAGTTAGACAATAATTTAAAACATGATGAGTAGCAACTAAACTAGTTCCTATTTGTCTAGATACATTTAAAATTGATAATCTATTACGGTTAATATCATCTAACATTTCTATTTGATATCCTTTTAACTTCTTATAATTACTTATTTTTCCATCATTAAATTTTCCAGAGCTAATTATTTCATCTATGAAATTTGGTTCTTTACTCATATTAATTCTATCCAAAATTTCATCATTTGTATAATCTATTTCTATATCATGTGTTAATAAACCATTTGATATTGGTTTATTAAAATAAATATTTTCAAATTCGATATTTAGAATATTTCTTAATTTATAATCTCTTTCAACCTTTAATGGATTTAAAACCCAATCTGATATTTCTTTAGTTGTCCATTTCATTTCTTGAAAGATATGTAAATTTATTTAATAGTAAAAGTTAAATGATATATAAGATCGATTCTTATTAGTTATTATATCAAACTCGGATTCATATTCTCCTAATAAATCCAATTTAACTCTATTTGTTATATCGAATATTTTAAGTAAGTTGGATATCTTCTCTGTTTTATTTATATCTATATTAATCTTTAAATCATAATCAAATGAAGATATTTCGACTTCTATTCCAGATCTATTATAAAAATTTTCGATTAAATCTTTTAGATTTGATATTTTACCTTCATCATAATCACCTGAACTCTCCTTTATTAATTCATTATATTTTTTTAAGTTTCTCATTATTTAAGTTCTATTTTTAGTTCAGTAAAATCAATTAAAATATCTGGATCCATATTATGCTTATTTAAAACCTTTGATAAAGCATTTAAGCTATCAAACATTTCACTAATATCTTCATCATCAATTTCCATTTTGAAATATGTTCTATCTACTATTGTTACTATCTTTGCGTTTATATTAAAATCGGAATCTCTAACATCATTTAAAAACGGTAGGTTATTAACCATTACATCTTCATCATATCCAACTTTTCTTTTTATTGGTAATTTATCCCAATTAACTAAAACACAGGATTCACATAAGGATTCTAAAAAGGTCATATTTTGATACTCACCAACAGTATGTTCATTAAAATACCCAACTGATATATTAGTACATTCTGGTATAAGATCAATAAATGATGCTGAATCTGTATAAATACCACCAGTATCTAAAGACATTTTCAAACCACTCTTATTCAACTCATCACATAAAGCGTTTCCAAATTCATCAGAACAACATTGTTCTCCCATTTGTTGTGTTATAACAGAATAATAATTTCTTCTATCAAATGATATACACTTATTTATATCTTTTAAGTAGCTTACATCTGAATATATATCAGCTAGAGCATATGATCCAATACCACCTCTTTCTTCTCCTATGAAGAAATAATAGAGTCCTGGTATATTATGATTCATCATATATAACATAACTGTTATACCTGATTTATCATCAGATCCTAATATTGTATTTCCGTCTGTTACGATATATTCCTCATCGTCATCTATAATTGAATATAAAGATGTATCAACTTGACTTCTATCAGCTGTATCTAGATGACTTGTAAACATTGTTGTTGGATTATCACCAATTATCTTATAATAGTTACCTACTTTATCTTTATTTAGATCTGGTAAGAAATCCAAAACTTCATCTTCATGTCCATGTGGATATGTTTTGGTTGTTAGTGATAAAAATGTTGATCTTGGATCTCTTGGATTATATGAGAAATCAGGAACATTTATACTAACTCCTTTATTATCATCAGATACATTTTTCAGACTATCATATTGTTTAACAAATGATGATATCAAACTACCACCAAACATGTCTCTAAAAAAGTAAGATATAAATTTACTTATTTTCATATCGTTGCTAACATCACTATCAGTTTTAATCCTAAAACACCCATCAATTTTGGAAGTACTTACTTCTCTTATCTTCAACCCATTAGAATATTTAGAATCAGGCTCAATCATAGATAATATTTCAAATGCTATATAACTATTTTGATCCTCTAACTCTTGTAATAATTTTATTAAATCCTTTTTAAATTCTATTCTCATAATTTTACTTTTTTTAAAATGTTGGATTATTAACTATTCTACATCCACCTTTTGTAATCTCTACATAATTCTTAGCACTTATTGGAGTTATATAAACTTCACCAATCTTTGAATTACTATCCTTTTTAATATAATCTTTGTAACAAAATCCAACGATTGATTTATCGAGGTCTTTAGATTTACTATTCTTCTTAGCAATTTTAGAAGCCTCAATTATAATATATTCGGGTATTTTATCATCTACTATTGCTTTTATAATTAGATGACAACCTGGAGTACCATGTGAGTGCATCCATATATCTTGTGAACTAGGTTCAACTCCTTCTATATTTACAGCATTTTTACCAGAATATATGGTTGTTAGGTAGTCATTTGATATTGCATTTATACCATAGTATATAGTATATGTTAAGTTAGTATTGGGATCTATTATTCTCTTTCTTTCTAACTCATATTTAACATTATATCCATCAATAACTAATTTACTTTCATTAAAACTATTATAACCTAATATTCTTTCCATGATATTATATATTAAATAAAAATATCCTTTAAAATACCGAGAATATCATCATTGTGTGAAATTCTCAATAATGTCTTATTGTTTTCAGAACACCAATTATCTTTCATCTCATCATATTCGATTCTTTTTAAAAATGACTTCTCACCTCCAAAGAATTCTACTTCTTTATTATGTTGTATTCCATCATATTCAATAAATAAATCTAAACTGGATATATAAAAATCAAATCTTAGATTTTTACCAAAAATATTCACAACAAACTCTCTATTATAATCCAATTTAATACTTTTGAAAAAATCTGATATTATTCTCTCACCTTTCGATGATGAGCATATTGGACAATTTGTATTAATATGTAGTATATAGTTTGGTTTTGTATAAAATTCACTATTACAATCCAAACATTTGTGGTTATGTTTATATTGTGATCCTATATATTCGGTTGATAGAAGTTCTATATTCTTTGGTAATAATGATTTATATTTATCTATTGAATGAATCTTACCTGAACATGATGGACATCCAGTTATCGAGTTTATAACTGATTTGGGTGATGTTATAAATATATCTAAACAATTTAAACATTGGTGTTTAATCTTAGATCTCATATTTACATAATTCTCTAATATAATTATTTTCTTAACTATAATATCATTTTTATATTTTAATCCTCTATCTATACATTTACATTTTAGTTTATTTAAGTCTTTTGGTTTCTTATTAAACTCTTTTCCACAGTTTAAACATTTAAATATTATTGGAGTGTTTGAGTTTATATACTCACCGACTCTTGATATGTAAGGATACTCAGATATTAATCTAATATCGAATTGTTCTGATGTTATAATCTTACCTGTTTTACTCCACATACCCTATATATTAGATATAATAAAAAAGTTTATAAATAAAAAAAGTCATTTAATTATGAGTGACTTTAATACTAGTTATAAACTATTAGTTAAGTAATTGATTTGCATCAGTAACTTGAATAGTCATGAATTGTTTTTGTGGGTACCATCCAACTTCAGCAACTGCATATCTAGATCTTAGTAACATTCTTGGTGCGAAAGTCGCTTCAGAAATAACTGAGATTGATTGAGCCATTAAGTAAGGTACAAAAATTATACCTGGTTGATCTGGGTTATTTTTTCTTCCTAAAACGATTCTGTTATCGTTATATCTCATATATGGATCAACATATATAGAAATATCTCCAATTGAACCAACAGGGTATAATTGACCTTGTCCATTTAATTTAGATCTAGTTGGATTAATTGTGTATCCAGCGATGTCTTGAAGAGCTGCAGCCAAACCCCCATTTGTGATAAGGTATTGAGCTGGTCCAACACGACCTTCTGTAGCGATGTAGTTAGAAGCGTGAGCAATTTTCGTGATCAATTTTCTTTGTACAGCGTGTGTAGTTTCACCACCGATGATACTAGTTCCAGCATAAGAAGTATCTAAATCAAAGATAGTAAGAGCTGCGTTAAGAGAATTTAAAGGTGCAGTTAATCTGTTTAAAGAACCCATTTCAAAGATTTTAGCAACGATTTGTTTAGAAATTGTTTGAGATAACTCATTAACAAGGATTGACTCCATTTTTTGAACGATGTCCATTCCTGTGTTAGCTTTGATATCTTCAATTTCAGTTCTTCTTAATGCTGATGATACTTCAATAGTACCAACTGCGATAGTTTTAGAAGAGATTTTTGGTCCGATTACTCCTGAATAAGAGTTATCATCTGCTAGACGATCCATTGGATAATCTCCTGATGCTAAACTAGATGTCCAATTTGCAGAGAAACCTGGGATGTGATCTTCTAATGCTGATACCAATTCAATAGTTTTACCAGATGCAGTAACACCAGCAACTTTTGATAGAGCATCAACCATACTTCCACCAACTGGGAATGTATTTAAACCAGCTTCAAAAGAGAAGTGATTAAATTGACCAGCTGTGTTAGCTTGTCTTGAAGATTTGAACATTGGTAATCCATCAATACGAGAAAAACCTAAAAATTCAACAACTCCCTCTTTGGAAGTTGGTTCAGTTTTTAGGAAAGTAAGAGTATTAAATTTTCCTGATCCAGTTGCTCCTTGAATAGTTGCGTTAATTGGTAAAAACAATCTACCACCTGATAAACCACCTTGTGTTTGTGTGATAACTGGTAATGAGGAAGTTAATCCTAAATTAATAGCCGCTTTCAAAGCTACATCTTGAGCACATTTAAATTTAAAAACTTGTGGTCTTTCCTTTGAATCTAAATTAACATCATCATATTGAAAGTCAATATAAAGTAAGTCAATTTTCGGACCTGGTGTTGGTTTAACCGCTACTAAGTCTAAACCGATAGTTTGACCTGCGATTTTCATAGCTACTGGTAAAAGGTTTTGACCAACATCTCCTGATCCACTCGCAAGTGAGTTTAATGTGTTACCTGCTAATGTACCAACTACTGGATTCGATACAGGTCCCATACCTGCTACATTTGTTGCGTTAACATACGCATTCTCATTGATTGAGTGATATTCAGCCATTTCTGACATCCATTCAACTCTATCAGCTGATACACCCATGTTCTCTAGAACTGGTGCCCATTTCTTAGTTGCTTTCGCTGTGTCTATTCTAATGTGTGACATAATTTTATTTAATTTTTTTTTAATAATGTATATATAACCTTTAATTATCCTTACTTTTACAAGTGTGGATTTTTTATAGATTAGATATTTTTGAATCTTTCCATTATAGCTTTCATATCACCATCAGATAATTTATCTTCTTGGATCATAGCTTCATGTGAAACTAATTTCTTAGTTACAGACTCATTTCTTTTAAGATTTCTAGTACTCCAGAAATGCTCAACTTGTCCCTCGTTCATTAAAACTTCTTCTGGGTATAATCTTGCTTGTGATAAGATAGATTTTTTACCAGATTCGTTTAATTGCTTCCAGATTGGCTTTATGTTGTCAGGCATCAATCTAATAACTCTTTGTTCAAGTGATTCATTTTTAGCAGATAGTGATTCTGAAATCAAAGTAAGAACTTCTTTACTTGTGAAATAACTTCTTTCGTTTATGTGAAGTTTAGCAGTTTCTTGTTCTTCATTTGTTAAAGCATAATAACTATCAACTTGTGACTTATTTAAGAATTTTAAAAAATTCATATCAGTCGTCTCAGAAACTTTACGTTTTTTAGCTTCTTCGATTAATTTATTTATAGATTCTGATAACTCAGAGTCATTCTCTCCTGAGAAATCTTCATTATCATTCATCATTAATTCATCTTCATTCTCTTCTATGAACTCATCATTCTCTTCTGTGAACTCATCATTCTCTTCTGTGAACTCATCATTCTCTTCTGTGTTATAAGAACCTTGATTTCTACTATTCATTCTATCCAACCACTCTTTATCATCATATTTGGAATTATTAGAATCATCTTTAAATTCAGGGAATTCACTTTCGATAGTTGGGAAAGAATC